>Ga0066648_10001754_pt1 | contig 11359 bp, 11 predicted proteins | sample CryGeyCG12114_NA_FD_59537 | JGI IMG/M metagenome (GOLD analysis project Ga0066648, IMG submission 59537) | Groundwater microbial communities from aquifer - Crystal Geyser CG19_WC_8/21/14_NA | ecosystem: Environmental > Aquatic > Deep subsurface > Groundwater | place: USA: Utah: Grand County... | reverse complement strand
CCGTTGCATGCAGTACTTAATTGGGAACTGCGCCGTCTCACCATGAGACGCGAGCCAAAGTTTAGAGTTCAGCCACGTACTGTACTGGACACAAGCTAACAGGTAACACTTCATAGGTGTATACTCCCCATTCATCACAGTTTGTGATCCAAGGTGAGCCTTTGAGTGTGAAGCACATGGGGGCTACACAGAGTAAGACATTATTCTAAACAAGCACTATCAGCGCTGGCCCGGTCCTGGCGAACCACGACGATGCATATCAACCGCGCACCAACGGAAGCTAACAGACGAAGATCGGTCTTGGCAAGCCACCGAGTAGACGGTGGCGCCGTACCACAGTGATCTTACAGTAGAATAGTCTGGTAATGTCTCCAAGTAAAACGAGCTGGCTTGCTGTTGCCATTATACCATTATGATGAGCTGCATGCTTGGCATGTCGTGCCGTGGCCCTGCAGATTTTTGAGGTTTGAGAGTAAAATGTGGCTCTTCGAGAATAGTATACAAACACCCGACTTCTGGTGCGAACTTGAACCGCCCACTGAGTACTCCTGGAGTGAAAGCTGAAGATGTGCCCGGCGCAAGCGGAAGCAGACCGCCGGGTCGCTGTTGAGTATCTGATGTGTGAGCTGCTTGTCTGCTGGCGCAACTGTGAGCACATGTGTGTTAGGATCGTCCCGATCTCGCTCGCCGGGCTCTTTTTAATACTTCCGGTAGGGTGACATAGTAATTGGGGCCAGGAATGATGGTGAGACGGATTGTGAGAGCTACACCCTGCGTACAAGGAAACGACGTACAGACTGCGGCAGTTGGTAAGGCATGGGCGTCGAGAGCAATAGGCTCGATCCTGCTCCAGCGTTCAGAGTCTGATCGGGAATGGCGTATGTCTTGTACCGTGTGTCAGGCATGACTCGTGTCTGTTACGTTCAAGCGCCAGGCTTTTTCAGGGCGCCAGATGAGCACCCCCTCAGGAGCACGAATGTCGGATAGGATCCTTGTCGTTTGGTGAACCCAGGACTAGCTCACGCTACCCTGCTGTTCTGTGGCTTTGTCATGATCATGGCACTGGATTATACGTTAGCCTGTCGCTTCACTTTTCGACAACCTAGTCTCACCTTGTAAGCGTGCATCCACCATCCAACAGCACGATCCCTAGCTTTCGTCCTTAGCCCATCCATGCCAACCCAAGTGTTACAAGTTCCGCAGAAACCCTCCCTCTTCCGTTGGTTCTGGAACAGATCGCTATTCTCAGCTTCTATCCCTTGCTCGGGAACGATGAAGCCATCCGTAGTGACCCAGCGGATCTTCTCCGGCTCCGCAAACCTCATTTTTGTCTTAGCACAGATACCATGGTTTCGCAGTTTGTCCTCCCAAAACCTGCTATTCTTGAGATCGAGCCATCTTCCTGGCTGGCAGTATCCACACCAGCCTTCCCATCTGCCGTTGAGTGTACGTCTCTTGTATCGAGGTGTGTATAGATCACCAGGGAATGCAGGCTCTTGACGGGTCGGTACTAGATATGACATATTCGTGCCGGCAAAGTCTGAAGACGGCGGTGAGGTCGGTCGCTTACGTCGAATCGGTGTGCTTGAACAACTGCGACTCGGTCGGTGGCTTGGTGCTGGGGTACCAGGTACGGTGCTGCTAGGCCGCTGTATCTGGGGCGTATGAATTAGCACACTTGGCGGTAACGGTGGCAGAGGCAACTGTTGGATGGGCCAAGTATCCGCGTAATGGGGATACGGTGGAGCTTGCAGGAACCGACCCATTGATGCAGACCTCATTCTTGCTGGAGACGACAACCTAGGTACACAGCTCTCAGATAGACTTGGTCTCAAATGCGGCTTTCTTCTTTGCGGCACCGTCATCGCTGTTCTTGTTCTCTGCTGAGGCTGCACAAACTGCGGCATTTGATCTTCGGCGTTGTAGGCTGCATAGTCAAGGATAACAGTCGGCATGCTCGCTGAATCTGGAAAGTATTGTGTTGTATCCTGCCATCCAGGCGTCGCGCTCTGAGGTGTCCATTGAAAAGACGATGTTTCTACATTCGGCGTCGTATACGGAAAATTCGTGCTCTGGGGACCGTCATTCAAAGTTGAGTTGTGTCGGACCATCGGCCTCTTGAACTGTCCATGCTGAATATTGCCATATTGGAAGGGATCAGATATGAGCTCAGCTGGCGACATTGAATACTGAAGCCCTGGCTGTCCATGCTCTGGCTCAAGAAAATGGTTGCTGGGTTTGGAACCATAAATATTCCGATATCCATCACTCAATGTGCTGCTAGGGTACGTGACATGCCAGCCAGCGGCATATGTACGGTCTCCGTCACCGAATGGCGAAGCCAATTTGGGTGCATGGTTGGATATTGCAGAGCCAGTCTGTTCGTCGTAGGCAAGGTAAGGTGATTGCTCAACACCTGAAGTCTGGTATGCACTGCCAAACATGGTTTCGCCTCCCATTATGCCCAACCCCGATTCTTGTGCCATTACATCCCCGTCATTGCCCGACGGTGGCGAGTGATCATGGCTGAGCTGTTGAGAAGGCTTCGAGAATGATTGCATGTGTCCGCGACTGGTGTCGAGATACGACAGTTCCTGTGGCTGACGACTGCAACAGTTTTGTACTGCAAGTAATGGTGTGCGTTGGCCTTTGGAAGTAGAGCGAGACCTGATCCAGTCGGGACTTGCACATTTGTTGTTGAGGTTCTGGTGGTTCAGGTGCTGTCCAGGGTAGCTAAAGTGAGGTTGCTGGGTTTGTTCGTACGCAAGCATTCCTGTCGGCTAAGCGCCCACGTCCTGCAGAGCGGAGAGAACGTATCCAAATAGGCTTTGCCGCGCTCTATGGTCAGTTGCTACCTCTCTGAAGAGGTCTAACAATAAGGCTCAGTGTCTGGATGTGCTACTGAGCCTTATTACATAGCAACGAGGACTTTCGACGAGGCGGAGTATATACAATGACTTGTTGTCTGTCCCCGCAGAGGTCGAGTGAAGTTGAAACATGCAAGGATCTCACGCTTGCTAGATCGACATATCCCGCTAGTACGAAACGTCGTTATGGTCGAGAGTGCATTGCGAGCTTCCCTAACAAGCGCTGACCATTTTAGAGCCGTCATGGTACGGTAGATCGGGCGAAGTGGGATTGAGTTGCCTGATCAGTTGCCTTGGACCATGAAATGTGATCCACACCATAGATTGGTCTGCTGTCCATGACAGACGAGGGTCACTGTAGGCGCGTTTCGAACTAGGTTGTAGAGGAGCCCTAGCCCACTCTGAGACGGCACATTGTCGGAATTGCCCAGTGTCCACAGCAAGCACTCCTCTTGGAATCAGCCTAACGAGCGGCAGACCCATCAAAGCTGCAACTTTCGTCAAAAAATGCTTCAGCTTTTACAGTGGCTTTCCGGCTATCGACCGTTTGAGGTACATGCATGCGTTGTTGTCATCCCCAGTGCTGTAGGTTCCATGATCCCTACAATGAGCTTTGTCATAGTGGTGTCTTGGCAAATACCGGATTGAAAGTGTTCGGCTCGACTGTAACGAGCACCTTTTTGAATTGTCGTTTTTCACAGTAGGACAGTGTGCTCAACGGGTTCAATATCAGCAGCAGGGTGAAGGAGACAGAGATCTTCGCTGAAGTGGAAGGACCCTTTCGCGTTTGGTTACGCGGCAAGGAACGCGTCATGATTGGTTGGTGACGACACACTTTGCCAGGGCTGAAAAAGCTGCCGGCGTTTCTTCCAACTCCAGCTGCCACGTCGGCTTCTCGCTGGAGCAACTTCGTCCTCATCTTTGCGGCATAGCCGTTGCAGGACTCGGAACGGAGCCGGTACTTGTTGCTCAAGGATTGAAGGCTGTCTGCATGCTTGCCTTTAGCTCCTTCGGCACGCGAACGTGTACGATTGCCATGCGAAGAGCTTGTTGTGCTTAGATCCGAGCTCTTAGGTGTGGCTGGATTTCTAGCTTCTTCCTGTTTCTCACAATAATTTGCAACATCTGCGAGAGAGACTACGCCGTTGGAGCGTGGCATCTATTGGCACGTCCCATTGAGCCGTTAACGACGTGTCCTATCTCCGTGGCAGTATTGTGCGCGCTCGAAAGAGGCTGGCGCAAGGCAGAGCTGCGAAGCGCCGGATCGTGCATGAGGCTTGTCGCAACCTCGTCGCGTCCATACTGACAACACAGCAAATTAACACAGCGCGTCCGAGGTGCAATCTTCAGGGGCTCATTGATTGAACCGCGGGCTCGATAATACGGGTCCTTAACAGTGACTGTACTGTGAAATTATGCCTGGCCACGCGCCGAGATTTCTGGCCGCTGGAACAGAGCGTTCAGCGATGCTTTGACCTTTTCCTCTTCCTTGGATCATTGTGGAATCATATGGATGGTGGAAAGCAAGCATATGATATCCAAAGGTTGGGCTCCAGACATTTCACTTTTCAACATTCAGCATCATTTTAGTCGCGGCTGCTCGCATCTGTGTCAGTTGCTTCTCGGTCTGCCATTGCGACCTGATGATGTAGGAAGGTGCTTTCATAAGTTTGGCTCGAAACGAGCATCTGTTCTTCCAAATTGCAGAGGTCCTTTGCTCTGCCCCTCAAGGCGAACAAGCAGGGTTCAATGCGGAACAGTAAATAGGCTGAGCCAGATGCCGCGCTCCTAGAAGGATCAAGAGAAGAGTCGGAAATGAGGAGTGATGGCAAGCACATCTGGCAAGAAGGCCGCTTGAGGACGGCAGCGTCGAGGGCAAGAAAATGACGCGTGATGAAGCAAGGCGTCTTGCTTTTCGTCAACTCTGCAGCACCAATATATTATAAGTACCCGTACTGTAGATAGACTCTTGGTTTAATCTCTGGTGCCTTGCAGCCTGATGTTCGGATTTCTCGAGTAATGAAACTGTTGCTCACGCTGTCCGCATCAACGAGCATCGTATTCACCACAAGCTACTCTGTTCTCGTACCAGTGTTTCTGTATCGATAGTAGTCTACACGTCTCACATCATCTCACCATCCACTCTCTTTCCACTAATCATCCCATATTAGCCCTCGAAACCCCACAACAGCATCAACAATGAACAACAAACGAACTAACAATGGAGACATGGACACAACACGCCCAACGGCCCTCTACACACCCACCACACCCCGTTCTCACACCGTCACAGTCGCCCTCCCCGCCTCGATAATCCACAACAGCAAGCGCAAGCTCGAGCTTCGCACACAACTAGCCGGCACAGTAGCGCGCGCCCTCGCCGTCTTCTGCGTCGATGAGATCGTGATCTTCGACGACGGCGACTGCGACCCCATGCAAGAAGACAACACGCCATCATCACAACGGTACCCAGATCCTGACTCGACCAAATTCACGGCATTTTCGCACCCAGGACACTTCCTCGCCATGGTTCTGTCGTATCTGGAGACGCCGCCGTTCATGAGAAACAGGTTGTTCCCCATGCATGAGAATCTGGCCAAGGCGGGGCTTCTGGCGAGCCTGGATCTGCCGAGTCACTTAAGGGCGACGGAGTGGTGTGAGTACAGGGAGGGCGTTACTGTTCGGACGGCGAGGGAGGGGACATATGTTGATTGTGGGTTGCAGCAGCATCGACTGGTACGCGATGTTGAGATTCCGGCAGGGACGAGGGTGACGCTACGATTGGATGACCAGGACAGTAAGGTTGCTGACGCTGTTGGGCCGACAATGCCGAGGGAGGAAGGGGGTTACTACTGGGGTTACACGGTGCGCGAAGCGCCGAGTCTCAGTGCGGTGTTCACGGAGTGCCCTTGGGAAGGAGGTTATGATCTGAGTATTGGGACTAGTGAGCGCGGTGAAGAAGTCAACAAGGCAGTTGATAGGATTCTGAAAGATGAAGAGAGGAGCAAGTGGAAGCATTTAGTTGTCGTGTTTGGGGGTGTGAAGGGCCTTGAGGAGGCGGCCAAGAACGATGAACAGTTGGTGCGGATGGGGATTGCCAAGGGCAGTGTCAAAGAGCTGTTCGATTATTGGGTCAATTTGCTGCCTGGCCAAGGAAGCAGGACGATTCGAACGGAAGAGGCATTGTGGATGGGCTTAATGGCCACAAGGAAACTGGTGGACGGACGATGAAGAAGTCTTGCACCATCTCCTGGGCGCACACAAGCAAGATGCAGTCAACAAGGTGGATTGGCGAACCATGACAGGCCGTATGATACGATCAAGGGTGGAGCTATGGAGTGTGTCACCTCCAAGTCGCCCTCAGCTCCTAGACACATGTGCACACCAAGCACGACTATCCTGCCGGTTACTACCGCATTCCGGGCGCCACTCAGCACGTCCTTCTTGGGCGTCGTTTCTCTTGAGAGCTACTGGACTGTCAGTGATGACACAAGATGATTGCTACTGCCTACGTTGATGAGAACTCTCATGCTTCGGCGACGGCACCCTCCCCTGTCACCTTTAGTTCACCATGGAACCGCGCCGTCAACTGCTCTTCTTCAGTCTGAGGTCGCCGTGGGCTCCTAGTCTTCGGCTTTTCCTGCTCACTCTTCCCATCCTCCTCGTCAGACGGGACTTCGTCCGTGACAGGCTCCGCAAATGTGACGCTGTACCGACAAACGTCAACCCAATCAAGCACACTCGGCCAGCATCGAACAAAGACGCTTTCTTCGTACAGAGTCTCGCCAGACGAATACACGTTGCAGCCAAGCCGTGTTCGACCGCTCATAACAGTCTCCAATGGCTTATGGCTGAGTCTATATGCTCTGGTGCGTCGGGCAATGAAGTCGGTCGCTTGTTCCCTCTCAGCAACGTCCCCAGGCGCATTCATGTCGAAAGTCGAGAAAAGTCCTTCAAGGCTGTGCTGAGGATTGATTAGAGCGACGCATCTGATGCGGTCTCGCCATCCCATCCAGTTGTTGACCATGTATTGCAAGGCTGCCGACCCCGGATATTCCTGCCCAATGACAAAGATCTTCGCTCGTGGATCGCAAAGTGGCTGATCGCCGTCCTCTGATGAGAGAACGTGTTCGAAAATGTATTGGACGTGCTCTTCAAAGTTCTTGTTGCCTTCAACTCGGTTCCGTGCCTCATCGATTCGCATGGGTTCGTGGACGGCCGATTCTCGCGGCATGCACAGCCACTCTCGATCTGTGACTGCTCGACCTCCACCGCGGTACCAGATGAGCTGCGAAGGATTAGCGATGACGATTCCTGGTCGTCCAACCAGGAACTCTGCTGCTAAAGCCGCGTTAGGATTTGTGTCCGAACCACCATCGGCTGTGACTTCGGATGGCGGTGGTGGGCCTTTCATTATGCACTGCACGAAATTGACGATTGAGCCAATGTTAATGCCCTCATCTCCCATAACGCGGTAAGACAAAACGCCCATGTCAGTGTGTCGCTCCGGGAAGAAGACGATGACATTCTTCTTCGACGCCAGGTCTGGTGAGACAAGGATCGGAACATGCTTGTCGGTCTCCGTAGAACCCAGAGGTAGTCGTACCTCCTCCAGACCGAGATCGCGGAGTCGCTTCAACACTATTTGGCGTGCACAAGCTACAAGCAGTATTAGCATCGATTTACTAGGTCGTTTAAGCAGGACTCACTATTCATTGCCTCCTTGTAGACGTCATTGACACGATCATTGCGATTGATCTTGAATTGGTACTTCTGATCTGGGTTGGCAGCCTGGCGGATTTGGTCGTTGTCGTTGATGAAGTATCCAAGCCCCTCCAGGTCTGTTGGGAAGGTTGGGTCCTTGGGAAGGTGATTTGGTAGTCGGCGAAACATTGCGGCGGCCTCGAGCAGGGATCCTCTGGTAGTCTATATCATGCTCTTTCAGGTTAATGGCTGGATGGGGAAATGCAGGACCGCAAGGCTCTGAGTTGTTGCGAGCCTTAGCTATCGCGAATCAGTGGGCAAAGTGCTTGAGAACAGACTATAACCTGGAAGAGAAGGAGTGTGGAAAGTCTGTGTATCTTGAAATTGTGTTTGCTGTTATTACAAGATCATAAAACGAAGCAAACTTGAAGTTGTTCCAAGGTCTGCGCTTAACCTATTCGGGCTGCTCATGCTCACCTTGCCATGGGTTGTGAAGGTCATGATATAGTCTCTGAGTGAGCAGCGCCTTCTGCGTTTGCCCTTTTTGCTGATGTTCCTGCGCTCTTTCGTGCCTCGTCCCTCGTGCTTTCACTTCCCAGTCCCCAGCTGATTTTTCCCTCTCATTGGGAAGTCGACATTTTCTGAGCTCGTGCAAGGGAATTGCGGAGACTCCTCGTTCCTTCGTGTGATCCCGATAGTTCAATGGCTTCACTAAACGATCCCCCTGAAGAGTTGGGCGGGAGTATGGCGGTCTCGATGCTTGATGAATTCCACATAACGTACACAGTCTCGATTACCAGCTGGCCTTCTTCACACCTGGCAGATTCCCTGCAAGAGCGTTCATGCGGAATTGGTATCGACCCATCCTGAAGGCTCTGAAGACACCTCTCGCTATGCCTCCCATTATGCATCTGTTCTTGATCTGCGTAGGTCGTGTATAGGCGTGCATGTTGGCTAGTTCAAGTTGCGCTCTTGTTCTCATCGCCTGCGGTAGAGCAGTATTCTGGATGACATATCGCAAAGCTTTCCTAGTTCGGATAATCAGCCTACGACGGTCATCTCGATGATCTGTCGCCCTACCTTTCTTCCTCGAACCGCTCGTACACTTTCCTCTTGGTATGGTCTCTGATGATTCGAGCGTTGATGAAACCGCCAAGGTCCAGGCGCTTCGCTCGAAACTGAGGCATGATGATGGCTGTGCTCCCCGTGATCTAGTTGATGCCAGACTAGATGGAGGCCGCGCTGTCAAGACCTGCTTGCGACGCCCGTATGCGACTTCGACTTTCCTCTTTCAGACTCATGCCGAGTCTGAAAGAGGAAAGTTTGGCGAACGCGGTCCCTCCACCGCCAATCACTGCCCTTGTTCTTCTCTTCTGCTCGCCATCTGACTCACGAGTCTCGTATACTTGGCCAAGAACGTCTGCTCTGACTCAAAACATGCTTCTCCGTGAGCGCGATCCAATACAATGGACAGCCACTGTGCTTGGCTATACCAAGAAGGTCGTAATCTTACATGAGCTGTGCACATCGCGCCTTCACCATGTTGTTATTTGAGGTTCGATGCAACTCCTTTGCCAGAGGTACACTATCTTCCTGCTTCGTTGTGTCCTACATTTGAGATTCACTAAAGGCCTTACTATCTAACTTCCAAGCTTCACACTCGTCCTTCAGCATTGGACACACCAACCATGCCCATCCCTAAAACTAATAAGAAGGCAGGTAATGCAGATGTTTCGGAGGAGTCCAAGATTATCGTTACTGCACAGCAAAGTCGTTTTCATGAGGTCGAAGATCCAGCCTCGAAGGACATTGAAGTGAATGACCTGTCCATCACCGTAGGCAAAAGAGAAATCTTGCAGCATACACGACTTGTGCTCAAAGCAGGCCTCCGCTATGTCTTCGTCGGGAGAAACGGCTTGGGTAAATCTACTGTGCTTAAGGCTCTCGTTGAGCGGAGGGTTCCTGGCATAGCTACGAACCTACGCATGCTACTGCTTGACCAGACCATGATTGAGAATGCACAGAAAGGCAACAGTGTCCTTGCCGGGGCTGGCAGAGGTTCGAGTGTGCTTGAGAATGTCGTGGCAAGTGACCGTGTACGTCAGCGACTCCTTGACGATTCAGCTGCTCTGTCGATCGTTCTTCAGCACGGGACAGGAGAGACAAGCAAGATTGTGCAAGTGTATCGTCGGCTCAAGCTTGAACAGGCCCAGAGGGACCTCGAAGAAGCACGACTGATAGCTCGACACCGATCCGGTGCTCGAGGCTCGAAGGCGCGTCAAGTGGAACTACACTTCGAAGCCACGGTCAAGGAAGCAGAGCAATCGTGAGTCTCATCGTCGGAGAACAAACCTCAGCTGACGTGCTTCAGCGTGGCCAATCATACAATCGATGTTGACCCTGATGACGAGGTGGACGCGGCTGTCTCGATGCTTGAGTCAATGCAATTAAGTCTCGAAGCTATGGGCTCTGCCAGCTTGGAAGCGCGAGCTCGAACTGTTCTGATAGGTCTCGGCTTCAAGACCGAACAAATTGAGGGCCCGATGAGTAGGCTCTCAGGTGGTTGGCAGACTCGTGCTGCTCTAGCTGCAGCACTCATCCAGAGGACAGACGTATTGATGTTGGACGAGCCGACTAATTTCTTAGACTTGCCTGCAGTTATCTGGCTGCAGCACTATCTTACCGCTGAACTCGCGAATACTACCCTCGTGGTCACTACTCACGACCGGGACTTTGCAGATGCGGGTAAGTGTCCAGGTCACTCGTACTGGGGGCTCTTATTTTCCAGCTGACTGTCTTGCAGTGGCCGAGCGCCTCATGATCCTGCGCGTTGTTCCTGCCTGCACACTGGAAACATTCAATGGCACTCTTTCCGACCACGACGCTGAAAAGCGAAGGCAAATTCGCCGCATGACCAAGATGTCAGACGCTCTCGATAAGAAGAAGGAACACATGCAGTCCACAATCCAAAAGTCTGTCGCGGCAGCAAAACGCTCAGGTGATGACAAGAAACTAAAACTGGCGGCCTCCCGAAAGAAGAAACTTGAGGAGCGTACAGGTTTGGAAGTCAGCGCCAAGGGTACAAGGTTCAAGCTCAACCGTGACCTTGCTGGCTACCATCTTACAGCTAGAGACGCTGTCGACATCCCCGAATTTGACCCGCCGGTCACGATGTCACTTCCGCAAGAGACATCTGAGCTTCGCAATCCCGGAGCCCTCGTTAGTCTCGAGAACGTCAGCTTCACATACACGAAGGCAAAGGACCCGATGCTGAACAACATCCATCTCATTGTGCAGCCAGGCTCTCGCACCGCCCTAGTTGGCTTGAATGGCTCGGGCAAGTCGACTCTTGTCAACCTAATCACATCAGACTTTTCCTCCCCATCGACCTCCCCAGGCACGTTGACGGGGACACTTGCCCTTCATCCACAAGCACGAATCGCGCACTACACCCAACACGAGACCTCTCGCCTTCTTGCAACCGGCCAAGCAAATCCGCAACTCACACCTCTGACTCACCTTCGAGCCCATCACTCAAGCATGCCCGAGCAGCCACTGCGCGCTCTTCTCAGTGGCCTCTCCCTACCCTCACAAACTCAAGCAAACACCCCACTAAGTGCGCTTTCAGGCGGACAGCTCGTACGCGTAGCGCTCGCAGCGTGTTTTCTGCCAACCCCACCACACCTCCTAATCCTCGATGAGCCCACGACCCACCTTGACGCCGATTCCATCGTGGCCTTAATCCAAGCTCTGAAAGCCTACACCGGCGCCATCCTGGTTGTATCCCA
>Ga0066648_10001753_pt1 | contig 11392 bp, 8 predicted proteins | sample CryGeyCG12114_NA_FD_59537 | JGI IMG/M metagenome (GOLD analysis project Ga0066648, IMG submission 59537) | Groundwater microbial communities from aquifer - Crystal Geyser CG19_WC_8/21/14_NA | ecosystem: Environmental > Aquatic > Deep subsurface > Groundwater | place: USA: Utah: Grand County... | reverse complement strand
TGCAAGCTGCGGACCCTGGACGTCGCCACGAATGACGAAGGAATCCTGTACTTCGATGTGGCCGATACAGAAGCCGTTCGTCTGAAGAACACTAGTTCTCGGCGCCTTGTTCCCGTCGCGAATGAACTCCTGCGCTTGGGTTTTGCTGAATTTGCGGAGGCGAAGAAAGGTGCCGGGGAACAACTCCTCTTTGCTGAACTGGTTAGCCGAACCCGAAATATGGGCGACTCCTACTATCGCTTGGCGTGGAACAGGATTGTCTGCTCACTCAACGACAAACCGACAGGGCTCACCATTCATGGCATTCGGCACATGGTTGCCGACGAGCTTAAGGCAGCCGGAGTTAGCGAGGAGGTCCGTGCCGATCTACCTGGGCATGCGCTCCAGAGCGAGACTGCCGGTCGGTACTCAAAAGCCAGCAGACTCGAGACGTTGCGAAATGCGGTAAACGCGATTCCCATTGTGACGTCTTCGCTCCAGAGAGCCACGGTTCGCTTCCCTTAGATCCTCCCGAAAATCATTCTGAGGGTAGGAATGCTCAGGAGACGCCCAGCAACTCTTGGTCTGGAAGCGGACTGGGAGCTCTTGAGAGCAGAGGCTACATAGCTGCCGTTGAGACTGACTGGTTCGCATAGCTATAAAGTGGCCATGACTAGCACGAATCTTACCCTCGACCCACGCTTCTTCGATCTCGGCGATATCCGCGCCGTACAGGGGCGCAGTTGGATTCCCTTGCGTCAGGAACAGCCCGAAGATCATGAGAGCCCGATCCCGGGCGTCGGCGGCGTGCACACCTATTCTGGAGTCGCGACGCTCGCCGTGGCTGCAGACGATCGCGCGACAGTCGATGCCTTTGGCTGGAGCGATGTCGACGTATCGACTCATCGGCCCAACCAAGACGATGGCGTATATCGCCCGGTCGATCTTCACTACGATTGGGGAGAAAAACGAAAGGCGGTTGGTGTTCGCCTTGTCCTCGCCCAGCACATTCGCGAGACAGACCAGATCTGGCGTCTCCACCCGGATGTCGTCATCGCGCTGAAGCTCGAACGCGAAGGCGACAGCTGGTTCCGACCGGATGAAGGCTGGGCCGAGGTTGCTCGCCTGAAACACAACAAAGACGGGCGGCCTGTGCTTCTCGAAATGCGCGCCGAGATGCTCTCAGACTATCTCGCAGCGCGCAGAATGGCGCTGTTCCTGTCGAGCTACCATGAACGTGCAGCCTTTTTCGAGGCGCGCCCTCCCTATCCCTGGGTCGATGAGCCTATCGAAGAGACGGTGGGACGCGACAGTCGCGAAAGATATATAGCCACTGCCGAGTTTCCGCCGGAGCGGCGCTTCCACTATCGCGGCTTGGGAGCTCTGTGGCGTACCGAGTGGTTCGAACCGGGCACGACGAGCATCCGCGTCCGGGGAGACGAGGAGCCCGGCAACGTGACCTTTGCTGTCGGCACGAGCGGCGAGCGCAAGTCCGCGACGGAATGCGTGCGCGCCATGACCTATCTCGCGTTCGAGCCCGCCTTGGTGCCTGCCCTTTTGCGCTATCGGAGCGGATCGCTGGGCTGGTACAGCCGTGACACGGGTGGGATCGGTGCTGCGACCAATGGCGTCCACTTCGGGGTCAACCATCTCGGCCTGATCACGATCTTCGCCAAGGACATTGCCAATCTGGATGGCTGGGAACAGCCTGCCTGGGCGGCTCACAGCGTCGCGTTGGATGGTGGCGTTTCGACCGAGCTCTTCGACACCCAGATGAACTGCAAACCCGCTAGCACCAGGGCTCCGGAAACGCAGATCGCCCCGGTGCTAAAAGATCTGAATACGAAGTTCGAAGGGCGCTTCGGGGCTCCGTTGCTGCGGGACAACGAGGCGATCGGTGGGATAGTTCGACGGGCACACCGGTTCCGCGCGGTAGAGCATGACGGTCTGCTTGCGCTGGCGAAGGACTTGAGCCGTCTGCTGATGGAGCGCATGGATATCGCTCAGCTTCGTAGCGCAGCAGAGACACCGGCGAAGGATAAGCTTGGATCCCTCAAGGCGCTGGAGCGCCTGCTCGAAAAAGCTGTGAGTGGTGACGAAGCGCGCGAGATGATGGCGCCCCTGTTCGGCATCTATGATCTGAGGAACGCCGATGCGCATCTCGGTTCCAGCTTAGAGGAAAGCGGCTTCCAGCGGTCAAAGGTCGATCGGAAGTCACCGCTGGTGGACCAAGGGCGTCAACTTCTTGAGGCCTTCGTGGAGACGGTCCGCAGCGTCGCGACGGCGATCGACAAGATCCCTAATGTTTGACCATCGTCTCTGAGCCGCATGCAATGCTTAAGGCGGTGCTCAACAGACAGCGTCTTTCCAAAGTTCGGCATAGTTCGCTTTACCGGACGCGCGGCGGGACAGCGGATTGCCATTAGAAGCTATCCAACCAGCCGAATGAACGGCAGCTCCCGGCATTTTACGCCAGCACATCGAAGGACTGCAATGAGGGCGCATCGGGAACCGGCGGCATCCGTCAAACCGGCCCAGCATCTCGATGGGCCCTATTCTGCCTCTCTCCGTTTTGGCGCTTAAGCTGAGGAAGCGACAGTAGAGCGAAACAACACCGTCAGCTGTCACAAATTGGCGAAATTTCACGAGATCGATTCGGCTTCCCAGACGCCGCCTTCCGTTCATCATTGAAGCGCGGGCTCCGATTGGCATGTGTGGTGGTAGCAGTCAGCCTAGTCTCGCGGCGACACGATCCGACCTGCCATTGCTTGCGATGCACGATTATGTGCGTCATTCGCGAGGCCGAGCCAACGAACAAGATTGTTGTTCGCTGTTTGTGCCGCCATGTAGCTGGTGTAGAGCTTGAGCAGGAACGATATGGCACAACCATCGCAGATCGAATGGACAGACGCGACTTGGAACCCGGTGACGGGTTGCACCAAGGTCGGCCCGGGCTGTGATAACTGCTATGCCGAGCGGTTTGCTGAACGGTGGCGCGGCATCCCGGGCCACTCATACGAGCAAGGCTTTGATTTGCGGCTCTGGCCCTCTCGCCTCAGGCAACCTGCGGCATGGAAGAAGCCGCGCATGATCTTCGTCAACTCGATGAGCGACCTATTCCACAAGGACGTAGATCGCTCGCATATCGACCGCGTGTTCGACGCAATGGAAGATGCAAACTGGCATGTCTTCCAAGTCCTAACGAAGCGCAGTTCGTTGATGCGCGACTATGTGCGCCGCCGCTACGGCAAAAGCCCCGTGCCCAATCACATCTGGCTCGGCGTGTCGGTCGAAGATGCTCAACGCGCAAACCGCATCGATCATCTCAAGCAGGTCAATTCCGAAGCCCGCTTCATTTCCTTCGAGCCCCTGCTTGGGCCGATAGGTGAAATTGATCTGTCTGGCATCGCGTGGGCTATTGTAGGCGGTGAAAGCGGGCCCGGTGCTCGCGCTATGGATGCCAGTTGGGCCACGCAGATCAGAGACCACTGTGATCGCCACGACGTGGCCTTCTTTTTCAAGCAATGGGGTGGGCCACGGCCCAAGTCCGGTGGTCGGTTGCTCGACGGCGAGGAATGGAACGGTTTTCCTTGGCAGATAGTGCCGACCGGCATCATCGCGTCGCTCCAGCAGTGAGGAACGGGACTTGGCAGTGCAGCTTGAACAGTATCGTGGTCGCGAACAGTCCTTTATCAAGCACAAGTTCCTGACGCAGTATCTCCAAGCTGCGTCATACAAGACGCTCCAAGGTCGCTCGCCTGTGTTCAATTTCGTAGACGCGTTTGCCGGTCCATGGCACGTGTCTGACGAGAACTACTCCGACGCATCGTTCGATCAGGCCTTGCAGACGCTCGAAGCCGTGAGGGCAGACTTGGGTCGCATGGGCCTGTCCGGGCTTCGCATCCGCTTCTGCTTCTGCGAGCGCCGACCTGATGCTGTTGAGCGCCTTAAGGCCTATGCCGAAAAACACAGCTGGTTCGAAATTCACGTGTTCAAAGGGTCGTTTGAGGACAATCTGACCGGTATCGCAGACGTTTGCCGCGATGGCTTCACCTTCACCTTTATCGATCCCACCGGGTGGAACATTCGCTCGGAGCCGATCTTCGAGTTTCTAAAAGCGCGCAACGGCGAGTTCTTGCTCAACTTCATGGCCGAACACGTCAATCGCCATGCAGGTTGGGATCAGGTGTCCGCTTCGTTCGGTAGGTTTCTAGCCGATCCGGACTGGAAGGATGAGTTCATCGCGTTGTCCCCTGAATTGAGCAATGAGGAACGTGTGCTCTTGCTTATGAAGCGGAAGATCAAGAGCATGGGCGCGGCGACGTATCTGCCCGATATTCCTATCCTCAAGCCACGCGAAAACAGGATCAAGATGCGCCTGATCCTCGGCACTCACTCCGGCAGGGGCGTAGAGGTTTTTCGAGACGTGCATGGGAAGGTTGAACTCAGCGAGATTCAGACGCGTAGCACGATCAGCAGATCAGAGACCGGCCAGCTAGGCTTGTGGTCGCAGGCAGAAGATTGCGAAAATCAACAGCGCGCGGTGGGGGTCGGATCGGCCAGCCAGCAAACGGCCGCACGCGACCTGATCAGTGGAGCGTTGGCAAACGGCCCTGCACGATTTGACGACATTGCGGTGCTTGTGATGGAGCAGTGCGCGATGCGATTGACCCACACCAAAGACCTCCTCGTCGCCATGCGAAAAGAGGGCTCAGTTGCATTTGATCTCCCGGGTCGCACAAAGAAGCCTCAGCACGAAACCGTTATATGCGTCACGGAGGCGTTGTAGTCAGGGAAGTCACCCAATTTTTTGTCGAGAACGTCCGCTATTTAAAAGGTGCTCCTGAAAAGAGGCATTCCTGACGGTCCAACACTGCAGACGTTAGACGGCGAAGAATTTACGTCCGCTTTCAGCAGATTGGCGAGGCGCTTCGATGACCGAGATGGAGGGGCTGAGCGGACGTCACACCTCACCTCTCCACTTGGTTCAAAGTTCACGCTTGAACGCTGTGGCAGCTACGGTTCGCTGTCCTCGGCGTCCGTTGACCGCCCGCTATCCACGCCAACCACGAAGCTGAATCTGATCGTACAGCCGGCAAGATCTATGGAAGGTCACTCGACGGACCTTGCTCAATGATCCCCTCGATTTCAGGACTATGCGCGTCAGGTCGGCTCCGCAGGACCTGTAGCACCTCCGCAACCTGTTCGCCTGTCGGGATCAACTCGGTGGGACTCGCCCACCACCAATCTATGAGGATGCCGGCTAAGAGCTTTCTGGTGGTTACCCGCCGGGGGCCCCGAAGCGGCGCAGACGCTAAAGGAGGGTCAGGCCTCTCAACATCAGGCGACGGCGCCGAACGTATGGCTTCCCTGCGGCAAGCAGATGAAGGAGCTTATGCGACGAATGCTCAACGAGCGAGGCTAGGCAAAATCGCTTGAGAACCGAAGGTCGAGCTTAACGGCAACTTAGAATCTCTGGCCGAACACGGAACAGAAAATTTCGTATTTGGAGTGCCCCCTTGGACTTCGGCTCCAGCCTGACCGCGCCGCCGGGCCACGACGCCCCGCTCGAAGCCCGACGAGCATGGAAGGAAGCTCAGCGTGCGAATATCAGCCGCGCCGGCTATTCCCGGACGCACCGACGAGACGGACTGCGCGTTCCTACACGTATCGGCGGCCTCCCCGAATTCGAGTCAGAGGTTTTGCGAACGTATCTGTCGCAGGTCTCTGCTCTTCGAAAGTTCAGAGACCCTGCAGAGATCGTGAGGGCGGCCGCGCTAGCGGCGCTTTATGCAACTGGACGTAGTGTGGAGACGCTAACGGGCCTTCGGGTGACGACGATTCCCCTCCGTTCCAGCGTCCTTGATGTCGCTCCCGGCCTAGTCTGCAAGGGCGGCCATTGGGGCTGGTGGTTACCCGCCGGAGGTCCCGAAGCGGAGCAGACCTTAGAGGCCGCTCAGGCGTCGCAGCACCAGCTGACCGCGAGGAACGTATGGTTTCCCTGCGGCAAGCAAATGAAGGAGCTCACGCGACGAATGCTCAACGCACGAGGCGTCGCCTGGCAACATGACGGCTGCCGCCGACTCTTCCCTCTGGAGCCGGTCATGTTGGAGACCCTGATCCGAGAGGAACTGCGGATCGTTCGCCTGCAATCGGGCAGCCAAATCACTCTCGGGCGTGTGAAAGGGTGGCTGTACGATGCCGTTTTCGTGGAAGTGGGCAACGACCATGCCCTGGCGAAGTTAATCACTGGACGCCGAACGCCCTGGGACCGCGCCGGCGGCTCCTATCTCAGCCTCCCAATTGAGACCGTGGCTGAGATCTACGTGAAAGCCGCCTCCACCATGGACGATTTCGACGAGGCGACGCGGCTGCCTCCGGAGTTGATTAGAATGAGCGCCGGGAGCCGATACCGCCCGCTCGAAGATAGGTTGCGGTCGTTCGCCGCTTGCCACATTGAGGCCTTAGCTGATCGCGAACTACGCAGGCGGTCGGAGATCATCAAGCTGCACGATGCGATGACGCGATATACGCTGGTGATGACGGCGCTTGCAACGGGCGCAAGGCATCTCAGAGCCATCCCGTCTGCAACTCAGATTGATCCGGCAACAGGGTTCATTGCTCTTAGCGACAAGCGAGAAAACAGGCCGGAGCTACCGGTCGGGTATCGTACGCGCCTCATTTGGGTCTGCGATGAAGCTCGCCAACAGATTACGCTGTACGAAGCTCATCTAAATGCGTTGCGTCGACGATATGGAGTTGAGTTCCCTCCTGTCGGTCCTGATGGATTGCTGCCAGTCTGCACGCTTCAAGAGACAGTGGACGGCACGCTGCGTGTGCAGACCCTGACGCCTGCAGCGCTACAGAAGGACCTCCGCGACCAAGGACTGAATGTTCGCCGAAACGCGGGGCGACACCTTCTTAGATCAAGGCTGGCTTCTCGCTGCCCTGGTGAGGCGATCCGTGCCTTCATGGGCCATTGGGAGCAAGGCGTAGAGCCATGGGCTGGTGACGCAGCGCTCGATCCGGTTTCATATCGGCGCTCGATGCGCGAGATAGTCCCGAACACGCTTCTAGCTTTGGGCTTCAAACCCACGCACGGGCTCCAGCCATGAGGTCGGCGATCGAACCTCCGACTCTTGCCCCATTTTCGCCGATGGCACTTACGCAGATCACAACCGCGCGTGAGCTCGAGGCCCTGATCCTCACAAAGGGGGTTGGGCTCGAAGGAAACGACCTTGTGCGGACCGGGCGTCTCTTGACGGTCGCCGTCATGTTCGGTGCTTTGTTGAACCCGAAGCTGTGGTCGTCATGGTTGCGGTCGCTGCCTGGCGGTATGCGAGAGAGCCCGGAGGGACTATGGGTCGAGCTCGATCACAGTGATCTGACTTTGCCGGCGAGGTGGTTCGCCGATCCCTTGTCGGAGGCGATGTTGCGACGCTGGCAACACGACGCTCAGCCGGCAATGGCAGCTTGTTCCCCCCGCACGTCTATCACCGCCTACCTCAAATTCATTGAGGTTCCGGCGGCAGAGGAAGTCGCTGAGCAGTTGGAGCGAACTGCCGAGGTTCGTTGGCGTCTGCGCATGCCCGCATTACTCGTCGAGTTAGCGGCTGGTCGCATCCACTGGAGATCCGTCAATGCCGATTCTTGGCGCAGGATCGTCGCCTGTGACCTATCTCCCAGTCCTGGCCCGATCACCGGCTCTTGGTACCCGAACCAGCCACGCGACGCTACTCAGGCTAGAACGCACGAATCTGCTTGCCCAAGATATCCAGTCGAGTTCGCCCTGCAGGCTGCGTCAGATGTGCATGGACGTCGGCGGCGGTGGCCAAGGAAGGCGGAAGCCCTCGCACGATGCCTTCCGTCAGTCATCGAAGTTGAACGACAACAGGCTGGCGTGTCGTTTGTGGAGCAGGTCTTGAACGGCTGGGTTCTCGCCCGCTTGTCGCCAGCATTCGGCCCTGCTGAAACCCGTGCCAGGAAAGGCGTGTCGCCGGCTTGGGCTTTGAAACAGATAGAGCGCGTGAAGCCGGCTCTCGAGCGCTTGAAGGCAGCATTGAAGGAAGGCCAGAGTTTAGAAACCAGCCTGATTGCGGACCTGTACAGGGCGGCCATCCGGACGGATGCGAAGCTTTCGGAACAAGCCGAAACTTTATGGGCGCTGACCAGTCTCCAGAACCATTTGGAAATAAGACGTCCCGACATTTGCGTCCTCTTTGACGAGTACCAAGACCCTCAAGAGCGCGAGGAAAGCGTCAGCAGTCATCTCATCTCTCCTGCAGTGTATGCTATCGCCCGACGGAAGTTTCAGGGAGGCAACAGGCTCGACTGGGCACGGCGGATCTACCTGATGCTCGGTTTCAGGGCGGGGCTTCGTAGGGAAGAGGCGGAAGCGCTTCTACTCTCCGACTTTTTTCAGACTGGGTCTAAACTAGGGCTACGCATTCGGCCCAATCCGCACTTCACGCTTAAGACTCGTGCGGCACGCCGTCGAATTCCGCTCCATGGATTGCTCAATTCGGATGAGCGCGCGGACTTGCGCGCGTGGCTTCAGCTGCGGGAACGGGAGACTGGCGGCTTCTCCGAGAAGGCCCTTCTTCTCTGTGAGGCGAACAATCCTGCCGTCAAACTCACACGAAAGTCCCTGGATGCGCCGGTGGTTCATCTGCTTCGCGAACTGACAGCGAACCCAAACATCGTCTATCATCACCTGTGACACTCGTTCGCCACGTATGCTCTGGCGTCGCTCCTCCTTCCGGAAGATCAGCCCGCGCCGGGAGTGCCTTCCGGCTTCGACGACGATACCGTTTCCACGGCTCGTCGGTCGCGCCTCCTGAGTTTGCTCGCCGGACGCGGTTCGATGGGCCAATTCTCGACTGACGCCTTGGGCGTCGTGCTCGGGCACCGCGACAATCGCACTACCTTCCTGTGGTACGTTCATATGTTGGATTGGTCGCTCGGGCAGCACGTTCGCCGACCTACAGTTCAGCCAGGCCTTAGCGCCGAAGCACTCCACAAACTCACTGGCGTGAGCGTCGCGTCGATCCAAAGGAGAACGATATCGGCTGCGCGGGAGCTTAAGGTTCCTCGGGCACGCCGAGCCAGGGGAAGGCGCAGTGCTAGCGACTATGATCCGGGAACAGGGTTCATGGATACCTTCCTACGAGACATCAGGAGGAAGTGGCCTCTCGGAGAAGGACAGAGAGTGCGCGCAGGAAAACCTGTATCCTTAAAGCCGACCAACCTTGCTCCGGCCCTTCTTGCCGCTTCCTGGAGGGCCCTGAGCGGAGCTTTAGCGGCCATGGACCGTGGCATTTCGGTGGACGAAGTGGTCGTCCGCTTCGGAGGTCAGGCTGACGAATGTGCGGAACTGGCAAGGCATGCTGATCTCATCTCCGCCATCATAACTGCCAGCGGGCGCCGGCGCTTCCGCTTCGCCGGTTGGATCGATGCGCCGGTCGCTGAGCGGGTCGAGGCGCCGGGCCTGCGACTGCTCCACCAAGGGCGGAAGCGGCCCCTTACTCGATCACAGCAGCCGCAAAACGTAGATCATCGTCGGGCACATGACGCAGAGCGGAAACGCCTCACAGGGGAAGCCGCCCGCGATGTCGTACGTATGGATCAGCTCTGGCCCACGATGTTCCGCCGTCGCGACCATCCCTGGACAGGCCGGCTCCTCGAAAATCACCTACAGCGATACTCAGAGGCGTGTCACCTGATCTCCTTTCGCGACCTCAACGACGCCGCTCGTTATATCCGAGGCCTGTGCTTTCTCGGGCTGCCCCGGTCCGCGATCAGGATTCGGAGGATCGGTGACTCTTCGTGGGTGCCTCTGAACTCCGTTGATCGCAACTCGGGCGCCTCTCTTCGCCAGCTGGCCGAAATGGTCGAACAGGCTTCGGCAGGCTTGGCGAGCATACAGGTGCGCGTCGTTCGCTCGACCACCGAAGCTCCATGTCCGGCGGTTCCCTACTTGTTGCTTCTGCTCTCGACCGTCACCAACGCAGGGGTGAGGCTCGGACCTCAGAGTCGTTCGCTGGCAGTTCCGAGGCGTTTCAAATCCGCCAGAGGCAGCGAAGGCCTCGCCCTGCAGCGTTGTTCCAGTTAGTGTCTGCCCACCGCAGCTTGGCCTTCGCGAAATCAGCCAGCTTTTGATATCGAGAAGCTTGTCCCACGCATCAGGGACCACGGACGGCAAGACGGCCCCGTCGACGCGAGGTGATGACCAAGCAATCAGGGCTACGGTTCGGCGCCGGCTGATGACGCGCCGTAGCTTTCGGCAAACCAACCCGCTGAGAGCTGTGGCGACGCGGGTCTTCGCCGTTGCCTAACTGTACCCACGAGTGGTGCCAAGCAATTCAGCGTATCGACGCTTTCGAAAGCTTAGCGGCGGTCGGATTGGAGTGAGGATCCCGTAGCTGGTACAAGCAATCTCAGTTACTCATCGTGAGTGAGTGTCCGACCGCACCACGCTCATTGGCAATCACATGACAATTACTAGGTCGGCCTAAAGGTCGCAACTGAGGCGCTCCGTCAAATCGCTCGTTCATTGCTCCTGATGTCGCCCCGACTTAGTTAAAGTTCGAGCGGCATAGAAGTGCGACCAGATCCGGAGTCAAGCGCCCTCGCGAAACCAATCTTACTCTTCGGCCGGAGTGATTAAACCCGTGAATGGGACAATGTCGAGGAAAGCAGATCGAAGCGGTGCGACTATGGCGGCGGCGGGATTGGAGACTTAAGATCACCATCCGCCTTCGCAGATACCGCCGCCGTTCCCTCACTCCGGGATGCTGTAGATCCGAACGAGAAAATCTTCGAGAGCTGGTTGAACGCATAAGGCGCGAACAACGCTGACGCGGCCAAGGTAAAATCGTTGATAGTTTTGGCGATATTGGGTCGATCGAGCATAGGATGCCCTACGAGGATGAAAAGCCCTATACACCAAATAAATCCCCCTAGGATAATTGCACCTGCTAATCCTACAGTCCGGCTGAAGCTGGCAGGCATTCCATCGAGGGAACGATCTTCAAAAATACTCCACTCAGTTGCCGACTCTTTAGCCTTGTTTATGCTTGTCATCGTGTCGCGCTTATTCCACGCGATCACAACTCCAAAGACAGATATGCAGATATAAACTGCTAGCGCGAGGTACTGAGCAATAGCTTGCGTTTCCGCCTCCATCATCGGTCACTCCCTTGTTCGAGTGGGCGGAATTCGGCGCCAATCGCGGATCTCTGTCCGAAGCCCCAGCGGAATCTACTTCCGATGAAAGTGTCGTCGCCTCCGACAGATCGGCCGAAGCTCGAACCTGCGTTCAGCCCTAACCAAAGACCTTCCGCAACTCGCACATCGAGACCACCGACGACGGTCAGGTAATTATCGGATCTACCATCTCGATAGTCACTGCTTT
>Ga0066648_10001752_pt1 | contig 11393 bp, 7 predicted proteins | sample CryGeyCG12114_NA_FD_59537 | JGI IMG/M metagenome (GOLD analysis project Ga0066648, IMG submission 59537) | Groundwater microbial communities from aquifer - Crystal Geyser CG19_WC_8/21/14_NA | ecosystem: Environmental > Aquatic > Deep subsurface > Groundwater | place: USA: Utah: Grand County... | reverse complement strand
TTTTTTTATAAGAAGTTCAAGGTCACTTGTAAAATCGTAGGTGTATCAAATTCCAATATATTTTTTTTCATACATTTACATATTCTTGTCGAACACCCTGGAGCTCTTGAACACATTGTTCGTATTGACTGGTAACAGCAGCTAATTCGTTTCGATCTAAGTCTCTTTCTTTCAACAATTGTTCTACATGCTTTTCTTTTTCTACCAGAACAGCCTTTGTACATCAAAAATACATGTATGAGTTGATTGAGAGCACATCGAGAGTTCATACAGAATATTATTTATTATATTAACCAGTGTGAACAAGGTACACAAAAAATTTCAAGCAGTTATCATTTAGTATAAGTCATCATTATCCTTACCCAGCTCAATTAATGAAGACATAACATTTTAACATTGGGATAGTACGCTTAACGGTTCTACATTTTTATGAATTGAAAGTATGGATAAAAGTAACCAAAAAATCTACAACTGCGAGCATCAAGATTATAGAAGACGAATGTCTCGAAAAATATGTATTTACAATTCGTTGTGCATGCCAATGCAGTGATGTAAACAATTTAAAATCGACTCCCAGGTAAATCCTTAGAAATAGTCGCTGTCGTAAGATCCCTCCTGTAACGATTGAGATGTATACATCATAGTAATGAAATCAATGCATTTTTCGGGATGTAAGAAATATATGACGCAATGTACACAGTTAATATAACCGAGCCCCTCTAAATACTCAACGTTTAAAAAATAATCAAACCGTTTAGATTAAGCTTTCTTATCAACTCTTCAGTGTATAGCATTATTAAGCTGCATTTGTGTAACCTGTTAGATGACATATTGATTGTAACTAGAAAAATCGCGTACCTTATGGAACCCACTGGTTAATATAAATGATTGTAAACATTTATAATTAATGCTTAAATAACCTGTGCGGAGCATGTAGGCAAGCAACGGTGGCCAGAGGAAACTCTAGCGGATTTCTACAAATGTAATATTCAATTAGCACATTTACTTTTAGTTTGCCATTAATTCCTTTGTTTTTTAGCGTCGTTAATCGTATGCATTTACGATGCCCGACTCCGTAATCAATAGAAGAGATATTATTGTAAATAAATTGTAAAGTACTGCTAGATTTTGTTAGATTCAGTTAATACATTTTTGAGTTCATCAAAATGTACAGGATAAAAAAAATTCTAAACCTACCCTTGCGCCTCGTGGAGTCACCGATGAAGTGAGACTGGAAATATTAGAAACGTTGGAAACCATGGACTCACGGGATCCATGACGTCGCAAATTAGAACTGGGCTTCTTGTTAGCTGGAGACCGAGAGATCTTATGCGCAGGAGCAAATAATCCGTATCTATCTCGGCAGGTGAAATATCTGCAAGTAAAAATCACATCATTATAGCAATTAATTCCAAAATAATAACCATATTTCATTAAAAATAAAAAATAAATTTTAAACCACCTTCGACCTCCAACTGAGCCGTCATTTTTACCCATAGGGTACTCTACATTACAATTTTAATGACAAATTATCATTCCCAATTTTAAAACAGTCAATGAATATTCTTATTTTTTTATATGAAAATTATCAACCTAACTCAATCCCGGCCCATGATCCAGTCGCAAAATCAGTTGTTCCAAAATATCTTAAAACGCCACATTTACTTCCAGTAGAGCTTGAAACAATAACCTGAACAAGCCACACAAATCATGAAACCATACTTATAGATATACTTATTCAAAAAGCAAAGCTTGTCGTTCACATATGAATTGTAATATTCACCCTTTCCCCAAGGTTCATAGGAGAAGGACTTCCCATCCGTGTTCCCCCGGGACTTGGTGAGTTTGACATTGGTGACGGTGACCGTTGCTTGTCTGCCAAACATCTAGGCGGCGTGCTCCCATGAAGGTTGCACTCCTTGGATTGATCCAAAGCTGGAGACGGCCTTTTCGAAATCCTACTTGATCGACAGAACGTCCCTACATTCACAATATTAAAGTGTCAATAACTTTGCAGAAAACGTAGATTGAAAATAAAATAAGCCAAAACTAACCATGATCTTTTTCACACTGGAAGTAGCGAACTCCACTGACAGAGCCATCATTTTTTCCTGCAAAATAAATGCCATTATCAAAATCCATAGTAGTCATGCACTAAATATTAGTTCCTTTGTCTAAAAACTGTTAAGTTACCTTCAGGAGCATCTAAACAAATGCCAACCCATTCCCCTTTTGCAAACTGAGTGTCCCCTATGTACGCCACTCGTCCTCTTTTCAGTCCATCTATCCACACTGTATCGCCAATCATGAAAGACTCGCCACCTCCTGTTGGAACATCTGCACAAACCATATGATCATTTTTCATCGTGTCACAAAAAAAAATCTTTCTTCACAATGATGAGTGAACTATACGCAAATCCTTTCGTTAAGCAACACAAAGGAAATTTAAAACTTGCGGCACACTGATTTCGATCAATATTTACAAATGAACACACCCATCATAATGCATCACAAAATCTAGAAATTTCCACAACCCCAGATTACTAGTCAGTTAGAGAGAAGAAAATACACAGAAACAGAAAAATGACAAAACACTTGTCATAAAAAATCGCTAACTTAACTAATAAAGTAGCGAGGTAAAGGTCTCCCGTAGAAAAACATCACCTTTGGCCCCCATTCAAGTGCAATAGCGAACGATATAAAGTAAGTAGTAAAGCACGAGCAAGTGCAAACAATTTTTCGAATGCGGTCTACACGTGCTAGTGCTGATACTGCTAACTAAATTATATTAATGACTTTGGTTGGCTCTGCATCTACCATATTTGAGACACAAACATGGACATTGCTCGCTCAAGTCAGCTCATGAATGGACTCGGATGGAAAATTCATACAAATCGTGCGTCTTACAAACTAAATGAAGACTAATGCGAAGGAGTAGGCCATGTTAGATGAGATGAAGTTATTATAATAATGATGAAAATAATGCGAGTTTTCTTTGCCCTATCCCTATGTTCATTACCATATGAAAGGAGCCATCTCTTTTGTCAAGTATAGGCACACAGCCATTTAAATTGTGTATTTTCCAGTGCCGTGCATGTTACCTTCATTAAATCAGAATAGACATTCATTTGTGTTGCTTGTTGCTGCTAACGAATGCATAAATCCAAAAGAGAAACCAACATACTTAAGGATGGAATGGGAGTAGGCGAAACCAAGTAAAAGAAAAAATGGCATAAAAAATAGTAGCGTAGTAGTAATACAACTATAGACCGATCATTAAACAATTAGATACGAACAGGATATAAACGAAAAAGGTGAGCAAATCTGCATAAGTCAAGAGAAAAATTTAACAAATTCCTTATTTAAATTGATGTGATAAAGAACTAGAAATTAAACCTGATATGCAGTTTTAAATACACCAACACTGATTGCAATCTATAAATGAACGTATTGTAACAAACGATGAAACCTCGAACTGGTTTTATATGGCTGGAGTGAGTTAATAGTTGTGAGATGCAATAGGGTTATCGGGCACATAAAGCACTGGTAAGCTGGCATGCAATCGATAACAAGAGCCAAAGTTGGTTTATTATAGAATCGATAAAGATGGATTCATGCAAGGATTGACAAGCGAAAATATATAAGCCTCGCAGTTAATTAAATCTAAATAAAACTTATAAAATAATGCGTCGGCAAAGCACACAGAAATGACAGAGGCAACACACAAAGCAGACAGGCAGGTCCAGACGAAATACGACACAATTCTCAAACAAAGCTAAAAGAACGACCCACAGTTTAGACTCTAGTAGTTGTATTGGTGGGAATCAGGTAAGTGCAGAATGGCGCACAACATTGGCATTCTAGCAAAAACAATAATCTAGAATAGTAACAAACTAACTTGCATCATACATGTGAACCGAAGAATACCTAGAAAACATATAGTATTGATTCAATATGCTTTTGGTTTAGCAGCGCATTATTTTTTTCACCACTATATGAATTTGAACAAAGCATAATTAAAAAAATATTTCAAGCATGTTCACGCATAACTACTCGAAACATTATATTTTAAGCGCATACAAGTGAATCCACACCTAAATAATAATTTATTCATCATCTCAAGTTTAGGGGCCATCCTATAACGCCTCCGCTCACAGAAATTCAAGGATCTTATGGAACACAAGTAAAACACTTGGAGTGGAGTAATGAAACTACTTTGCAATTCATGGACTAAAAACGCCACTGAAAAATTCAGCAAGTCACTCGTTAAATATGAACCACTGGCCACTTAAACTAAACGTTAATTTACTAAAGCCTGATCCAGTTCCAGTATTAAATTACATGAATCCTTCCCCAACCTTACCATATCTTCCAAATCGGCGGAAAACCATTCAACCAGTTAATTTTTATCATTCCGTTTTCATAAAATGAAAGCAATAGGTCAACAAAATTGTACCTGGAGAACTTCCACGGCTGTATCCGCTGTATCTGCCATTGTATGCTGAATCCTCATCTAAATCTAACAAGAATAGAAAAATCTCAAAAAATGCGTATCCCGAAACTGATACTGAGCTCTCAAGCCGGGGCAAATAGAGACAATGAAAGTGAAAACACACTGCTCTCAATACAGGTCTTGGAAAAACCTGTGGCTTTGCGTTTAAAATGAGTAGAGAAAAAGTTCGCAGTCGCCAATTTTTACTTTACCATTCAATCGGTGCCTTGCAAAACCGTCCGAAAGGCGTCCCATTTCTTGCACATCATCTATGAATCCAAATCGAATGAAAACGTGCAAAATAACTTTGACTACACAAAAAAAACCTTGTCTGAAACGAAAAGTAAAGTAGAATCAAAATATACCCATGAAAGCAACAACAGGCATCTCTGTTGGTACCGATCAGTTGTAAAGAGTCCCTTCACTTTAACACTATTTAAAGCTCTAAATTCGAGATTCGTACCAGTATAACAACTATGAACTTTTGAATACTCATCAACCAATTGAATCACAATGAGAACCCTAACCAAACCATAAAAAGTTCCGAGCCAATTCTAATTCTCTCCTCGCAGAACGGCTACTACTGATCAAATGAATCAAAAGACCCTTACAAACTTTGTTTATACAACCAATTTAACAAGTGAGAACATAGATTTATAATCAGGTGTACGAAAGGGTGGCCTGCCTAACTAACTAACTCACAACAATGTGGATAACTCTCAGTCAGTCTTTTTGAACCACAATTTGTGAACGCTTTAGCTTTTAGTTGCACGTTCACATATTCATTGATGCGTTCATATTTAAAATCCATCATCAACAGCCTCTATTGATAAATGATTCGGTCACACTGTGTTCAGAAGAGAGCAAGAAAATGAACCAGGAGGCGCAAAACCCAATTGGACTACCAACCCATTAGTATAGTCAGTCGATACATCCATGGCAATTTCAACCCAAAATTATCTACCAAATCACCTCCCAAATCAAATTTTTCGAATTTTTTTACCCAATATTTAATAATAGTACAATTTGCATACATTTTCTGACGTTAATATGCAGTTTACGGCAAATGGAGATCTAAAAGCCACAAATACATGTTGTGGGTCAACCTACACACTACCATTATTTTATGTGTGTAGCCAGGACGCACGTTGAGTTGATACCAACATACAACACGTTGAATGACGCCATGTTGCATGCATGTGGTGATGATACTTGGCTTGAATGATTATACTACGCAGGTGTTAGCAAAATGAGTCCTTCACTGAGTCCCATATACGGAGAGAGAAATGACAAACGAGTCCTACAAGCACAAGTATAACCAGGAATTACTCACTCACATCCACATCATTAATTTTTTTCGTACCTAAAGAGCATACGAATTATCTCAAACAACTCAGCAATTTTTGCACACATATTAAATGAAGGGGATATACAATATTACTCTTAACTAACTTTGATCCATAAATGCACGACGAGAATTCAATCTCCAGTCCAATTATCGAAACTAATTCAATAACAATCCATTGTAGTTCTGAACTATTAAAACTACAGCAGGTTTGGAAGGAAGTAAGTTGCTACAAATATGAAGGTTTCTTTCAAGTACAGCATTCCAGAGTTATTTCCCTTCACCTAGACCTTTTTGACTTGATTGAAGGAATGCACGGTGACATTGTGCAATTATGAACGTCAAATTGTATGAAAAATGGGAAATCTGCAAAATAATATTACCATCATACACAAATATGGGTATGCAATTCTGATTATGAATACAGCTGAAAAAAAAATGAAAACACCTCCATAGATTATTAGTATGGGTGATTTTGATCATAATTGTTACCTCTATTAAATCACTGTATCATGGTATAAACATGATTTTTGGGATACAAAAGACTGGGTCAAAAAAATTTAAAGATAAAAGTCTCTTTAACCAACCACAATGATTTGCGAGAATAGGTGGGCTGGACACTGGAACCTGAGCATGAGTAGATCAGGTTCGCTAAATGAGCTTAGAATGGAATTACATAAAACCATGAAGTTTGCGTTTATAAGCAAGGATTAGCCACACTCTAAGACGATACTTATTGGTCGCAAGGACTAGTGTCAAAACGACAAGCTAATCTTTTGTGGGAAGAATGTAAATATGTCTCACTAATTATATACGATCAAAAATAGAATAACTTATGAATGGACCCCACTAAAAACTTTTTTATGAAAATCCGAGTTAGCATTTCATAACTTTAGCATCAAGGACTGTGTATAATTTTAAGTATTTTAGGAAAGTAAACTTATATTTCAGGAAGTCAACAATGACGTTATATGTACAAGTTTATCAAATTAGGTGCCAATACAATGTCTAAAACTATATCTGTCAATTAACTAATGTTAGGGGAAAAAAGACTTTACAAGAGCTAACTGCATTCCATTATGATTGACAATTTGACAAACCATAATTATAAAATAGCTTCCAATTAGCTTTAGGCTACCCTTTTTTTAATAATAATCGCAAATTAAATTATGCTAATTGTACAAAAAATCAAGAATGTGAGCCCAATCGTGCTTCTCAAATAATATACATAATTCACAAATTCCAGTTTTCGATCCTGTTCTACTAATTAGACCTGAGATAGTGCTAGAAACCATTCAAGCAAGCCAAGCTTCCTATAGGTGGTTCAACGAATATCGTGAAACTACTGTTTCTGTCAAACCCTTTCAATCCCAATAAATGTAAAGCAGGAATTGATTGATAGAGACAATGTTTACAATTCGTATTGGCGACCTTTACAAACATATTTTTTGCACTAATCAAAACTTTCAGCAAGCACAAGCTGTATTTGAAAACGTTAGAGAACAGTAGAATAAAGTCAACAACAAGTTAGGACACCCAGAGAAACATATCACATAACGTCAGTCCTTTTTAAGAAAACGTGTTGATAGACGACTGTATGGTTTTACCATTACCATTTGATAAGGCTATCTGCATAACAATCAGGTGGTGCTCCTACATTAGAAAACAAATGATGCGAGTTTTCATAGTCCTTTTAATCAGCTGTTATATTGCTTGTCCATGGCAAAGTTTCAGCTATTCATATCATGTGCACTGCGTCAAAAAAATACACAAAACAACTGGACACAATTTATAATGACTCATATTTGGACAACCTGTCAACAAACTGCAGCTTATGAATTCTTAAACGATTAATTACAGTCAAGATTACCACAGTGTTGTACAATTAAAATGAGTTAGTAGGTTGCAAACCTCGAATAAAGCATGACAAATTGCCATTTAAAGTATGAAAATTACAAACTTGTCTTTCTGGACAAACGAAATGCATATAGAGAAGATAAAAGAAATCATAATGCATAATAAATGCGCGAGTCTAATGAAAAGTCTAGTTTAACGACTTAAGCATTCATCAAAGGATGCAACGTAGGTGTTGCATGATGCAAATTATTATTATTCCTTCAGGTGTTTAACACAACACTCAATTTTCAATCCCTCAGACCACAAAAAAATTAAAGGAAAAAACTCTACGCAATTTCTTTCATTTCATTATGAAAAGTTAAAATTAAAACAAACTTTTAGTCTAACTAATAGATAGTGTATTATGGATATTTTTAATAAGAAAACACAGCTAAAGCTAAAATCGTAGAAAGCGGTGGCGGTGAGCAATGCTGAAGAAAATTGAATTTGCGTACTGACAGATTGCATTGCGTGTCCTACTAAAATAACGTATTAAATGTACTGTTATGCCCTACACTTTCGATGCATAATTAAATGGATAAACAACCAACCTTTGCCAGCAGTTCCAGGGCGAGTTGGAGTCGGCATTCGACTAGTAGGAGTAATACTTGCATTACTTAATGTGGATGATGACTTGATTATGGAGGGAGGACGGATTCCAGACGGTCTAGCTGCCATGTTTTCTGCCTGGGCGAAAAAAGGAAAATAAATAGAATAAGTCTGCCTTTTGGTCTTTGGCGTAAAAGCTGGCCGTTCAGTCCTTGGTGAAAAAATAATAATCCAGAGAAACCTTCCAATAATAGTATGTTTGACTTTTAGAAAATAATTATCAGTAATTTAACTCGTTTTGCGATTCTTTAATTCATATGGTAAGGCAGATCTAATACACCAGTTCACAAAGTTGAAAAAAACTGTGTACAAGCCTCAAGTTTTTTCCAGCATATGTTTAGGGAACTAAAACTTCGAAAACTTCTAACTACAACTGTAATTGGAAGCTGGACAGTTTATAAACCCCATAAGCTCGATATTTCAAAAATGTATTCGACACACCTAGTAACAAGTAACAACCTGCAATTCCTTAACAACCATTCCTCTACCCCTTTACAATTTCATGAAAATTTTTCCTAAACTTTGTATAGACCTGAAGAAGAACAGAGTAACTGGTTGAAAGCTTGTCACTTAAATAAACTACCATATAATCCGAACAACCAAATAATGTCAACCAATATGTTCAGGGAGTTTAATTGTGATTGCGATATAACTATCAAAGCGACCGAAAAATCAAGCTACTATTTAATAGAATGTACAGGTACTCTATAAGTTTGTAGATGCATGTTTCAGGTCGTTTTTTGGTTAGGGTCATTCCACAGAAGATATGCTGCAGAAATGGGAATAAATTGGTTTTAACTCGGCTTGATGGGTCTTGACAAACAAAACTTCAATTCAAATCAAAGCCTTAGACGAGAGGATATAAAATAATGCAGCTTTCATTTGAAACAGCTTACTATTGTTAGAAAAAAATCACTTTGAAAATTTAAATTAACATAGAGAGCTTAGGGATCTGTTAGTCTAAATCCATAATGACGAGCGTAACTGCCAGACCGGTACAGGCTTCTGATTTGTGATTTTATTCCACTCAAGTGACTCAAGAACTCCGATGCGAAAAGGCTCCGCCCAATATGTGGAAGCCCTGCTCAACTTGAGGATAGTAATCTGGCCAAATGTGGCGTGGGGGAGGCTTTTCGTGCAAAGCGTCGAAATTGAATTTTTCGGAATTAATAACCACATTTAAAAGTTTTTTGTCCCAATTAGGAGTTGCATATTTGAATTCTCTCGTTATGGGCTTTTGTCTGATGTACCTCTCGTCAAAATCCATGAGGCAGAGTAATAGCCAATTTTCCCCAGAAATATAAATATGAGCCATCATTTAAAATGAGTTCGACGGTGCTTTTCGAAATATTGCTATTGTGTGTGATGAAATCTTGCTGTTAAGACTAAATAACTACACGATAAATATTTTATCAGCCAAATTACATTTACGCTATGCATCGCAATATTCTTTCAGAGAGCGATGCTAACTGCTTACAGTATTTAAAGTTCTCTTCTCACATTTTATTAGCTTTCTTCTGGATTAAAGTTGGTGAAATACAATGCAAATATATAAGACTCTATTTGCGACGAGGAATAACTAATATACTATATGCTTTCGAATAAAATTTTGTTTATACTTACCTTTATTGCTGTCAAAAATAAATAATTTTAGTATGTCATTTTAGATCCAAGTTCTACTCGTAATTAATTGCGGTGAAGTAAGATTTTGAATTTTGAAACCCTATGAGCCATGGGGAACTTTAAAAGGCGTATTCGCATGATTTGATTAGTAGATTTTGAGCGGACACATAAGTTAAAGAACTGAGTGAATGTAGTTGCACTCACTAACTGCAAATATTCCTCAGTGTCACCTTCTGCTATTCCAAGTATGTTATAAATTCTACACTTCTGCAAAAAAAATTTGCACAGCTCACACCAATTCAATATCTTTTCACAACCTTTCAATCTGGTGAGCAAGGCAAACGGTTTTTTAACCAACAACCAGGTCAAACAAAAATGGTACTATTCGCGAAAACCCAACACAAATCATAAGAGATTCACCATTCAACATGACCGCAAAAACCTAATCTTGAAAATCTTGCACTGAACTAACCAATTAAAAATTCGTTTGAACAATAAGCACAAAAACAAACTTTTTTGAACTTCAAAAGCACAACAACTAAAAAAACACTGAATTTGGTCTGTTTGTCCCAGATTTCTCATATAATTTATCATCAGTAAGACTCGCGGGGTTTTACAGTTCACCATTTCTATGAAATCCCATAAACAACCACTTTATAGGGCGACGAATGAAATGAATGTAGCCACACAGCAACATTTTTCAACTACGTGATATAGAGAAAGGGATTGATTGAAGGAGACTTAGGAGACCAAGAAAGAAGGGGATTTTCTAATTTTGTTTCTATCTGGATTGTTGGATTAAGAGACTTGTTGGTGGTGTCGTCTCGTCGTACGCGTGGGTTATTGTTGCTGTTTGTTAATCATGGTAATTGATTGTTTAATTCTGGTTACGTAAACGATGTCTTAGTGTGATTATATTTTTGTAAAAAAATTGGCCTCACTGTCAATGACTTTTCAAATCTGTCGTGCTCAAGATACTTCAGAATCTTAATGCCTGAGTTATTCAGTGCTTTGAACATATTCGGTTTTTGACGTTATCGGTTGTTTGTAATTTATATTGTTCCATCGTATATTCATTCACAGGAGTAATTTATTGTTTTATTGTTTGGACTACATATGTAATAAAAATAAATAATTGTTTGTTTTGATTCTGTGATCAACAGAGGTAGCATCGGCTATCGGCAGTAAAACAATAATATGGATCATTGATTTTGCTTAGTGACGCAATTGGATAATCTCATATTCCCTTTGTTAACGATAGTTGTCGCAGCTTTACAAACCAGCTGAAGGTACTTTATTAAAATGTACACGTACCCAAAGTTATTTATTTTTTCTCGTTTACCATGGTTGCACCATACCGTTTTTTGACCGTATTGTTTAGTTTCAGTACGCAGTACTGTTTATTGCTCAGCAATCGATATCAATTAT
>Ga0066648_10001749_pt1 | contig 11399 bp, 5 predicted proteins | sample CryGeyCG12114_NA_FD_59537 | JGI IMG/M metagenome (GOLD analysis project Ga0066648, IMG submission 59537) | Groundwater microbial communities from aquifer - Crystal Geyser CG19_WC_8/21/14_NA | ecosystem: Environmental > Aquatic > Deep subsurface > Groundwater | place: USA: Utah: Grand County... | reverse complement strand
CCGAATCAACCCAATTAAGAATATCGTGCAAATGTTGTTTTTCAGTTCGTAATACATGATACTCAATAAATAAATTATTTACATTAAAAAGCAAATCAGCGCAGTCTTTCAAAACTTCATACTCTGCTCCTTCTATATCAATTTTCAAAAGATCAATTTCAGTTGTTAAATAATTTTTTAACCTTATAGTTTGTACTTCTACATTGTTACTGCTCTTACTTTCATCGAAATTAATTTTTCCACCCACACTGCCTTCTGATTGAAAAACAATTGTTGATTCATCATTCCAAACTGCAGCATTAATCAACTGTATATCATTATAATTATATTCAGAAATATTCATTTTTAATTGATAAAATACGGAAGGATCAGGTTCAAAGGCAATTATTCTACAATTTTTATGTATTTCTTTAAAATAAAGAATGCTTAGACCAATATTAGCTCCACAATCAATTATAACTGGCTCCTTTTTTTCTGATGGGAAATTATAAACTCCTTGAACAAAAATTTCATCTACACTATGTAAAAACCAATATGGAGAGCTAAAAGATATTTTATGACCATTAAATTGGGAAATGGTTAAACTTCTATAATCTTTATTATACTTATTTAGCCTATTGTATTCTTTCTTCGAAAGTTGAAGTTTATCTTTGTTTTTATAGTAATAAAAATTGTTTTTGTAAAATTTGTTAAAGTCACCTAAATATCTTCTTATCACCATATTTTTCATTTTAGAGGCTCTAAACATTTCAAATAAGCCTTTACTATACTTATAATTTTAATGAAACTGTATACCTTTTGGCTTAGAAAATGCCCAGGACACTTTACCAAAAACTTTTCCATAATCATATTCACCATGAATATTCATTGCTGAACCGTTATCAATTACATTAAATATACAAACATCCTCAACAGCATCTAATTGTTCTGTCCGGCTCTTATGAATGAATGTATGGATTGAATAATTTCCCCTAACCAAAAATCTTGGTTCAATTATCATTTTAATTTTTTCTGAATTTATTGTACTTGATTCAGCAGAGAAGATTCTATTTTTAATTTCGTCTAAAACAATGCAAAAAATTGTATAATCGTGATCATTCTTTTCAATATTGAACCCTAAATCATAATTCACAACAATAGGTTCATCATGCAAAAATTCATCAACTTTCTCTCCATTTATTCTTTCTACATTTATTTTCTTAAACCAAATCTTTTTAGAGGAGATATCAGGTCCTTCATAAGCACCTGTATTGCTATAATTCTTAACTAAGTAATTGGATATTATTTTTCGTGTTTCTCCAAACTCAATTAATTTTCCATGGTGCATTGTTATTGCTTTTGTACAAAGCTGCTGAACAGCGCCCATATTATGACTTACAAATAGAACCGTTCTACCATCATTCACACTTACATCTTTCATCCTGCCCAAACACTTTTTCTGAAACTCTGCATCGCCTACTGCCAGTACTTCATCTACAATCAGTATTTCGGGTTCCAAAAATGCCGCTACCGCAAATGCTAGACGCACGTACATACCACTACTATAACGCTTTACGGGTGTGTCAATGTAACGTTCTACGCCGGCAAAATCGACTATTTCATCGAATTTACTGCGTATTTCAGCCTTTGTCATACCCAAAATAGCCCCGTTTAAGAATATATTTTCCCTTCCGGTTAACTCTGGGTGAAAGCCCGTACCTACCTCTAACAAAGAAGCAATACGGCCTTTTACTTTTATCCGGCCGGTGGTTGGCGAAGTTACTTTGGATAGCAATTTTAATAAAGTAGATTTACCCGCTCCGTTGCGGCCAATAATACCCAACACTTCACCTTGTTTCACTTCAAAATTTATATCTTTTAAAGACCAAACGTAATTGCTTTTACCTTTAGAGGTGCGGTCGTTCATTTCGCCAATTTTAGAAAATGGATCTTCTTGACCTCGCATCCGGGCCCACCAGCGGTTCAGGTCATGGCTTATGGTACCAGTTCCTACTTCTCCCAGCCGGTACATTTTACCCAGGTTTTCTACTTTTATAGCCGTGTCGCTCATCCGTAATTAATCTTTACTTTAATTCTTTTTAACTAAAAAATATACTTTTATAGCTATTAGAGTAATTATATTTTACACTATTACATTACCCATTAAAAATATATAATATTCATACTTGGTTTTCATACCTGACTAGTAAATTATTGTGCCTCATTAAGTAACTTAACTATAAGCTCTTAAACATACCAAAGTATTTATTTAAACATTACCAAAAGCTACTTATTAATATATTATAATTTACTTATTAACCTACTTCATTCCGTTTAAACGTATCAATGTTAAAGGTTTCAAAAGTTATTTTTCAAAAAACTTTTTGAAAAAATTATACTTTATATTATCTTTTAAATTAAGACTATGATTATAATTAAGGAGTTCTTTAAATTCAAATATTAATTTAGCAGATAAATCTTTAAACTCGTATCTTAATCTAGCTGACAAACTCATTTTTTGTCTAACATTTGCTTTAGGAAATTCTATGCTAACTCTAGGTTTATTTAAAAAATCACATATTTTTTCTACTTGAATACCTTTATCTATATTTAAGATTAATAAATCATTTTCCCGATTTCTAAAATATTCTTTAACATTTTCATGATACAAATCAAAGTGCCTGCTTAATATGCTTTCATTATATTTCTTAGTTCCGTAAAATTTTAAATGATAATCGTGTAGCCCCTTCCACCAAGTCCACATAACCTTACCATGTTTAAACATCCATTTCATGGAAGTCAACCAAGCTTCCTTATTTCTGGTTGTCAAAATAAATTTGCTATTCGGAAACCTTTTATCCAGGTCTTGATATATTAAAGGAATAGGGGTATCCATTAAGGCATCGTATTCGTCCACAATTTTAAAATCAGGATCATTTTCAAGACCTGCAATAAAATGCACACTATTAAATCCTAATTTTTCCAGAACATCATGGAGGGAAGTTGTACCAGTTCTCGATAAACCTATACCAAATACCTTATTTATCATTTCAAACTTATTAATAATTAAATAACTAGTGTTATATACAAGCTACAATTTCTATATTCAGTAACCTATTACTGTCATTAAAAAAGAACCTAACCAGCTAGTAGCCATTTGGTTTCCTCCATAATGACCTATTCTTTATTCAATAATTTATGATTGGTTTAAAAATTAATTAAAAAATATAATTTTAATTTATTTTCAGCTTAGTTATTGCCATATCAGACCTATTGAATTCTTTTATATTTTATAATTAATAACAGTTGTAGATGTAATAACTTCTTAATTAGTAAGCATGCATATACTAGTTAACAGAAAGTAGCTTCAATATACTTTGAAATTTATTATCCAACTTTTATTATCATCCTAAATGACCTGCTATTAATATTCTTATTTTTACAACTCTTTAATATGTAATTAGCTAAAGCTATTAATAGGTATTTCGATATAATTATAATCTATTTTTAACCTAAAAGCTTTACAGCAAGTTATTTACAATATTTTATTGAGGTAATAACTATTGAAGTTATTAATATTATTCAAATAAAACATTTATACAGTATCGGTAAAGCTTTTCTGTACCTTGTTAAAAGTAATGGTACCAATAAATAAAATTATTAAAGTAAACACCAAACTATACCCTAAATAAGCCCAACTAAAGGTACCGGAGCCTAAAAAACTATACCTAAATGTTTCGACGATTGAACTCATAGGATTAAATAAAATTAACCACCTATATTTTTCGGGGATGCTGGACAAAGGGTAAATAATTGGGGTTGCATACATTAGCAACTGGATACCAAACGTTAACAGCATTGCTAGATCGCGGTACTTTGTAGTCAATGCACTAAAAATCAATCCAAAACCTAATGATAAAAGGCCCATAATAATGATAAGCAACGGTGTGAGTAATATTAACCCATTGGGATGAATAGCACTTGTAGTTACTAAGTAATAAACCCAAACAAATAAAAATAAGGTAAACTGAATAAAAAAACGAATGATATTGGATATTACAATGGATATGGGCATTGTAAGACGTGGGAAGTACACCTTTCCAAAAAGGTGAGAATTACTGGTAAAAACCGTAGAAGTAGCCGATAAAGTTTGGGCAAAATAGTTCCAGAAGGTAATTCCGGCTAGATAGAACACAATCATGGGCAAGCCGTCGGTAGAAAGATTAGCAACCCGGCCAAAAATAATTACAAAGGTAATGGTTGTTAGTATGGGCTGAATAATAAACCAGATAGGCCCTAGAATAGTTTGTTTATAGGTGGATATGAAATCACGACGCACAAACATCATTACTAAATCGCGATAGCGCCATACATCACGTAAATGTAAGTCTAATAAATTAGTGCGAGGTTCAATTACTTCTGTCCAATTCTCCTCATGTTCGGCAGGCTTACTTTTTTGTTTACCAGATTTGAACGCTTCTAGTGTTTCCAACTATTAACTATTATATATATTAATTTAAAACTCGGTGCAATTATCAGCAGGTGAATAAAGTTGTTCTTATAACTGATTACAGGTTAGAATCTATTTAAATATTTTTGGGAATTAACCCAAGTAAGTTGTAACCTTCTACTTCCCTTCATTTCCTTGCTATTTACAAAGTTAAAAGATTTTCTTCCATTACATTCAGTATATTGAAATATTTAAATTTTTTAGAAGTTTAGTTCTTCTTAATTTGAATTATGTTTTCCTAAATAAGCAACTTGGTAATACTTGGGAATGAGATCCTATTCATATAGCTTAGCAAAGCTTTTCCCATTTTAAAAAGATTAGGATATTGGTGTTTTTAGTTAGTTTCAGAATAAGACAAACACCTAAACTCAACTCTTGCGTCAGAAGCTAAACTAAATCAATGAATTAAAATTAATCTAGTGTTGGCTAATCCTACTTGTATGGTATGTAGCTAAGAAAAATATCTGCAGGTGTTCTGCTTTTTGCAAGTGTAGTGTTAGCCAGTATTGGGTTTAGAATTCTATTCATTCAAGTTAAAGAAGCTATTTCAGCCTTTATGGTTAGGTAAAAAACCCGGCATATAAAATTTTTCTAAGCAGGTCCAGTAGCCCTACTATTAAATTCTTTAATTATATAATAATTATAATCATTGTAACAAATTTTAAATCATTTTATAATTTTTTATTTATAAAAATTAGATTTTGGTATTTAAATATTTCATTGAAAGAATCATAGTTATCTAAACTCAAAAGGGACTTTTTTGTAAGCCTGAAAACATTATATTTTGAACTAAGTAAATTATAAAAGTCTTTTAGAAACACTTTTGATATAATATTCATTTCATTGAATTCAATTTGAATAACTTTTATCCGATTTTCATTAATCATACGTCCTGCACCAGATAACACTTCATATTCAAAACCTTCCGTATCTATTTTTAAGAAGTCAATTACCGGTATATTATTTTCAGAGCAAAAATCATCTAAGCATTCAATATTTATACTATGTGATATAATATCATTATTGTTATATAATTCGGTAAATACGTCTTTTAAAATACTTGCATGTTCAGAACTTTTACTTTTATTTCTATATGAATAAATATTACTTATTGATTTAACTTTACCAAAACCAATATTAAACCTTTGAACATCAGGTAAATCTATATTTTTTAGAATTTCATATGTGTCAGGATTAGGTTCAAACGCTAATTTTTTTGCTTTTGGGAAAAGTGTATTTATTAAAACTGAATAGTTCCCAACATTTGCACCAACATCGAAAATTATTGGACAGAAAGGATCAATTAAATTTTTAAGTACATTTTGTAAGAAATAAAGTTCTCCGGTATGTTCTTCATCTCCATAATCATCTATTCCGGATATTTTATAAGCTTTCCTAATTAATTCTCTTTCAAATATATATTTACTATCAACTAAGTGCTGGAAGTAATCATCAAGGGTCTGATCAGAATAAAAAATTAACCGATGAGCTAATTTAAGTGATCCTTTTTTCCCTAAAATTTTATTACAAAGAAATTTGAATAGATCTTTAAGTAAATTCATATTAATTTTCATTTAAAAAAAAAGTTTTATATGTAGCTTATTTAAGAAAAAAAACTATATATTTCTTCAATTACATTCATTTAGAACTAAGTAACAAATTTTCTCTTTTAATTTATAACTTCCCGTTTTAAAATATTAAATTTAAATTAAAAATAGAATTTCCCGATAATTTAACAATCAACTAATATTGTTTTTATTTAGTAGTTATTTTTAAGGTTGATATAAATTAAGTATGATATAAAATTATTTTATCAACTTTTAATTACCAACACAGACCTCTTTCACCTGGGCTTAAGTTAAACCTTGCCATAGTGGTACACTTAATCCGCTAACACATATTTTTTTCTGAAATGGGAAAAGCGCCTGTATTAAAACCTATGGAGTAATAAACATTTTGCAGGTGCGGTGGCACCCGGTAGTGAATCTATATACATAGTACAGCAATAATAAAATAATAAAAGGCACTTGATTTCTTTTGTCTGTCTTTTGATATAGTGTATTACAAATCTAAAGTAATACCGTTTAAAGCTTAACCCATATATAGAATCAAAAAGCGGCCCTCATAATTTATATAAAAGAAGTGTAACCCGAGTGTTAAAATTTACTCCTCATATAAATTATCCTTCAGAAAGTTTACGTTCTTTTTAGGGAGTTACATTTCCATCACTTCAAACTATTTTTTACTTGAACGTAAATTTTTCATTTGCTCTATAAACAAATATCATATAAAATAAATTATATTTATTTATAAATAAAGAAAGTAATATATATTAATTAATATATTATTAAAGCTCATTAGCCCATATATTATAATATACTTAGAAATTATATTCTAAAAAATAATACAAAAATTCTATATTGTTACTTACTATAGTTTTGAAAAAATGTAAATAGTAGCATTAAAATAATTTTTTTTTTAAATATATTGAACTACCTTAGTTCCAAAATACTGAAATAGTTTAAATATTTAATAGATGCTTCCTATAAGTTTACCTAAAAGAGCAGATAGAATATCAATACAGATTATAACTGTAGGAACTATGATTTTCTATATCCAGGAAGAATATATTATTAATTTTTCTTCAGTTAATTCTAACATATATATGGATTCAACCTGACCTGCTAACCAGTAAAGGGTTAACGTACCCTAATTTAGTACTAATTCACCGATCTCTTATACCATCCCACAGCTTACATTTTTGGACCGGCTGTTCCAATCTTACCAGTACCAAACCCTAACCCGAAAGCTTTAACCCTATTTATATGCATAAAAATTTTACTCAACTGATTTATGAGAGTTCATTCATCCGCTGCAAATCTGTTTTAACCGCTACAGTAACCTTGTTGATGTTCTTATTGCAAGCCCAATTAGCTTCTGCACAGACCAGCGATGTTTATGATAATACTTTCACAGCAACTACTGAAGTAAGCAGAGTTACTTCAACATTTCCAATTGCTTCAACAACTGGCCAACAAGGAACAGCATACATTTCATCAGGAGCAAATGGACAAATACAAATAACTGGAATTAATGGTGGTAATGCCGGCTATAACGGTTACATTATTACTGCTCCAGCAATTCTTGCTGCCCCAGGTATTCAATATACAGTTAAGGTAAAAGCTAGAGTAAATGTTACAGATCGCGTAGGCACCCTGGAAATAAGACAAGGTTCCACGGCAGCTCTGGCAAGTAGCAGTTCAGGCAATTTAATCCTTCCATCCACTAATGTAACTTCAACTACTTATAATGAATTTACCTCCAGTTCATTCACAGTTCCTTTAAATACAGATTTATATATTGGATTTCATGTAAATCATAGCGGGAGTAACAATGCTCAATTTTATATTGATGATATTTCCGTAACAGCCAGTTGCGTTTCAAATCCAACTTTTGCAGCTGGTATCACTACCTCAACCTCAACAACTTTCTGTGAAAACGGTTCTGTTTTACTTACAGCTAATGCTACAAATCCTGCAAATGGCCGATTTACGTATCAATGGCGCAAAAATGGCAGTAATATCGTCAATGCCATTGCTTCAACTTACTCAGCTACCACTTCTGGTGATTATTCAGTAGTTATAACCAATGCGGGCTTATGTACTGCTACATCTGCAAATACGGTAGTTACGGTTAATCCTTTACCGGCTGCTCCTACTTTAGCACCTACAAGTGTTACTAGTATATGTAATGGTGGTACGGCAATGCTTACAGCTACCGGCACTTCGGGTGGTTCTTACAATTGGTATACTACCGCAACCGGTGGAACCGCCATTAACACAAATTTATCGGGTGAGGGAAACAGCACTTTCAGTCCTATTTTAACTAATAATACAACTTCACCCACTACAACTACTTATCATGTAGAAGCAGTAAACCCTAGTAATCAGGGAAGTTGCATTAGCAGCACGCGCACTCCCGTAACTGTTACAGTAAACCCTTTACCGGCAAAACCGATTGTTACAATTACCGGAGCTACAACTTTTTGTTTCGGTGAAACTGTAATCTTAACGGCGCCTGTAAGCACTTCTTATTTGTGGAGTAATGGTGCTACAACCCGCGAGATTATTGTATCTACTAACGGTAGCTACACTGTCAGGGTAGGTAATACCAATGGCTGTCTTTCTGTTAGTTCCGATGCTGTACCAGTGGTGGTGAACGCATTACCAACTGTGCCAACGATTAGCAGCACCGTTGCGCCCATTGATGGTGCCGTTAACATATGTACCGGTGAAACAGTAAGACTAACAGCCAGTGGCGGCTCAGCTTACTTATGGAGTAATAAGTCTAATACGGAAACTTTTACTACCCAATCTATAGATGTAAGTACGCCAGGTAACTATACCGTACAAGTGTATAACGAGAATGGCTGCTTCTCTACTTCGGCGGCTATGCCTGTTCAGGTCAATGCCTTACCTGAGGCCATCATAGAGGCGAATGGTCCAACTACCTTCTGTCAGGGCGGATCAGTAAGCTTAACAGCTAGTGCGGGTACAGCCTGGTTGTGGAGCAATGGGGCTACTACTCAGTTTATTAATGTAACTGCTTCGGAAACTTTTACGGTAAAAGTAACAAATAGCAGTGGCTGTTTTGCTACTTCTGGTTCAGTATCTGTTACGGTTAATCCTTTGCCGGAACCAACAATAACAGCAGGTGGAGCTACCACTTTCTGCCAGGGTGGTTCTGTAATTCTTACCGCTAGTGAAGGCTCTCTTTATCAATGGAGTAATGGAGAAACTACCCGCTCTATTAAAGTAAGTACTTCCGGTAATTACAGTGTACAAGTAACAAATGCCAACGGTTGCTTCGCTACATCTGCGGCCACAACGGTTTCTGTAAACCCTTTGCCAACGGCTTCTATCACTGCTGAAGGACCTACTACTTTCTGCCCTGGTGGCTCAGTTATTTTAACCGGTAATTCAAACCAGAATAATGTTACTTATACCTGGTATAAAAATGGGGAACTGGAAACTACCGGAGCTACATATACGGCAAATTCTTCTGGTACATATACGGTTGTCGCGACCAATACTAGTACCTGCAGAAGCGAGGTATCGGCTCCGATTGAAGTTACCGAAATAGCAGAAGACAACATCATTATAGAAGGTACTACAACTTCTTTTTGTGCTGGTAGTTCAACCGTACTTCATGCCTTAACAGGTAGCGGGTACAGTTATATATGGTACCGGAATGGTGAAGTGTTACTATTAGAAGTAGAATCTGAGCTTACAGTTACTACGGCTGGCGAATATACCGTTATCCTAATTACCCCTGGGTGTACGTTTACCTCTACTGTAACTAACGTAACTACCACACCTTTACCGGAAGCAAGCATCACAGTGGCTGAGGGGACTACTACTTTCTGCGAAGGTGAGTCAGTAATACTACGTGCAAGTGAAGGTGAGTCGTGGTTATGGAGTACGGGTGCTACTACCCGGGAAATTACGGTAACCACTTCAGGGGACTATACCGTAACTATAACCAATATTTTCGAATGTTCAGCTACTTCTGCTATTACATCCGTTCAAGTAAACTCCCTACCAGCCGTGCCAACAATTAGCAGCACCGTTGCGCCTATTAATGGTACGGTTAACATATGTGCCGGTGAAACAGCAAGGCTGACGGCCAGTGCCGGGTCTGCTTACTTGTGGAGCAATGGAGCTGAAACGCAATTTATAGATGTAAGTGCTTCAGGCAACTATACCGTACAAGTGTATAACGACAATAACTGCTTCTCTACTTCGGCTGCTACATCTGTAATTGTAAATGCTTTACCTGATGCTACTATTTCTGCCAGCCGGTCTACAACTTTATGTACTGGTGAAACTGTAACCCTGACTGCCAGTGGTGGTGTTTCCTGGTTGTGGAGCAATGGGGCTACTGACCAATCTATAATTGTAAGTACTCCTGGTGATTATAGTGTAACGGTTACTAATAGCAATGGCTGCTCTACTACTTCCGTTGCCACTTCCGTTATTGTTAATGCATTACCCGCAAAGCCGGTTATTACAGTTACCGGTGCTACTACCTTTTGTTTCGGTGAAACTGTAACCTTAACAGCACCTGTAAGCACGTCTTATTTATGGAGCAATGGGGCTAAAACGCAAGAAATCACCGTTTCTACTAACGGTAGCTACACTGTCAGGGTAGGTAATACCAATGGTTGCCTTTCTGTTACTTCAGATGTTGTACCAGTGGTGGTGAACGCACTACCATCTGTGCCAACAATTAGCAGCACCGTTGCGCCCATTGATGGTACCGTTAACATATGTGCCGGTGAAACAGTAAAGCTGTCGGCTAGTGCCGGGTCTGCTTACTTGTGGAGCAATGGGGCTGAAACGCAATTTATAGATGTAAGTACGCCAGGAAACTATACCGTACAGGTGTATAACGAGAATGACTGCTTCTCTACTTCTGCAGCTATGCCAGTTCAGGTTAATGCCTTACCCGAGGCCTCCATCTCAGCGAATGGTCCCACTACCTTCTGCCAGGGCGGATCAGTAAGATTAACAGCCAGTGCGGGTACCTCCTGGTTGTGGAGCAATGGGGCTACTACCCAGTTTATTGATGTAGCTGCTTCGGAAACTTTTACGGTAAGAGTAACAAATGCCAACAACTGTTCTGCCATATCTGGCTCTGTATCCGTTACGGTTAATCTTAATCCAACCCTAACCATTACAAACCCGGCGGCACTTTGTACACCCGGTACGGTTGACCTTACGGCTAGTGCCATAACGGCTGGCAGTAATCTGCAAGGTGGTAGTTTAAGCTATTGGACTAATGCGGCTGCAACCAGTAGTTTATCTAACCCCACTGCCGTAGGAACTTCCGGTACCTACTATATCCGGGT
>Ga0066648_10001745_pt1 | contig 11419 bp, 4 predicted proteins | sample CryGeyCG12114_NA_FD_59537 | JGI IMG/M metagenome (GOLD analysis project Ga0066648, IMG submission 59537) | Groundwater microbial communities from aquifer - Crystal Geyser CG19_WC_8/21/14_NA | ecosystem: Environmental > Aquatic > Deep subsurface > Groundwater | place: USA: Utah: Grand County... | reverse complement strand
CTGGGACGTGCTGTTCTACGACCCGTACCAGCCCAACGGGATCGACAAGGCGATGGGCGTCGAGCGCACCAAGGACATCAAGGAGCTGTTCCGGCGCGCCACGACGCTCAGCGTGCACTGCCCGTGTACGCGCGAGACGCGCGGGATGGTGACGTACGAGCTGCTGAGCCTGCTGCCGCGGGGCGCGGTGTTCGTGAACACGGGGCGGGGCGAGATCGTAGATCTGGACGCGGTGGAGCGATGTTTGAAGGAAGACATCATCAGCGGCGCGGGCCTGGATGTGTTGCCCGTGGAGCCGATTCCCGAGGATCGAGTGCATCCGCTGATTCAGGCGTATCGGAGGAAGGAGGACTGGTTGGTCGGACGCATGGCCATTACGTGTCACACCGCATTTTATAGTCCTGAGAGTTTTGTCGATATCAGAGTCAAGAGTGCAGAGACGATGAGGAATGTGCTTATAGATGGGGGGGAGGATAACATCATCACGCCTGACATGGATTGAGTAAGGGAGGAGGAAGAGCAGGAGGAGGAATAATGAGGGTAAAGGTCAATGAACATTATGGATGCTACATAGCATGCATACCAGCACAAGCGCTATCGTGGTTATCGTAGATGTCGTGCGTCTTTACTCATACAAACTAGGCATTACCGACAATCTCAACAGCGCTCTGCGCGTTCGGCAGGCCAATCACAGCAATGCCCTGTGGGATGACAACCTCCTTGGCAGAGAAGCAAGCGAAGACAGTCAGCTTTTCTAGCTTAGGACAACTCTTGAAGATGCCAGTCATGACAAAGTCGTCGACACGGCTGACGAACGACAGGTCAAGATCTCGAAGGTTGGGATATTGTTTCTGACCGTCGAAGACTTCCATCAACGCATCGTGGCCGATGTGGCGGTTGGAGTGTAAATCCAGGCGGGTAAGTTTTGCACCGGAGTGGTGCATGAGTGCTTTCAGGGCAGCTGAGCCGAAGCCAACGGGATCTTCTTCTGGGCCTTCGGGGTCCTGATTGTCAATATCTCGATTATTGCACAGGTCGATAACGGGGACGTCTGGGTTGCCCCAGTTGTTGTCGAACAGAGAGGCAAACGTGTCGTCTGTGAAAGAAGAGCTACCTGTCAGCCGGAGCTTCTTGAGGTTTGTGCAGCTGTTCTTGATAGCCTCAATGACGGTGTCATCGGCATAATAATAGTCCTCCAGACATAGTGTCTTTAGGCGAGGACCAAGACTAGTGATGAGGTTGACTAGGATATCGGGAGAGCACTCTTGGGCGATGGCCAGAGTCAGATGCTCCAGAGTGGTGATGGTAGAGATGGCATTGATAGAGGCGTCAGTGGTATGGGCACACTTCCGTAGCTTTAAACGCTTGAGGCTGGTACAGCTTTCAGCCATAAACTGTACGGTGGCATCTTTCATGGCATCGTTCAGCTCTGACAGCTTGAGGCTTTGTAGCTGAGAGCCTCTTGCCAGGAAGAGCTCACACCAGACTTGATCTGAGATGAGATTTGTGGCGCCCAACTGAAGATGAGTGATCTTGGTGTTCTTCTCAATCATGTAACGAAGAGCGTCATCTTTGAGTTGGCCAGCGAATCTCAAGTTGACCCTCTCGACATCGGGCATGAATGCAAAGATCTTTTGGAAATCTTCGGTCTCTAGCCTGGCACAGTCGTAGACGGCTATGCGGTCGATGCCTGGCTGCAAGAAGAGCTGCAGTGTGCGGGGGTTTAAGACACGCTTCTTGGACAGAATCTGGCTCAGGCGGTCGAGCAGGTTCTGTGGCAGGTCTCCGAACTCTTCGATGTCGTTGACGACGTCGGCGACCTTCTTGACACAATGCTCAATCAACGACTTGGCGCCTGGCTTGACATCGCCCATCATGCGATCGCTCTCCTGCTGCCTCTTTCGGACGCGAGGGGCTTGTTTCTTTTTCTTTGCAGCGTTGTCGGCCTTCTTCTTCTCGTCCTTGAAGTCCTTGCCACACTTGGTGCACAGCAGACCGCCATCTTGGCCGGCCAGGGTGTAGGCTGTGACAGTAAAGCGCTTCTCGCAGATCTCGCAATTGGCGAATTGACCGGGCTTGGGGGCTGCTTTGGGCTTCTTCAGCATGTCTCTGGCGAGCGTATCTGAGTCATCGTCTTCATCGGGGTTGTCTTTCTGGTGCTCGAACTTGCGCTTCTTGAAGTCTTTGCTGGCCTTGATCTTGGCGATGGCCTTTTCCTCCTTCCTCTTGCGCTTCTTCCGTTCGGCAGCGTCTTCCTCCTCGTCAGACACATCGTCGGCGTTTGCTTCGGCGGCGGCTTGGGCAGCGACCTGCTCGGCCTGTTGTTGGGCTTGCTGCACACGGGCCTGGTAGTCGAGGTTGATCTGCTGGGCTGAGATGTTGTGCGAGGCAAGAAAGTCAGTCAGGGCGGACTGGGGGCCTCTGATGGCATTGCCATTGCTGCGGCGTCGACTCCTACTGCCGGTCAGTCTGGTACAGGTTTTGGACTTTAGGTGCATACATGTTATTGCTCGGGTGGTTGTCCTTGGGCGCACTCACTGGGGCTGTGCTCAATGCAAACGTACAAGACAGTGTTAGGTCTGGGGTATTAGGTATCTAGGTAGTAGGTAGTCAATGCGCAACCAAGGCTCGTTTCTCGCAGGCGCTGCTAGTGGCCAGAACCTCAACCAGGCACACCAAGAACCACCAAGCACCTGACACTAGCTACTTAGCCAATTGCCATGTGTCTGCCATCGCATTCATGAATTCTCCTTTCTGCAGTGGTGGCGAATGCGTGCCCCATTGGAGCACCAAAAAGGCAAATGCAGGCAGATCCAGGCAGATCTTTCCCCACTATTTAGGCGGCAAGTCCGATCGCACCTGACTGATTGGTGATAAGCACGCGGCTGCACGTGTAAAGTGGTTGCAGGCCGCGACTTAGCGTGACTTATCCCTCCAAAGTTCAGACCCTGACGGTGCAGTAGCCACTGCAGGCTTGATATCTCGACAAGGCAAAACTCCTTGCGACTGTTTGCCTTCTCTCCCACACCCAGCTGGTCGCACAACATGGCTCCGAGAGGTAGATCAACCAGGTCGTCGGTAGCAGCGTCTTCAAACGGTAGGAATAGCGCATCGTCGGTGACAGTGGCAAGGCTGACCTTTATAGTTGCCACCCCCGATCCCTCCCCTGCGACCTCTCGCTCTCGAGGAAGAGGTCGTCCACGAAAATCAACTGCGCTCACGCAGGATCTTCCAATGGAAATCCCCGACTCGGACGAACCAGAACTTCTGACCTTCGAGGCACCGGGCTCCAAGGCAACATTCCAGGGTGTCCTCCTCCCCACCAGGACGGTGATCAAGGACGAGGCCGCAAATCCCAATGCAAGCACCACGAGGTCCAAGTCGAAGTCGACATCCCTCACAGGCTCGGCGGATGCCAGCGACTACGAGACCCCCGATACCAGTGCCGTCACTACTCCCGCCGAGGTCAAAGAAGAGAAGCAGCCCGCCAGGGTCAGTGCTACTGCAAGAGTCCAGGAGCTAAGGAAAGCTAAGGAGTCGAAGAAACGTGCAAGAACTAGCCGTCCCATCAGTATCGCTGACTCGGAGGATATGGAAGACCAAGATTCAAAGATTGCTGCAAGACTTCAGGCTGAGGAGTACGGCATCGAGCCCGACAAGAGTGGACAGCCTCCTTCGAAGAGACGAAAGACCGACCGCCTGTCTCTTCTTCTCAACAGTCAGGATAGTGAACTCAGCGAAGAAGACGACGACGACTACGCAGATCTGTCACCCAAAAAGCCTGTGAGGAAGCAGAAGGGCAAACCAGTTGCAGTGCCTGTCGACACTAGTGATGACGACCTCCCACTGGCAACCAGACGCCCATCCAAGCCTGCATCAGCTCGCCGAGCCCCTCCCTCAAGAGCCGCCCAATCTATCCTACTCAGCGACATGTCGGAGCTTAGTGAGCTTGGGAGCCAAGACGAGGAGTCGGAGTTCGATGACAATGTCACCTCGACCATCGCAGATACTGACGATGCCAGTGTCGACGACGGCGCTGCTCATGCTCCTGCCACTGCCTCTGCCTCGGCTACCATGACTTGGCACGAGCGAAGAGCCGCCCTCTTCGAGGAAAAGAGATTGCGAAGAGCCAAGAGAGAAAGAGGCAAGCTCGAGGCTCAGCATCCAGAGATCAAGACCATGTGGAAGGACCTTGAGGCTCAGCCACCTATCAAGCCTGTCGCTGCTGAACAGCCCAAGTACATCAATCGAAAGCTGAAACCCTTCCAGCTTGAAGGCCTCGACTGGATGAGGAAGCAAGAACAGACGCACTACAGAGGCGGCCTTCTCGGCGATGAGATGGGTATGGGCAAGACCATCCAAGCCTGTAGTCTGATCATGTCCGACTATCCTGCAAAACAGCCAACTCTGGTCGTCGTCCCGCCTGTCGCTCTCATGCAGTGGCAGTCAGAAATCACAGACTACACAAGTGGTGCCCTCAAAGTTCTGGTCTATCATGTCTCCGCCAACCCCAAGTGCAAGACTCTTACCAAGAAGGAACTCATGAAGTACAACGTCATCATGATCTCCTACTCTAGTCTTGAGTCCATCTACCGGAAAGAAAACAAAGGCTGGACTCGTGGCAATGGCATCGTTAAAGAAGACAGTATCATACATGCCATCAAATATCACCGCGTCATTCTCGACGAGGCTCACAGCATCAAGACAAGAACCACTGGTGTCGCCAAAGCAACCTTTGCCCTGCAGGCCAACTACAAATGGTGTTTGTCCGGCACCCCGGTACAGAACCGAATCGGCGAGTTCTTCTCTCTGCTTCGTTTCCTCGACGTTCGGCCATTTGCATGCTACTTCTGCAAGCAGTGCAAATGTGCCGAGTTGCACTGGGAGCAGGACGCTCGGAAGTTGTGTGTCAAATGCAACCACAGTGGTTTCAACCATGTCTCGGTCTTCAATCAAGAGATTCTCAACCCCATCACAGGCTCTGGGGAGGAGGAAGTTCGACAGGCAGGCTTTGCCAAGTTGCGACTCATCACCGACCGAATTATGCTTCGACGACTGAAGCGGGATCATACATCCTCCATGGAGCTGCCCCCCAAGGAAGTCATCATTCACAATGAATTCTTCGGCGAAGTCGAGCGAGACTTTTCCCAGTCAATCATGTCAAATGGAGTCCGGAAGTTCGATACCTACGTTGCTCAGGGTGTCATGCTCAACAACTATGCCAACATCTTCGGTCTCATCATGCAAATGCGACAAGTCGCCGATCATCCAGATCTCATTCTACGCCGTCATGCTGAAGGAGGCCAGAACATTCTCGTATGCTGCATTTGCGACGAACCAGCAGAAGAGGCTATCAGGTCCAAATGTAAGCACGAGTTTTGTCGCCAATGTGCAAAGAACTACATCCGCTCTTTCGATGGGTCAGGTGGCGACGCTGACTGTCCTACTTGTCACATCCCTCTTGCTATCGATTGGGACCAGCCAGACATCGAGCAGGACGAGGAGAACGTCAAGAAGAGTAGCATCATCAACCGAATCAAGATGGAGGATTGGACCTCTTCGACCAAAATCGAAATGCTCGTATATGATCTGTACAAGCTTCGAAGCAAGAAACAAACACACAAGTCAATCGTCTTCTCGCAGTTCACGTCCATGCTTCAGCTCGTACAGTGGCGTCTGCAAAAGTCCGGCTTCACGACCGTTCTGCTGGATGGTAGCATGACGCCAGCTCAACGCCAGAAGTCGATCGAGTACTTCATGGACAATGTCGAAGTTGAAGTTTTCCTGGTGTCACTCAAAGCTGGTGGTGTCGCTCTGAATCTCACCGAAGCAAGCAGGGTTTTCATCATCGATCCGTGGTGGAACCCAGCTGCAGAATGGCAAAGTGCCGATCGATGTCATCGAATTGGACAGCGACGACCTTGTGTAATCACGAGATTGTGTATCGAGGACTCTGTCGAAAGCAGGATTGTCATGCTGCAGGAGAAGAAAGCCAATCTGATCAACGGCACGATCAACAACGACCAAGTAGCTATGGAGAAGTTGACACCCGAAGACATGCAGTTCTTGTTCAGAGGGTCGTAGGCAGTGGGATATGCATCTGGCGTAGCTCTTGCCTGTCCTTAGCCGAGAAGCAGGGATACGTATCTTTGCAGAGGTTTTGATGATTTATGTTAACAAGGTGGCCTTCTGAGTGGATCGTGTTGTGGCGTTCAAGCATTTTAGTAAGGGCAGCAACATAGTACAGGACGCCAATGAGGTATACGACATGACTAAAGCATAAGTAGCGAAGCATGATTGATGGTATAAGGCTAGAGTGCTCTCAGTTGAGGTGTACTATATCGTAACATCTCAATATTAAAGTAGTTCACCTCTAACTTGTTGTATCCTGCTTGGAGTGTTGGCATGTTCGCTACCAGTAGTCGAGTTGCATGTGCTGACCCTACAGCATGTGGGGCGAACATGGATACGGGGGTCCATAGGGCCATATCGTGCTGTCGTCTTAGCCTTCAAACGTGCCGAGGTCTTCATTCGCCAATCTCCATGCAGTGTTGCACGTCTATGTCGCGACTTGGGTCATCTGAGCCTAGGATTCTGAGCTGGAACATTTAGATATACCCCTTTTCCTTTGACTGCAGCGAATATACGACATCCATGGCTCATTGATCGTGCGCAGAACTACTAACGTCGAGCGTCACGTGTAGTGACTGGATCACGAACCCCGAAGCAGATATGTCTCGGTCCGTCAAAGTTGACGTGGTGTTCGCGTCCCTGAAGAACTGCCTGGTCAATCTACCGCCGAGTCTGATAGCTCTCATCTCGAATACAAACACACCAGTGCAAAACGTGGTCGTCGAGCTACAGTTTCGGTCACACAAATCAGCTACAGGATCAGTTTCTAGCGCCGAAATACAACGCACAGCATTTGCAGGATGGACTGGCATGCCAAGCAGGACGAAGCCGACCTCCGCGCTGGAGCACCAAAGGTCGAGGGGCGGTAGAGATGGCGATACTCAGACAGTCGAGATTGATGCGTCCTTTGCGAAAACGCTGGGACTTGCCGAGGGTCAACAAATAGGACTGATGGTCCACCTCGACCCTCCCCTGGCGCATACCGTCAATATCGAACCATTGACACCCTCAGACTGGGAAATCATTGAGATGCATGCTACCTTCCTCGAGCTCAACTTCCTGTCGCAGATTCGTGCATTGCCCAATCCAGCCTACTCGGATAAGGCTAAGTCAGGATCCGAAACTGCTCATCCTTTGACGTTACATCTATCACCCACCTCAACTGCCAACATCATAGTTACTTCTCTGGTACCTTCTCTGTCATCCACACAGACCTTCGCCAAGATAGCAGCCGATGCAGAAGTCATCGTTGCGCCCAAAGCTAGACAAAGGCAGCGGCATACACGAACAGACACACGGAGCACGGCTAGCAAACGAAGCGTCAAGAGTGAGACAAGCAACAAGACCTCGACTTCCAGGAGGTCAGCCCGTACGAGAGAGGCTGTTTTTCTGCGTGGACTAGACTACAGCGTTGCGAAGGACTTTGTCAAGCCCGTCGAGGACGCAGAAGGTCTTACAATCTGGCTGAGCAGGAGTGTGATGAATTCCGAATCACTCAAAAATTGTGCTTTTGCTCGAGTGTCGGTGGTTAAGCCATCTGCGCTTCGTGCAACGCCTGAACAAGACACGGTCAACAAACTGAAGGAGGAGGATGCTAGTGTCCACGGCCGACCTGCCTCTCGCCTGATTGCTCGCGTGGTGGCATGGGACAATCCCATAAATGACCAGCACGCCGTTTTGTCGTCCACGTTAAGCGGGCTTCTCGATATTAGCTCCTTCAGCGGTCTGATACTCAAGGTTGACGCTGCGCCAGAGCCAGTGCCTCGCTCCTCTCTCAAGCGGTTTACCTTTTTTCCGTTTTTAGCCGACAAATCGAAGAAGTCAGAAGGACTCAAATTTGGTGGCGAATCGCAAGGCACGAAGAATGCCATCTCAGACCGTCTACGAATTACGCATGGCGGCGACAATAGTTTGCTGACCGGCCCGCTGACGGACGGTATGCTGATCCCGGCGAGCAACGACTCGGAGAATATGACGACCTTCGATGGTGGTATCTTGCGCTTCACCATGTCGAATCCACAGGAAGGCGACGGGCTGTGGGCTATAGGCGGAGAACAGAAGCAGGAATTCGATGTCAAGGATCCGATACCGCGGCCAGTATCGACTTCGGTCCTCTTTCCTACCTTCGCCGACACTTTACCATCAGACCGTGTGTCGCTTATTGGAGTCGACAAACCTTTCAAGCAATGCATGTCGAACCTCACACTCTGCTCCTCTGTCCTACTCACAGGCGGTATTGGAGCAGGTAAGACAGTGGTTGCAACTCAGCTTGGTCATCACCTGCGAGAAGAGTACCTGTTCAACGTCAGCTACCTGTCCTGCCAAAAGCTTGTGACCGACGAAATCCGAGTCTCAAGTATCAAGGAGGAACTGACACGGATGTTCGTCTCAGCTGCATGGTGCGCCAGGCTCGGAGGTCAATCGGTGGTTATCTTAGACGACGTGGACAAGATCTGCCCGGTAGAGACGGAACTCCAGGTCGGCAACGACAATGGACGCAGTCGTCAGGTCACGGAGATCTTGTGCGCGGTCGTAAGACAATACTGCAGTCCAGAGAGTGGTGTGACGCTCCTAGCGACAGCCCAAGGCAAAGACGCATTGAACAGCGTGATCATTGGTGGTCACGTCTTCTCAGAGATCATCTCGGTTCCGGCACCACCAAAGGACATCCGAAACAAGATCCTGGAGCACCTCGTCGCTGAAAGCACCGTATCACCTACCCAGCCAGGCATGAACGGCCACTCGCGCAACGCAAGCGATTCAAGCAGCATAGCAGACTCGTCCTGGATGAACCCTTCGGACCCCGCCTCCCGCCCTAGCTCTTCTGCGTCCGTCTCCGCCACCGCGGCGCAAACCGAAGGCTTCCTCGCCTCCCCCACCCTCGACCTCCTCGATATATCCGGCAAAACGGACGGGTACATGCCCGCCGACCTGCACCTCCTGGTCAGCCGCGCGCGTAACGAAGCCCTTATCCGCACCATCTCTGACCCCTCACCCACCCCCACCCCGCTCACCCTCACCGCGGCCGACTTCACCGCCGCCCTCCGAAACTTCACCCCTGCCTCGCTCCGCAACGTCACCCTCACACACAGCACCACGACCTTCTCCTCCGTCGGCGGCCTAACCTCAACGCGCAACACGCTGCTCGAAACGCTGCTCTACCCGACCAAATACGCACCCATCTTCGCGCGCAGCCCGCTACGTCTGCGCTCAGGCCTGCTCCTCTACGGCTACCCAGGCTGCGGCAAGACGCTCCTCGCCTCAGCCGTTGCGGGCGAATGCAACCTGAACTTCATCAGCGTCAAAGGCCCCGAGATCCTGAACAAGTACATCGGAGCTAGCGAGAAGAGCGTGCGCGACCTGTTCGAGCGCGCGCAGGCGGCCAAGCCATGCGTGCTGTTCTTCGACGAGTTCGACAGCATCGCGCCGAAGCGCGGGCACGACTCGACGGGCGTGACGGACCGTGTGGTCAACCAGATGCTGACGCAGATGGATGGTGCCGAGGGCCTCGAGGGCGTCTATGTGCTTGCGGCCACGAGCCGGCCGGACTTGATCGATCCTGCGCTGTTGCGGCCGGGCCGCCTGGATAAAAGTTTGCTGTGTGATATGCCCGGGCAGGATGATCGGGAGGACATACTGAGGGCGGTGAGTGGGAAGTTGCATTTGAGTGGCGAGGTGGAGGGCCGAATTGGCGAGGTTGCGGAGCGCACGGCAGGGATGAGTGGGGCGGATCTGCAGGCGTTGATGTATAATGCGCACCTGGAGGCCATTCACGAGTTGCTGGGTGATCTGAACGGACGGGCGAAGGGGGGCGGGAGTGCAGCGAAGACGCAGGGCGACGAGCGGCGGTCGTCGTCGGTCTCGAAGGGGAAGAAAGACAAGGGTGCCAACAACAAGCATGATTTCGTGCAGTTTCTGTACGGGAAGGAGGAGGACGAGACGGCGAGACGGTCCGTCACGTCGACGGCGCTGGATCCGCGGGCGGTGGTGGTGGCGAAGCTGGAGGAGTTGAAGGTGGCGCGGAAGAGGGAGAAGGCAGCGATGAAAGGGTTGGCGTTTGACGCGGACGCGCGGAAGGAGGCGGTGGGGAAGGGCGAGGAACGCGATGATAAGGTGTATATCTCGTGGCAGCATATGGAGAAGTCTTTGGCGAGCACCAAGTCGTCGATCAGTGCGCAGGAACGGAGGAGGCTTGCTGCTATTTATGATGAGTTTGTGCAGGGCAGAAATGGGGAGATGCCGAATGGGGAGGGGAATAAGGAGATTGGTGGGAGGACGAGCTTGATGTAGCTGGTGTTGGTGTAGGTGTAGGCAGTCTTGGGGCTGAGTATGCGGGCAAAAGCGCATTCTACGGGATGTTTGAGTTCAGATTATTTTTGACTTGATTATGTCTTCTGCACCTAGAAGATAGCAAGGGCATTTGGCGGGCTACCGACCGAACCAGGCACGTTTAATGGACAGCTGGTCAACAAGAAGCTATATCTCTTCTTCTCCTTGCATACGTCGCTCAATGCCTTTAGATCCCACAGCTCACCGATGTTCATGCCGAAGAGAGAGAGGAACCATTGGTGGAGAACTGTACAAGTTAGTCGACGTTTCACACGCCACCGTCTGGCACTTACCTAGCCCGTCAATGCCGAGCACACTGCCATCCTCGCCTACTGGGGGAATAGTCTCGTATGCGATCGCATCACCCGCCACCGCGCTGAAGTGCTTGTTCCAGTGCCACTTCGCACTCTCCTTGTTGCCCTCCACACCACATGTCTGATGGGTGCCCAAGGCCTTGGCCTGCTCGTCGGCGTCCATCTGACTTAGTTCCTCGGTGAACCCCGTCCTTACGATCAAAATGTCACCCTGCTTGAACTCGACACCCTCCCACTTGGCGACCTCTTCTAGCTCCGACGTCTTAATGCGGTGCGCGCCGAAACAATCGACTTTCTTGCCCTGACTCTCAGCCCACGCCCTGTAGTCCAGCAACACGCCACGTCCCACCAGCCCGCCACGATCATGCCAGTGGTTCAAGGTCGGCAAGTCCTTGTCCGCGTCGTATTTTCCGAAGTCCTGCGTCAGAGAGTCGACAGAAGTCTGGCAGCCGTTGTAGCTCTTGCCGCTCGGCTGGTGGGCGAAGTGGACGAGGGAGTCCCATTGGGAGGAGCACTGGGTGTTGAATTCTACTTCGTCGTCGAAGCCATGTAGTTTCAGGGGGCTGTCGTTGAAGCTGATGACTTTGTGGACGAGGCCTTTGCGGCCGAAGCCGGGGGTTTGGATGGCGCCGATGGGCCAGTTG
>Ga0066648_10001740_pt1 | contig 11438 bp, 3 predicted proteins | sample CryGeyCG12114_NA_FD_59537 | JGI IMG/M metagenome (GOLD analysis project Ga0066648, IMG submission 59537) | Groundwater microbial communities from aquifer - Crystal Geyser CG19_WC_8/21/14_NA | ecosystem: Environmental > Aquatic > Deep subsurface > Groundwater | place: USA: Utah: Grand County... | reverse complement strand
TCGGCAGCTTTAATAGGGTCGGTGCTAGGCGCCCAAGTCCAAATGCGAAAATAGTTCGATCGCTGCGACAGACGTGTGGCGGGATCGCAGCTCTCGAAAGCTGGATACTTGTTGCGCTCGTTCGAGACTTTGAAGGCGGCCTTGACAAGACCTTTAGCTAGTTGCGAAGTAGGGACCGGAAGAAGCTGCCTATATTACCGAACCAATGGTCAGTGATTAGTCATTTGTGACACACGAGATCCCCGTCCCTACAACAGGGATTCTCAAGAAGGTGACTCTCTGTCCTCACTAGGATAATCACTTACCAATGATGATGTCTTATGCCCATACGGTTCACTTCCCAGCACACAGCTCCCAATTTAGCTTGGCTCTTGTTACCAATCATCTTGCCCAATGCGCGCCTGTATTTCGACATTTCTTCAAATTCTCTGTCGACATCCTCTGCGGGCCTCTGGCCTTCAGCTGCTTCGTTTGCCGCGTGATAGAGAGGGATGATCATGGCATGGCCTGAAGCAGAAAGCTCTGGGAAACTCTCGGCCTTGGGCAATGGACCTCTCAGTGTCGACACGATACTCTCTTCACCAATCGAGACCACTAGGTCTTGCCTGAATTCAGGCTTGCCGGCGCAAAGAAAGCAATCGTCAGGATTCGACTTCGGGTATGCTTTTGAGCGCTTGTTGGGACGGCGGGAATATCCGCTGCTATCGCCGTTGCCGTATCTAGAATATGCTTGACCTTCCTCAGTAGCTGGACGTTTGCGTGTGGGTGCACCTACACGGAAGAATATTAGCCACTGTTCAAGTTCGTTCTGCCAAAAGGCTTTGGTGTGTAGGGTCGCGATCAAGCTACTGGAAAATGTTATTGAAAGATAGTAAAAGGCCATTTACCTCTCGACAAGGGTGAAGAAGTGGCTTCAGGTACCTCCGGCGCCTTTGTGGGATCCAGTGTGAAAGCAGATACCCATTCTTTGTTTGAGATTGAGACGCCGGCAAGGCTTCGAAAGCGCGTCACAGGTGGTAGTTCCATTGACCCATACTCAGCAACTTGCACGAATGGTTCTCTCTCCCAAGACGCCTCCAGACTGCTTGAAAAGTGATAGCGAGGTTTTAGCGTGGAGCAAAGATCGGCGATACACTGAGTGCCAGTCTGGTCGATGCTTTCGGCCACAGCGACCTGCGAGCCATCCGTGATATTTGCCGGCCATTGATTGGTGATAAGAATGTGAGCAAAGTTTGCGCCTCTGAGGCCTTTTGCTTCTGTTTCGAGGTAGAGGGGATCGTACTTTCCCAAAGCTGTAGTCACTGCTTGATCATTCTGAACAAGACGACCTCCAAGAGTGACAATCCTGATGCCTTCTGACGTAGTGAGAACTCCCTTGCGACCAAGGTATAATAGATTGGGACAGACTTCGTCAGCCGAATCCAGCTTTTGCTGTACAGCTTCTGGTAGAGCGGAATCACCAACGGTGAAGTATATGGGCAGTGGGACCATCAGTTCTCCCGTGAGAAGTAGGTTCAACTCATCGCTGTCATTGTCGTCGAAGAGATCGCCGACGATTATTGCGAAAGAGAAGTCGGTCTTAGTGTGCAGTTTTGAAATTTTCTCCAATGCCTTTTTAAGCTGCCCTCGCACAGCACCAGTGACGAGAACGCGCGAAGCCATGATATGGGTCTGCAAGGTTTTTGATAAAGCGCGGGTTAGCCAGGACCGACGGCGGAGCTTGGTCTGGAGCACCTAGTTAGAACTCCTCAATGATCCATGGATTCCTGGTAATGAGGATGAGAAATAGGCTGTTGAGATTTCACTTCATATGTGACCTAGTGGTGTTCACTTCGCGCAACGACACTAGTGGGCTTGCTTTGGTATAGGCACTCACACCGACTAATTGGACTCTTCTGAAGCCACGGTCGGAAGCTGAAGCGAAAGTGACAGTGAGAGTACCTAGGTACCTCAGGTAGGTAGGTAGAGCTCACAAGGCTACGAGGCTGATAGAGTGGGTCACCGATATCACGGACATAAGTTTCAAGCGCGAAGCTCCACTAAATGGGTAAACTGCGGGGAAATCGAGGAACTTTTTCTCGCCGCGAAGTAGCCTGCGCAAACTGCGATACTTACCGCTCAACGATTCTCTGCGTAGTTTGAGACCGCAACAGCAGAAGACACGGATGTCCCAATACAACAAACAATGGCACCCATATCTCCTGGCAGACCTGTGAGTCTGCCTCGCAAGGTCAAGAAGCAGACTACAACCACGAACAAGCACAGATACGAGTCATTCACGAAGCGCATATCGCGCCTCAAGATCGATCCGGTACACGCAGTCGGTAGAACTCCAGTGACAAACAATGATACAGACTTGACTCAGAGCCATTTCCGAACCTCTCTCGAGGAATGGGCTGAGCTGAATTTGACCCAAACCTTTACCAGCTTCCTCACAAAGGTCAATCCATTAAGCGAAAACCTTCCTCAGTTGGTACATCATGCCGATGCGATATTCGATCTCTTCATATCGCACATCGAGAAGCAAGATGTGCTGTCTCTCGAGCCACTCTTGAGCCTGCTGGCCCATTTTGCGCATGATTTGGGACAGAAATATGAGAAATACTTTGCCCGTACTGTCAGCAGTGTCGCCCAGGTTGCTTCCTTGCAGGAAAACCCGGAAGTGATAGAATCGTGCTTCACTTGCTTAGCATGGATGTTCAAATACCTCTCTCGGCTGCTTGTCCACGACCTCCGTCCGCTGCTTGATATCATGATACCATATTTGGGAGCGAAGAAAGAGTACGTTGTACGATTCAGCGCCGAATCGCTTGCTTTTCTATTAAGAAAGGCCGCCATCATGTATTCGAAAAAGAAAGCCCCTCTCAGGATAGCCTTAGATCACCTTCTCCAACAGTTTCACGTCTCGCAAAGGGTTCCAGATATGTATAAGACCGGTCTCATGACCTTGATTGGAGACACAGCCATGGGAGTAGAACCAAATTTGCACGGTACTGCACCACACTTGGTTGGCTGCCTTCTGGACTTGGTTCTGCAACGACCAGATGCTGTGGAGGCAGAGGAAGACGTGCTGGACGGCGTTGTCATCAACATCATCCACCGTACGGACGCTCAGGGTCTGGAGCCCGTGATCGAGCTCTTCAACCAAAGAGCAAGACACGCGGCTGTCACGTCTGATACCAAACAGGTACGACTACTTTTCAGAATGATAAGGACTCTTGTGGGGACGGACGCAAAGATTGCCGGTTCGAAAGTCGTGAACTGGAGCGATACAATTTCTTCTTTCGTTGAGCTTTTATCGCTAACCAAGGAAACTACCATGGAGCCTGAGATGCAACAAGATGCTCTGACGACCTCTGTTTTCTTCTTCCAGTATGCGCCAATGAACGAGCTCCTGCCATACTCGAACAAATTCCTGGACTTGGTTGGCACTCGATCGCGCTCCACTGACTTCCTTGCGTTCTGTTACATTTTAGCCGAGAGAAACCGGCAAAGATTCGTTGACCTCTTACTGCCTCGTCTACAACAATTCATCGGCTCTCACTGGCGAAGCGACGAGCTGGGAATCGCACTTCTGCTTCAAGACTTGCACGCCGCCAGTGCCATTTCCCAGCATGCCGGACGCAGTGGCTACGTTGGGTGTCCACCAGAATGGGAGAGTTCCATCATTTCAAAGCTCTACAAGGTGACACAAGACGAACCGACGCTACCACCTACCACACTCGGAGCTTATCTTCATCTTGGCGAGAGCATTCAGTTTCCGAAATCCTCACAGAATGTCGATCAATTACGAACCTTGCTGCATGACATGGTCAAGGACACTTTGGCCGTGCCCAACGCTCCTATGGGTCTCACGAGAAAACTCATACTAGGATACGGCTTCAAATTGTACCTTGCTTTGTGCAACGACATCGACCAACTCGACAGCGATATATGGGGCGCTATTGCTGCTGTGGAGGTCCAGCACTACCGGCTAGTTGCGTTCCTGAAAGCCTGCTGTATGTTCGCAGAACGGTCCCCTCCAGGTACCCTCGTCGAGCCCAGCCTCATCGATAATATGCAAAGTCGCCTCATTGACAATCTTCTGTACTCGTCGTTTGATCTCCGTGGAGCATCAATCCAGCTTCTGGTCCACTTATGCTCACCAACACAGAAGCCATGGCTATCAGAAATGGTAGAAGTTGCAGAGCAAATACTACGCATTCGATACAATCCACAGAACGCTCGCGAGATAGCTATGCTAGTGAGGCGACTGCCACCTCTGCAGCGGGATGTAGCTCCAGACTCTGTCTTCAGGAGAGCCATACCGGTGTTCTGCCTGGGATTGCTTCCAGGCTATCATGATCGCATGCGTGGGGAAGTCTGCTCAGTTTTGGCGCAGATGATTCCGAACGCTGAAGATATTCTGCTTGATGTCGTTGCGAAATGGCTGCAGTCTCCTGGCCCCATAGCCGACGAACCAACAACCAAAGCTGAGGATGACCCGAAGACCAAGCGTACGGCTTTTGAAGATTTGAATGTTCTCGCTGTCACCCGCTTATCAGACAGGACCTTCGCAGATTATGGCAGTCCTGAGGAGAAGTTGATGCAAGGCTTCGAAAAACGACATCAACTCGAGACCCCACGTGTACCGGCGGAGAGTCGTGTTATAGCTTTACAACTACTTGCCGCAATGCCCGAACTTGCCGAAAAGAGGTCTAGACTGTGGGTGCCGGTTTTCCTGGAGGCACAGAACTCCAATAAAAATCTACCACGTGTCTCGATTTCTGATGCCTCTACATCATCGCATACTCTGAGTCCCGACATAGAAGATTACGAGTGGACGTTGCGCGATCGAAAGGCTTTTCTGGGTCTTCTTAGCAAATTCAACAACCCGGCTGTCCTCTACCGTGCTAAGGAGATTCAGGCCGAGCTCTTCGACCTGCTAGCCAACGGGAGTATAGATGTTCGCAAGCTTGCTCTTCAGGCGCTTCTGGCGTGGAAAGATCCTGTGCTCACACAGTATAAAGAACACTTCCTGGATTTGGTCGATGACAAAACTGTCAATGCCAAGCTGGGTCCTATGCTTAGCCAGGAGTCTGAAGAAAGTCCAATCAGAACCGGCCACAGGATGGACGTCCTTCGAGTGATCCTCAGACTGCTCTTCGGCCAGATCATAGGTCGCAGTGGTGCTTATGGGTCTCAAGAGGCTAGACGCAAAGCGGTCCTTACGGTGATCTTCCGACTGTCAGAGCCAGAAGTTCTTATGTTCATAGAGGTTGCGCTAGGAAAGCTAAATCATGTCCGGATGTCAAACGATGAATCTGCGGAAAACAACATCGTCAATTCGGACATCATGCCTCTAGATCAGCAGTACGGCTTCTTGAGGATGATGTTGTCAATGTTCGAAGTTGCTCAGAGTGGCTTCGCTCCGTATGGCCAAAGGGTGGTTGATGCAATACTCTACTGTACAGTAAAGGCTGCACATCAGATCAACTCTGAGCCAGAATTGTCCCAAGAAATGACGGCTTCGGCCATGCTTCGCAACATTCGCCGTACTGGCTTACAATGTTTGAATGCTCTATTCAAACACTGCCCAGACACGGAGTGGGAGCCGTATCTTCCACTGGTCTTCCGAGAATTGATTGTTCCTCGACTTGGTACTTTCGCAATAGAGACAGCTCAAGGCATATCGGCTTTGCTCCGGATTTTCGCCACGTGGGCTCAGAACCCAAGTCAAGTCTCCTTTTTGAACGATTATGATACGTCTCTTCCAAGCGTCCTGTGGCAAGGCATGACAGTCCCATCAGCTCGTCTTGACGTTAGGCTTTTTATCCTTGAGCATATTGCTACACCACTAGTTGACCTTGCCAACGACGAGCCGCTGGAATCAAACAAAGCTGCCATGATGTTATCTGCACAAACAGAAGGACTTTTGACCCAAATTGCTCGATTGCTAGAAACGACTCCTACAAAGGAAATGCTCATTGCAATCACGTCTGTCGTCCCAAAAATGGTACCATTCGTGCACTCCCCTACTGCTGCAACTCAAGTCGTCGGACTCTTGATCAAGTTGTTACGCGAACCCGGTCAAAAAGTTCCGCCCCATATCAAGAGCGGCCTTCTCGGTGCTATAGACGGTCTTCTGCGGTTGGAAGACGTTCACGTTGATATCGACACATGCAATGAGTTGTACAGTCTGGTTGCTTCATTGTACAATTACTTCAAAGATGCTTCAAGCCGCACAGTTCTAGGGCAGCTTCTACGTAAATTGGCGAAAGAAGATGTTGCTCTGACCGATAGTATCGACCTTTGCGAGGATCTCAATGCTGTTTCGTCCACTCAGTTGAACGACATAGATTACGACCGTCGCCTCGCGGCATTCGGCGCTATCAATGAACTTGATGCTGCTTATGCCGGCTTCAAGCAGTGGTTACCAATCGTCTACAATCTCATATACTTCACGCGATCAGCTGAAGACTTCTCCATCCGCTCAAACGCTGTGAACAGCCTCAAGCAAATAAGTATTCGTGCTTGTTCTTCGACCAACCCACAACTCGAACAGCTCGCTAGCGATGTGGTGCTTTTGGCCGTCAAGAAAGGCATTAAGGAAGATTCCGAACTCATACGCGCCGATTTTGTCTCTCTGCTAGGATTATTAGTACGACATTTACACAATAACGATGAAATGCGCAACATGGCTGTTTTACTTGTCGACAACGATGAAGAGGCCTCCTTTTTCAGCAACGTCCTACATATCCAGCAGCACAGGCGTGTACGTGCCATTGGCCGGCTTGTCAAAGCTGTAAGTAGCGGTTCGATTTCAGCTACAAATGTGTCAACTATTTTCCTCCCGCTCCTCGAGAACTTTGTCTATACCGCAGATCCCGATGAATCAGCTTCCGGCGTGAAAGGCCAGGCTGTGGCGGCAATAGGATCACTGCTGCAATGGACAATTTGGAAGGATTCCCGTTCTCTCTTTCGCCAATACAGACAAGACCTCGACTCCAGTACGCGTGCCGAGAAAGATGCGATCAGGATGCTCAGTATCGCCGCAGACGCTCTGGTCAGGGCCACTGATGAGAAATCGCTACAGAGTCAAAGCGACGGACAATCCGTGTCTCACCTGGCCAAATCCTTGCCTGAAGCTGACGTAGTCAACCGCGAGCTCAGAACAAATCTCATCCCCAGACTAGCAGGATTCGTGCATCTCAAAGACGATACACAGATCAGCCTCCGCATACCTGCTGCTGTGACGGCTATCAAGCTCATCAAACTCTTGCCAGAGGAAGAAATTGCACAGCTCAGTGCACCTGTCCTACTCGACATTTCTCAAATACTCCGCAGCCGAACACAAGAGTCCAGAGATATAGCTCGAAACACGCTGGCCGAAATCATGGTGTCAATGGGATCATCAAGTATGCAGTATGTTATCAAAGAACTTCGCACGGCTTTGACACGAGGCTATCAGCTTCACGTGCTCTCCTACACAATGCATACCATTTTAGTTGCCTCCGCCGCGCATCTTCAGCTCGGCGATCTTGACTACTGTCTGCAAGATTTGATCGCTGTCGTCATGGATGATATCTTCGGAGTTGTTGGTCAAGAAAAAGAGAATCAAGACTATATTAGTAGCATGAAAGAGGTCAAGAGCAGCAAGAGTTTCGACTCTATCGAATTGCTGGCACGGTCTTCTGGCGTATCAAGCTTGGTCAAGCTGGTCGAGCCTCTGCAAACACTGCTGACCGGCACATTGACCACCAAGCAAGTCAGACATGTGGACGAATTATTGCGCAGAATCGGTGTCGGCCTGTCGAGAAACCCAGCCGCAAGCAGCCGTGACCTTCTTGTTTTCTCCTACCAATTGATTCAAAGCTTCTATAAACAGAAGACCAAGGTCGAGCCGAGGCCTCTGACGAACGATGAGGTCAACCGACAGCGGTTCCTGATACAACTCAAGAGTGCCAATAAAAGCACCAGTGGTACTTCTTCGCCATCGCTGTACAAACTTCCCAAGTTTGCCTTAGATATTGTCAGGTCTATGTTGCAGAAGCACGACTCCTTACTCACGGCCGAAAACGTGCACGGCTTCCTGCCAATTATTGGTGATGCGTTGATCGAGGCTCAGGAAGACGTTAAAATCTCTGCTTTGCGACTTCTTTCTGTCATCGTAAAGCTACCAATGCAGGAGCTTGATCAAAACGCCTCGATGTATGCTATGGAAGCTGTCAAAGTGGTCAGAAACTGCCTCAGCACGAACGAGGAGGCGGCTCAGGCGTCACTGAAACTAATTGCGTCAATCCTACGTGAACGAAGAAACGCTTCGTTGCGTGATTCGGACATGGCGTATCTGCTTCATCGTATCACTCCAGATCTCGAAGAGCCGGATAGACAAGGCGTGACCTTCAACTTCATTAGGGCGGTCATGGCTCGAAAGTTCCAGCTACCAGAGGTTTACGAGCTTGTTGACAAGATTGGCATTATGATGGTCACGAACCACGCTCGTGGTGCACGTGATGTTGCCAGAGGTGTATATGTACACTTCTTAATCGAGTACGAGCAGCATGCTAAGCGGTGGGACAAGCAGCTCAAGTTTCTTATGAAGAATCTCGAGTATGAGTACCCAGAAGGCCGACAAACTGTCATGGAAGCAGTAAATATTCTTGTCTCGAAGAAAAAAGGCGATCAAGGCCAAGAGCTGATCCAGCGATTCTTCGTACCTGTTGCACTTCGAATGGTCAACGACGATAACGCCGTTTGTCGCGAATTGGCTGGTGCACTCCTAGGCCAGCTATTCCGCAAGGCAGATAATACGCAGCTCTCGGCTATGCTTGAACCTTTGCAAGTCTGGATTGAGCAGACTGAAAATGCTACCTTGACTACATTAAGTATGCAAGCTTATAGCGTCTTCTTAGGCTCAGTTGAGAGTGGTGCAGAAGCACAGATTCCACACTTACGCAGCTGTGTTATACGTGTGCTACAAGCTCCTAAAGAAGAATTGGAAGACAGTTGGGAGATGCAATTCCATGCTCTTCAGCTTCTCACAAAAATTGTGGCTGAATATCCAGCTACTGTCATGACACAGAAGCAGAGTGGTTTATGGGCCAGCGTTCGCGTGCTCTTGTCGCATTCTCACCCCTGGATACAAAGTTCTGCGCTTAGTCTCATCAACCACTTTTTCAAGGACTCTGTAGCTGACGGACTCGATAACATTCCTCTGTCTTGCAGTCAGGGTTTGCGATTTGATGGGCAAGCGTTGCGTGAGATTCTACGGTCTAGCACGAAACTGCTGCGACGAAACCAAGGGAACGTTGACCTCAACACCCACATCATGCAAACACTACTCTTTTTGGGTCGTTGTATCAATGTCAACGGCTTGACAATGCCTGTCCGTGCGCAAACTGACACGGAAATGCGAGAGGATGGCGCAGATGGGTCTGACGCAGCCGAGTTATCAGAGGGCGGAAGCGACCCGGAAGCATCCCAGAAGACTAAAGATATTCCGGCTATTCAATACCTGCTCGATCAAGCCGCACTTGTCCTTCGTCGTGAACCACCGAAGCTCACCTCAACCTCGATCTATCCCAAACAAGCATCCCTCACACTCCTCACCACACTCATCGCACATCTCTCATCCTCTAGTCTCTCCCCACGAACGCTGCAATCTATTCTTCTTCCCTTGCAGCATCTCACGGATCCCAACATCTTTACACCCCGCTCCGCAGACCCCGCTTTCCCAGCAGCATATCAAGACCTGATCCAACGAGCCCACGCGGTCATGGAAGCATTGCAGAAGAAGATTGGGGACAGCGAGTATGTGAAAACCATGACGGCAGTGAGCAGGACGGTGAGAGAAAGGAGAGAAGGCCGGCGAACGAAGAGAAGGATCGAGCAGGTGAGAGAACCCGAGAAGGCGGCAAGGGACAAGAGGAGAAAGCATGATAGGGAGAAGAGTAGGAAGAAGGAGATTGGGAGAGTGCATATGGGAAGGAGGAAGGGCATTTAGATGATGGGCTGTTCACCAGACAGAAGATGGGCCTGAACTAAGATGGAGTCTTATGGAAGAGTCGAACGGCGTAGTGCATAGCGAAGGCGCTATGGAAGTATAGCGGATTTAATAGAGTGGCTGTCATGATATATCTTACGCAAAAACTGTAGCATCTTCAAATCTTTCCCAAGCACGAACCGTTCCTTCCACGCCTTTGATCACACCCTGTGGCTTCCTTCTCCTCGGCTTTGTGTACTACTCTCCATAATCTGCATACTCATATACGCACGTGTTTTCGCGCGCTGTCATTCCTGTCAAGTCCAACTTTGTCTCACATCCGCCGCAACCCGTCCCCTCCTCACCGCCTCCCTCGCCACGCCACGATCGTTACCTGAGGTAGCCTCTCCACTCCGCCCCCTTTTTCCCCGTCACATTACCCTTCCAGAACCACGACCCCAGTGAGCCACGTTGGCAACGAACAGGCATCCGGGCCCCCCACCACACACATGCACGAAAAACAAAATATCTAGAATAGCAAAAAAAGAATCACCTCGAAGAACCGGCTAGAAAGGTGGAAACAACAAAAAAATGATAGTGAGGTCGAGTATTTTGAATACCCGGTAAAGCTGGGCATATATATGTATATGTATACATGCTCGCTACTGGAGTCGAACCAATGACCTCCTCATGTTCTTGCCCCGAAGAAAGGGGGTACTAGTGAGGCGCTCTACCGCTGAGCCAAGCGCTGAAATGGATGTTAGGAATTTATGTTTCTTTGTTGTGGTTTGGTGGATACTAACAGCTTGAATTGTGGTGCAAGATTGAGAGGTTTGAATAAATATTAATTCTATAAGGGTATAATACACTATATATGAAATTTGACTAGCGCCTCCATAACGAGGCACAAAGTCCGTTTTCAATCTTTGACCTGGGTCCGTTTCTGTTATGTTTTCGACCCTTCCAAGCTTGGCCTGTTGGTCGAAATACAGTGATGACGATACGACGGTACCTGCACCTTCTGTAAAATCGAAGATGTCTCGATATATTGAGATTCGAGCCTGTCATAGGTTGGACTTTTGTGTGCTATGCGCACTGTGCGCCTGCAGTCGTTGTGCCAGTGATGTGAAGCAGACGCTGGATGCGACCTGCATAGCACTATCGTACTCTTGACTCTCAGATCTGCTTGCTGACTCCGTGCCTTCGCAAAAGGGTCAGATACTGTATGGGCTCCATCTGGCCTCCAACCTCGGTTTGCCTAAACTCCCCTTCAACGTAGCTGCCCCTGTATTGCGTCGTGCCTCTACATCTGCCAAATGCTAAGGCTACAATTCTTAGCAACTTGCATTACAAGCTGGCCCTCCAGTCGTGTTGTGAGAACCAGTCAATCTCAATCTTATACCTTCTGCTCGTGCACTGTCTCTGAACCATCTTCCCAAAACTCAATATCTTCTTCTCCTTCGTTGCCAACCAC
>Ga0066648_10001736_pt1 | contig 11481 bp, 12 predicted proteins | sample CryGeyCG12114_NA_FD_59537 | JGI IMG/M metagenome (GOLD analysis project Ga0066648, IMG submission 59537) | Groundwater microbial communities from aquifer - Crystal Geyser CG19_WC_8/21/14_NA | ecosystem: Environmental > Aquatic > Deep subsurface > Groundwater | place: USA: Utah: Grand County... | reverse complement strand
ATCGAACCCGGGTCTAGTCGATGGCAACGACCAATTCTACCACTGAACCACCGATGCGTGTTATGTGTGGGAGATTGGAAGAGGATTTGCGTTACAAAAAATATATACGATTTGCCGAGCCGCCAGAACCTCGGTTCGTACCCCGTTCAGTTCTCACGTGACAACGCAGGCGGAACGCGCCGGGCGATGAGAGATGCTCGTAGCGCTGCGCACTAGTGTCGACCGACGGTGATGGAAGTGTCGAGTAATGATAGAGGGACGTCAACGAGCATGGGACACCTAAAAGCATCCTCACTCAGACAAGTTCCAGTAAGCCATGGCTGGGCTATTCCTATGGATAAGTATCATATATATTGGATGTGTAGGTATGAGGACTGTGTCGGACGCATGCTTTCAAAGGTAGCCAATTGTGGGATCACAGGAGTGTGTGATACCTTTTTAGAGCTCGTCGTTATCTTGGACGCTTTGTGTATCGAAAACCTTCCAATATAGACATCGAGCCAGTACTGGCACGCTGACTTCAGAGTCAACGTACTGTACCTTAATTACTGGGATAAAGTAGCGAAGATACGAGCAATCCACATCCGGCTTGACCGAACCCAGCAACTCTGCCCATCAGTGTGAAGGGCTTACACATCCTCGTGTTAGTCTCTCTTTCAGTGCATGAATGTGCCTCGCATTGCCAATTCCTATAGTGATATTGTTTGACATGGTCACCAACCAAATAGCTACCTAGGTAACATTCGTTCTACCTTACAGAGCAGAAGCCAATGCTCAAGTGAGGAGATCTCGATTGGGAGCTTGAGCCGAACATGCATTGACCTGCAAAGGCGGGGCCTTGAGGCGCGCCGGTGACATGAACTAGACGTGCATGACGCCTGTAAGAGCTCCAGTTTGGGGCATCCGTCAACAAAGCTGCAAGGCGAAGCTGCCCTTATGACTCTCTCATTGCATACACTGCTTGCTTGAGTGCAAACCACAGTCTCTGTCATAACTGTCATCGATGTCAACCCTCACTTCTGCAGCTATTCCTACGTCCTGACGATGGCACAGAATGACCGACCCCTGCTTGCGCGGGATAATTCTCGTGACTCGATACGTGAAGCAAATGAAGAGGATGCTCTGTTGACCGGACAAGCTCGACCTACCTCAAGGTCTGAGCGATCAAGATGGCAGAAGTATCGAGAAGCTGGTTTGAGCGTGTACGCCCTCCTCGCGACCATCACCATCATTGCACTTGCCATAGTAGTCAACCATGAATCAAAGCGAGCGCAGGCCAGAACGCCGAGCCACCACTGGGGTGAAGATGGAAAGCCGACGGGAAAGAGAAATCTGATATTCATGGTATCTGATGGTATGGGCCCTGCCTCGCTCTCGCTGACGAGGAGCTTCCGACAATACACTGAAGTGCTCCCGAAAGAGGATATACTGGTGCTGGACGAACATCTGGTTGGCTCCTCGAGGACGAGAAGCTCAAATTCTCTCATCACGGACTCTGCCGCTGGCGCAACCGCTTTCAGCTGTGGCATGAAGTCTTACAACGGTGCCATATCTGTCTTGCCAGATCACAGCCCCTGTGGAACTGTGTTAGAAGCTGCTAAGAGAGCTGGCTACATGACTGGGCTCGTTGTCACAACACGCCTGACAGATGCGACGCCAGCTTGCTTCGCTGCTCACGTCAATAACAGGGCATATGAAGACATCATAGCAGAGCAGATGATTGGCAACTATCCATTGGGTCAGACCGTTGATCTTCTGATAGGTGGTGGAAGATGTTTCTTCCTCCCCAATACTACAGAAGGGTCGTGCCGCCATGACGACACAGACGTTGTGAAAATGGCTCAGGAGAAGTTCGGATACAGCTACGTTGACAACCGCAAAGACTTCGACAATCTGCGAGGCAAAGGTGGTGTGAAACTACCTCTACTTGCGCTTATGGCAGAGACCGACATTCCTTATGAGATTGATAGGGTTCATATGGACGACATTTATCCTTCCGAGTCTGAAATGGCGCAACTGGCTCTTGACGCCCTGGAAGCCGCCACCAAGGACTCCGACAAGGGCTTCTTCCTCATGATAGAAGGCAGTAGGATAGACCATGCTGGTCACGGCAACGACCCCGCCGCTCAAGTACGAGAAGTCCTTGCTCATGACAAGGCGTTCGATACACTTCTGGACTTCCTCGAAGACTCAGACACACCCGCCGTCGTTATCGGTACCTCCGATCACGAAACAGGCGGTCTAACACTTGGCCGACAGCGGCCAGACGAAACATATCCTGTCTATGCTTGGTATCCATCAGTTCTTGCCAATGCGTCTCATTCAGCTTCATATCTTGGCCACAAATGGGCTGCATACCTAGACTCACACGCTGGTCAGAAGGCGTCGAGGAAACAAAAGTCCAAATTCATTAGGCATGAATTGTTCGAGAAGGATTTTGGCATCTACGACGCCCAAGATGAAGAAATTGATAGCATCATTGACGCAACTGTCTTCCGACCACCAAGCTGGATATTTGCCGACCTCCTCAGTCTGCGAGCTAGAGTCGGTTGGACGTCACATGGCCATACCGCGGTGGATGTCAATATCTATGCATCCAATCCCAAATACGCTAGAGCCCTTGTTGGCAACCACGAGAATACTGAAGTCGGCAAGTTCTTGGCTGATTTCTTGGACGTGGATGTCGAGGCAGTCACCAAGGAATTAGTCAAGAAAGGGGTGCGCACGCATGGTCAGGGCGAAGATGACTGGGCATGGATGGGGCCAATGAGACCTCAGTCCTCTGAAGCGAACCTTGATGAAGACATGCACACAGGTCTATACCATTCAGGAAGCGGTGAACATATCGAGGCGCAGATTCATCAAGACCAGATCTTAGCATGATTGGGTTGCTTGCATACCGAAGATAGACAAGACGTATTCTCGCGAAACACAGGGCAATCGCTGTCGACTCGCTAGTGCCATCGCTTATCGACGCGCTTCTCTCCCGAGCCGACTGAAGGTTGGTCTGGGTGCGCTAAGTACAGTTATCCTCTCGACTGGTGTTCTGGCATTGTCTTGGAGACTTGACGATACCATGCCACAGGAGCCTGCACCATGCATCACTCCAAGCACTCCTCTTGATCCAGGTCTAGACACTTTCAGAATCACTTGGCCTTGATCGAGTAGCTCAGACCATGAGCGATCGCCAGGCAGGCCGACCTGCCTCGGCTCGCTAAAACTCATGTTACCCTAATGTAATGTATTGGGTTTGTGCATCCTCATCTTCTATATTCCAGCATCGGAGCACGACGTGCCGTCACTTACAATACTTTGCCTCATGCTCTGGTCGAGATGGAGTCCCGTAGACAGGAGCAGTACGGTCTGTAGCTACATTCCTCCCGACGCGCATAGTTAGGATTCAGCTTGTATGGCCGAGAGGTACACGATCTACCACAGGAAGTCGTTCAGCGCCGAGGTGACGCATTATCCAGGGTTCCTCTCGCCAACACTTACCGCCCAACACGACACGGCCAAGCTTCTATCTCTTCCATGTATTCGGCTTCGATCCGACGTACATGGTTCCTACCTTTGACCTATAGTTCTTCGATACAGCATCAGAACGCCTGGGGTTCTCCACACTTTCCCGCACGGAATATTGCCAAGGCCTTGGCAGCACCTTCGCCCACTGGCGAGACTGTGTGAGACAAAGCATATTTGGAGTAACAGGCCGTCTGCCAGTCTGGTATGAGAGAACTCTTCGGTATCCTCGGTCGCTTAGCCAATGTTTCTTCCCGTCTTCGCACACTTCCGCAGCAACACTTGGCAAAGTCACGATGACGGGGCTCTCCACGTTAACGCGGGTGGCCAGCACTTGGCGACCTTGCCTAGTATTTACAAGAGTGACTTGGCAACTACTTGGCTCTCGAGGATGCTGCAGCCAAACTTCTGTCGGCAATTTTTCTGCACGATAGTCACTAGCTGAAAGCGGCAGGCGCTCAAAATGATAACGTCCTGCTTGACTCAGAACGAGCAGCGCCGCACCAATGGTGCTTTCGCGTTGGTCCTACAGGGACCGGGGTACCGAAGGTCAATGGCGTGCCCATCATTTTGTTCCCGAGGACATTCGCGGGACAGTCCGATGGAGCGTCCTGTCGAAAAGCATAAGACCTAGATTGGCCCTCTGACTGTAAAATGTACGCTCCTTTCTTTAACAGCCATCCCTGATCTTGCCCGACATGGTGACACCTCAAGCAGTACCACCATCTGCAGCAGCAGTCTATGCTGAAAAGAGTTATATTACTCATGTGGATGATGCTTCTGCCTCTTCAAACACCTCCAAGCATGAAGCAGATACAGCGAACGAGGCTGTCAGCCAATACTCGCCCAAGGAGGCAAGAAGACTCCGACGCACAATTGATCTACGCTTGATTCCGGCGTTGGGTCTGATGTGTAAGTGGTTTTGACGACCCACACAAACCAGGCCCTGAGCTAACCCTCTCATAGATGGCGTCAGTCTGATGGACAGAAAGAACGTCTCCAACGCGTATATCGCCGGCATGGGAGACGATCTCTCGTTGAAAGTCTCATACCGTTACAGCTTGATCACGCTGGTCTTTTTCATCACATATGTCATCTTTCAGCCGCCAATGACATATCTGTGCCGTAAGGTAAGAATTGTGATTTTGCAAGACCTGGACTTGATTGCTAACGAACTTTCAGGTTGGACCACCCATCTTCTTGCCAGGACTGTGCATGGTTTGGGGAATCGTGATCCTCGTGTTCGGTTTTGCCCACAACTGGACCACCCTTGGTAAGCATATCAGAAAGATCGGAGATCGGCATGCTAACAGTTGCTAGTTGCTCTGCGTCTCCTCCTTGGCCTTTTGGAAGCCGGCTACTTTCCTGGCTGTGTATATCTCCTCTCGACATGGTACACACGCTATGAGGTAGCAAAACGGTATTCGGTCTTCTATCTCATCGGCTCGCTAGCCTCTGCCCTCTCGGGCATTCTTGCCTACGGGATCATGCAAATGGATGGCGCAGCTGGTTACGAGGGCTGGCGATGGTGCGTTCACACAAGACCGTGACCTTTTCCATTTACAGGTTAGCTAACACAAAAGCAGGATTTTCATCATAGAGGGTGTCATAACCTGCGCTCTCGCCGTGCTTGGGTGGGCTCTAATCGTTCGTTTCCCGGACCAAGAACGCGATCGCCCGTCGTTCAAGTTCCTGAAGCGCGAGGAATGTCTCTACATCATCGACACCATTGAGCGCGACCGCTCGGACGTCGCGACAGAACCATTCAGCATGGCGAGGTTCTTCAGACCAGCTGCCGACTTCGAGGTCTGGGGCTTCGGCCTGATGTGAGTCTTCATCATTTTCACATAGTACTTCGCATCGCTAATCACAATTCCAGTTTCTTCTGCCAAACCACATGCTCCTACTCCTTCGCATACTTTCTGCCCATCATCCTACGAACCATGGGCTTCAGTGTCGCAGCATCCCAATGCTTGGTCGCCCCACCCTACATCCTCGCCGCAATCATGATGTACAGCACCTCCTGGGTCGGTGACCGCTACAAGATGCGCGCCGCAATCATCGTCTTCCAATCGATCGTCTCAATCATCGGTCTGCCCATGATGGGCTACGGCGGCTCAACCACCGTACGCTACCTTGGCGCCATGATCGGCGTCGCTGGAATCACCTCCAACATACCCGCGACCATGGCATACCAAGCCAACAACATCCGCGGGCAGTGGAAGCGAGCGTTCTGCTCCGCCACCCTCGTCGGCATGGGCGGCATCGGTGGAATAGCCGGCTCACTGATATTCCGGAGTCAAGATGCGCCGGAGTACAGATGGGGCTTCGTGGGCACGATCGTGTCCGTCGTCGTGACAATCGTCACCTGCGCCGTTCTGTCATTTGTCTTTTGGAGGCGAAACAGGAAGGCCGACAAGGGCGAGTTGCTTATTGAGGGACTGGAGGGCTTCAGGTATACCATATGATGGCCAACGCTGGCATGCAGGCTGTTCCCGAGGTGTGACTGAGAAGTCCGAAGCATCATAGCAATATGATCTGACCTTTAGTCTAGTTCTCAGCACGAGTGTGGTCTGGGGTCCTCCCAAATGCTCGTACCTACATGTTCAATATATGTGGTTCTTACCCACAAAACTCCCCAGCCAGACCTGTTCCCCAAGTAACCGCAAATGATCGAGATAACATTAAGACCGGACTCTATGTATATTGTTCCGAAAGCTGAAATATTGATGCTGTGGTCTCCCGCACAGCGTCCATAATATGTTACATTTACGGCTCATTCGTGAGCTTGGTCCAGGTCATGACTGTTGTTGCCTCGCGAGCTCGATCCGCACTGAAGGTGCTCATTTCGACATCCTCTCACCGCTGACTGGATAACTCTCTTCAGCCTCATGTCGACCAACCATTTCATCTACGGGTGGCCCTCCGGCACCCCTCGACCAGCATCCATGCTCCAAGCTGGCATCCGCCCCAACCCAGAGCTCGAAGCACTAAAATTCACTCTTTTGTGGCCTTTTCTCTTCACCTTGCCACCACCACCAGCCTCGTCCTCGCTCACAGTAGTGGAGTCTATCCCTGCGGCTTCCTCAGTTCTCTGAGCCTGCTTCCTAAGCATATCAGCTTCAGCAGCTGCTTTCTGAGCTCGCGACTGTTTCCGCCACATAGATGCGTATTTCCCGCCAGCCTCGATGAGATCGGCGTGCGTGCCTCTCTCCACGACTGTTCCACCTGATAACACGAGGATCTGGTCTGCTTCGACGATTGTGGAGAGCCGATGCGCAATGATGAGCATCGTTCGGCCTTTCGCGAGGGTGCGGAGCGCATCTTGGATCCTCTCTTCCGTTTCTGTGTCGAGAGCTGCTGTTGCTTCGTCCAGGAGCGTGATTTTAGGATCTTTGAGAATTGTTCGTGCAATGGCGACACGTTGACGTTCGCCACCTGAGAGTTTGACGCCGCGCTCGCCAACTTTGGTGTCGTAGCCATCTGTGAATTGGAGGATGCGCTCGTGAATGCTTGCTGCGCGGCATGCATCGAAGATCTGTTCGTCTGTTGCGTTCTGGTTTGCGTAGCGGAGGTTATACAGGATTGACTCGTTGAACATGTTGCAGTCTTGTGGGACTACGCCGATGTGCTTTCTTACACTGTCTATCGTGATGTCCTTGACGTCACGGCCGTCGATGCGGATCTGACCCGCTTCGGGGTTGTAGTAACGAAAGAGCAGACGCATTACTGTTGTTTTGCCGCCGCCAGATTCGCCGACTAGGGCAGTGGTTGTGCCTGGGGGACAGTGGAATGAGAAGTTATTCAAGGCAGACTTGCGCTTGTCGTAGCTGAAGTTGACATGATCGAAGACTATATCTCCTTCGCAGTCTTTTAGGTCCTCGGCGGTAGGTTTATCGACGACATTTGGTTGCTCTTTGAAGAGTTCGAGCATCCGCTCGGCGTTGATGAGATTGTTTTGGATAGCACGGTAGAATGTGCCGAAAAAGTTGAGCGGTGCTTGGAGCTGAGCCATGTAGATCAACAAAGTTACGAAATTACCGACACTTTGGTATCCTTTTGAGACTTGAAATGCTTCGATGAAGCAGACTGATAAGAGGGCGACCATGAAGAGGGTGCCTTGGACTGTGTTCATGAGTGCAAGTGTAATCTCCACGAAAAACTCGAAGCCTTGCATGGCTTTGATTGATTTTCTGTATCGATCGAACTCGTACTCTTCGGCGTTGAAATACTTGACTGTGTCCCAGGAGTGCAGCGAGTCATTTTTAACTGCTTCCATTTCTCGGTCGGCCGTCGTGTAGTTTCGCCGTAGGGTTACTCTCCATGCTGCAAGTCTGATGGTCACATAGATGTACAAGAAGGTGACGATAGCAACGACTAGACCCAGGTAGATGTCGAATTTGTAGGTGAGATATGCTATAGCTACCACTAAATCGAAAACCATGGGCCCGACGTTAAAGGTAACCATTTCTAGGAATGAGTTGATGGAACTCCCTTTGTTCAGTGCAGATATGAGTTCTCCGGTTCGCTTGCCTGTATGGAATTCGGCGCTCAAGCTGTGGACGTGTTCGAAGGCGGCCGTGGAGATGGCTCTGTAGGAGTACTGATAGATGTTAGTGAACATGCACCGACAACACTGCTATCTACAGAGGCTGCGGGTAGTGGGTGCTTACCTGCTCGACGGGCACCCATAGTATGCTTCTGGCAGCTCCAAGGACGCCTTGCCCGCCTTGTAACCACCGGAACAAGATATATATGGTGATGATGATCCATGGTGCGCGAATGCCGTGGTGGTCTGCGCCTGATAGGGCATCTGTGATCTTGCCTGAATAAATAGGGACAAAGACATTGATGACTCGTTGTGCTGCCATCAGGCAGAAACATGACAAAGCTAACGCTTGCAGCTTGAGAGATTTCCGAGGCCAAAGGTATGGTAACAGCACAGCAAACCCTTTCAGATAGGAGTACCATGTAACGATAGGGGTCTCCGTAGGCTTTGCCCAGGCATCTGGTTGCTCTTTGCTGTGGGGCGTAGAGCCATTGGCAGTACCGTATGCATGGCCATTAGTGTGGCCATTTGATTGTGGAGGAGTATTGGAGGCACCGAGTAATGGTTGTGTGGCTTCACTGGTGCTGTCGCTAGGCTTTTCATACCTTCTCGCGACGATTTTCAGAACGGTGTAGAGAACGATCAGGCCCACGATGATGATGACTCGTACAAAATAGACGATGACTTCGAAGACTTCCCATCCAGTAATGTCTGTCCTGAGTTTGCCGCCCATCTGGTCACCGACTGTGGGTTCATGGTGTGGTTGCGTGTAGATGTTGAGGACACTGCCAAGGACAATCAATTCGAGAGGAAGTGAAATGGACCAGGCGGTCATATGAACCCAAGTGGGAGACGGCTTCGTGTCTATGATAGAGATGAATACTATCCCCCAGCAGAAGAAGGAGCCGACGATGAAGACCTATTGTGGTTAGCCGAGACGTAGGTACTTCTGATGGCGGACTCACTATGGCGCTTTGACCTGGCCACCAGCCTTCGTTTCTATATGTTATGACTTGAACAATTGTGGATACCCCGTTGGCGACAAAACAGAGAAGGATGAGACTTGTTAGAACCGCAAAGGCAGTCTTGGCTCGTGGCGAGAAGTCTCTAGTAGAGACAGCTTCCTTGATCTGGTTGTTGGATTTTCGCCTGGTAGGCAGTGGGCGACCGCCTGGGCCTACCATGGATTGTACGGTGATCTTGTCTCCATTGCTCGGGCTATTAACCACGCCGTAGTAGATCACAGACACAAGGAAAACGCCAAGGATTATGGCAGGGTACGAGGATCTCGCATAGTTGAGGACGCGATAAGAATTCGGTAACGACAGGCTAGTCGATGCTATGAACGCCATTGCTGGCGGTATGACATTGATGTTCGAGGTCGGAGAAAGAGAAGTCAGAAAAGAAAAATCGGATTAGGTAAGAGTGGCGTAAGACTTGTTGAAACGAGAACTGAGTGTAGAAAGTGCAGGTACGCGGACTCGGTATCGGGCCGCTTTGAAGGGTGACTGCCTAGACGCTCAGCTGTGGTCAGTATCTGTTTGAGTGTGCATGTGAGGTCGTCCTACCTTAGTAACGATCGTCGAACAAGATAACGAATGCTGTCGAACGTTCAGATGGTCATCTGAGAGACTTGTCGTCACGTGTTTTTATTGCAATGCAAGTTCGTCTCACAGCGCGTCGAGGTGAGGTGGAGATGGAAGGTGGCAAGAGCGACGCAAGCTGGCCGAGCCTATTTGTGTTGCCTCAGCTCTAAGGAATACGGCTGGAGCATTAACGGATGTTTGTTAGGAAGATGAAGTCGAGAAGATGGGAGCTGAACACTGAGTCTCTGACATGTAATGGCGTTCCGAGGTCTTTCGATCACCTAAACGTAGAACCAAGTGGAGTATGTGCAAGCGATGAAAGATCAAGTGATGTTTGATGAGGGTGCAGAGGGTATCAGATAGGTCTTCCAGTGAGTGGCATCTTGCAGAGGAACTCTCTCTCAACCCTTCCCAAACTCTGATCAGATGCTCATCTTTCTTGCGGTGAGTGTACAGCTTCCTCACTCGTCATGTAGCTCGCGGGAATATACCGTTGGCTGGATGACAAGTCACCGTCCCAAGTTCTTCCGGCACTTCCTGCCTGGCCTGGCTGCAACAGATACCTCCGGGTGCCTATCGGATAGTCGCCTATGTAGCTAAAGCCCAAGTGGCCGTCTGCTGATTTTAGTTGGCTCAAAGGCTTGCAGCGGAAGCATAGCATGCTTTGGTGGCTTGTAGGAGATTTGGGGCAACAGCGGTCGGAATAGGTCTTGCGAGCCAGGGGCCATAGAGTTGTGACGGCATTGCAAGGAGATATGGATATGCATGCAGCTCTTTGGCACCGTTGCGGCCAGCAGTAGCGCCACGTTAACATAGCCAAATCCTTCAGCAGCTGCATTGTAGGCTCGCCAATAGTGGTGCGTGCAAAAGTTAAGGTGCGGTAACAACCTAAAGCACACCAAAGTTTTGGCTTTTCACGCGCCCAGACAAGTAGCTTCGTTAAGAGGCTAAGCCGCGCCGGCCGCATGCACAAGGACTCTTCCGCGAGATCGATCAGCGCTGCACCCCAGTTCGCTAGTCGTTGACCATACACCATTGTCGACTTCATCCTAGCTGGTCCTGTCGTCGCCTGGGCCATCCTCGTTTGCAAGCTGTACAACTCGACTCGGACCGTGGACAGGTAGCCTCGCTTTGGGCGAAACAGTCGCTCGTGCATAGTCAACCCCCCTCTGCAGCTAAGACCAGCATCGTGCGGTTGTGCAGGTCCACCTGCAAGATGAACATTGGTGCTCATCATCTTGTACCTGTCGATTACTTTCCCACCTGAACATGGCCGAGGCCAACCAATTACCAGGGTCGACTGTGTCTCAGCCCCCACCAGCACCGCCATTACCGCCGCAACGACCGGGCGTGCTTCAGAGGTTCATCGGGCCACTGGCATTCAACCGACCCTCACGAGCCCAGAGCGCGCAAGCCGCACAGTCAACAAGCGCCAGCCCCAAGGATGCCTCTCACAACCGTCCTTACAGGTAAGACGAGAAGGGCGCACCGTATTGTACCTGGTCGCTACTGACACTACCTAGGAGACGGCCGCAGCGAGCAGCTATCTACCGGACCGGGATCCCCATCGCAGCTATTGACATCAACGAGAGCGCAACTCATGCCATCTTGGCGGGAAGAGACATCCTAAGGACCGTCAAGGTCGAGGATAGAAGCATCTGCGAGGATCTGAACATCCGCGGCGCTGTGAGCAATTACATCTCCACCCAGCCGCTGAAGCCAGACGATATACATAAGAGACGCGAGTTCCTGCCGGCCAAGGACGTTCGATGGTCGCATAAGCACTACTCGCACGTAGTAGCCACTGCTGCTCAGAATGGCAGAGTT
>Ga0066648_10001733_pt1 | contig 11496 bp, 7 predicted proteins | sample CryGeyCG12114_NA_FD_59537 | JGI IMG/M metagenome (GOLD analysis project Ga0066648, IMG submission 59537) | Groundwater microbial communities from aquifer - Crystal Geyser CG19_WC_8/21/14_NA | ecosystem: Environmental > Aquatic > Deep subsurface > Groundwater | place: USA: Utah: Grand County... | reverse complement strand
AATTGACAGTAATTTTTCAACCATAACTGCATGCATTTATGTGCTACGCTGCTGTATCTATAGTTGGTTTGTATGACTGATGGTTCACTGAATTAACTGTGACATTTTGAATACAGAGAGAGAAGACGAATGAACGGACTAAACGATGCCTTTGACAGACTCAGGGAAGTGATTCCTGCGCTGGGTTCGGATCATAAACTTTCAAAATTTGAAACGCTTCAGATGGCCCAAACGTACATAAATGCACTGAGGGAACTACTCACGACCAATAATAAATACACGGGCAAAGGCTCATCATCAACGCTAGGCTCTTTAACTAAACCAAAGTGCATTTGACCACTGAAATACACTATTTTGTAGAAGTTAGTAGTAGTGTAGTTATAGTAAGCACCGCAATAATTATTCTAACTTAAATGTTATACAGCCATCTACACGTAACTAGCGACCAAATTTATTTATTTCATCCATTCAACTGGTTCACTCAAGTATTTTTATTGTACTCACAGCTAATAAGCATCGTTTTAGTTAGTTAAGTTAGAAAATTGTAAATAAGCTTATCAACATGTCAATTTATTTGTATCATCCATCCATGTATAGTGATATTGAAGGCAATAAAATAAAGTCTCGTATTTTCTGAAACAAAACTAAACCATACATTTATTCTCTACTTTCTGTGATGTGGAACTATAAATGCTCATTTGGGGGCATTCTGAAACAAACGGCAAAATGTAGGAAGTACTGGCTAACAATTTCCGGTACATAAATATTCATCTCGACAGTAGTAAATTCTACTCATTTTGTAATGTAGTTAATATTCATCCTTCCTACCACAGTCTTTTAAACATAAGCATAGATACACTAAACTGGGTAATTCGATAAAATGTTGGGTTTATATAGTGTATATAGCTCTATGTGTTGGAGTAACTCGAGCCACGCGACTATTTAGTAGGATCCAGTCTTTTCGATCCTTATCAGAATTTTTTTCCTTCATCGACGGTTAGGCGTCCGACTGCGTGCACCCAACGTGCACACCTTATGATAAAATCAAACAGGTTGCTTTCCGTCGGCATAAACATTTTAAAAAAATGGTTGGTGAAACGACCAGGAAAAAAATATCCAAAATGTTGTCTGAAACTGATGCCCTTGTAATCCGAAGTTAATAATAGTGCAGAAGAAAAATAATCAAATAAATATTCCATCATCATTACCAATAACAATAAAATAAAGTTGAACTTGAAAACGAAAGTGTTTTTTTTTTCATCCCGAACTATCTTAAACAAAAAACTATATTCTAATGATACGATTTACAATGATAGATCCATGAAATGTAGATTCTAACCACAGGATTGTTTTTGTTGGCATTAAACGTAATAATAGAATAATAAGAGGGTGTGAAACCTTAAAGACTCCTAATGAGGACTCAATCTGAACCTTTTTACCAGACGAGGAACCCATAATTTGACCAGTTAGCCCTTGATTTATGGTCTGACTTAACATTTTCCACATACTACTCAAAACTTGTGGCTACAATACTGTCCATCTTTTAGTTAGTTACAAAGGAAGGTTTCGTCATACTGGCATAAAGAAAGCCAAAAGTCCTAACCGCACAGCAAACAGTATGCTCAACAAAACTTTTACTTGCAAACTAACTATCTTCCTTGTATTCTTTTCAAAGGGACATTTTACCTTTTTTTACTCAACAAGTGGCTCTGTGGACACAAAAGGATCTAATATTCACACGAATCAAGTGACAGTCATTGACAAACGTTATTTCCTTCACGTTCATTATATAGCGGCATCAACCAACATGAATATGGCTTGAATAGTTTATGCTTTACTTGTTTAATAATCGCTAGTACAAATAGACCTTTACTAGATGCTATGAATAACTGAATTTATTCTCACAGTCTTTTGTTGAATTCATTATAATAGACAAATTACTTGTCCACTTCTTTGTGTGAAAGTTCGGACACTATTTAAATCTCATGTGTTGCGCATGAGTGATAGCAATGTAGAGTTGGTGGCGGGAAAGGCTAGTTTAAACGGCCTTGTATTGCGTCGCGTTGATCCATCAAATTCGTCAAATTCTGAAGCCTTTAAAACTCGGTCCGGGAATAAAGGTGAAACAAGTAACAGACACAAAACTTGATTTGAGTTTGATATTTAATTGTATTAGTTTTAATTAGTATAATACCTTACTTCACATTTTACCACCACAAAATATAGTAGTTTAGTTACAATACAACGCGAAACAAACTAAAAAAATGTGCGCTGTAACATGATTTCCTTAAATGAAAAGATCAGTAAGCTTGGTTTTGTGTTGTACACTTGTTAAAAATAAATTAATTAGTCCGTATTGAAACAGAAGGAATAAACCTACGAGGTTGCGGGTGATAAAGTTTACACTATCAAATTAATCGGATCCACATTCAAGGGTACACTAAACTTATCTACAAAACTGCTTGGTCATGCCAACTGGTATTACGCCTTCATCCTCCAATCGACCGCAGTGATCAAACAAACATACAAAAGAACAATGGGGTGTCTTGCTTACTGGACTATGGACAAAGGTGTAAAACATAAATCACGTTCCTGAGCCTACTGATGAGTTTATAATGTCAATGGGATTGAGAAGAAGTGATGAGTTTAAGACATATTGGAATGTCTCATGATTAGATCGGTATTCTGGAGATTCGTTACTAAATAAATTGAATATAGTTTTTAGATTCGTGATACATCGTTTATCTTTTAGTTTAGTAAGTATCTGAAAATTGAGGTTGCCGATTAGCTCCGTGTACATTTAATAAACTTATTTTGGCTCCAAGCGTAACATTGTAATCTTCCAAATCACTCGTTAATAGTAAAGCTGAAGCGTGCACAAACACAAATGTGAGCTTTTGGTTTAAAAACGGTACTTTGAAATTATGTAATTGGATGGGTTTTAGTTGTGTCTGCAATGGCAATGCACGCGATTTTCTGGATCCTGATAAAATATGTGGAATCATAAATATTTTCCGAAGAAATTGAATTGTATTTTTAGTTGCTCTTTGCAGGCCAGACGATATTTTTGTTCCTAACTGTTATAACAAATTATGGAGTTAGTTAGTCAGTGTGATACCGTCTAAAATATCAGTTTAAGCCACTTTTCGACGTTTTCCTTACCCTTACAATTAAGATACAGATGATGACTTGGTGAGCATCCTATTGAATAAAAGTACCACACCAAGTGGATACACAATACCTAATAAAAGAATGACATTTTTACCAAAAGTGAACAAGTCATGAAAATGTCTACACAGTAGCAACATTTGGAATAGCGAACCCCACGACTTGAAAACCTGTATGAATGTCTTTCTCAAGTGTCTCACAAATGTTCAAAAATTCTCACTCCATTGAAATCACCAGGTAAAGAACCCCTTTTCTCTCCATTCTTTTGTGAGTTCAATTTTGATGGACAAATTAGTTACCATTTGAGGCAAACAATCCATGTTTCAAGTACTGACTGTACTGTAACTAACTATAAAGCTTACTGAACTCCTCAGGAAATACCTCTAGACTCCTTTCTTCTCATCAATTTCGTGTTTCCTCTATTACATGTGCATTTTCTAACAATACCATCTTTATTTTCCAATAAAGGGAATTCAATAATATTATTTGTGAGCGACTACAGTCAGTATGCTATGTTCAAATTTTGTATTCTATCGGTCAAATTAACTTTCCTGTACAAGTTTGTTGCTCCCCAAAATAAAAAGTCACTCATGACTGTGCCTCAACCAGGTATACAAACAAAATACACCCTACAGAAAAATGTAAAGTTCGTGTTCATAGAATTTGTTTATGGACAGTAGCATTAGTATGATGCTACACTATGGTCCTTTTTAGATACGATAACACCCAGTGCATTTGCTGTACTAAACTAACTAACCAAACCAACTAGGCAACTATATGAGTTTAACAGGATTAGTTAGTTTGTTACTTAGTTAGTACTACCTGGGCTTATTATTGTCATCTGCTGATATTCTTGCTTCATGCACCTCAGTCATGCATGTCAAAACAAATAGCTCCCCTTTGCTGCATCTCATTCAAAGTGGACCGATCCGGGAAAAGTACACGTTCAGTTTAAAGTCAACCCTTGCAATAGCTGTTGCTCTCCTGCTACAGTTACTATGTGTAATTAGAATCTAATGGGTCCCAAATAAGCATGAACGGTCGCCCACTCATCGCAAACTGTCAGAGGTCGGGTTCAGAATTTAACTGCCAGGAATAAGTTGTAAACTGGCTATGAGCAAATAAATAATAAATTAATAATGTTAATAAATTTTGGCACTGCAAGAATACAGTAGTAAAAGCAAGTGAGTAATGCTACCCATATTTAAATAGCTCATTCTGTTATTTTTTTGAACGCTAAAAGTAAATTAAATCGTGTCCAGTTAAAAATTTGTCACAAAATCGTTTGAAAGCGTATTTAAAGATTTTGCTGAACTCTCCAAATAAAATATATAATATAATTTCCTAAACATTTTTAACTGTATTGTAAACCTATGGTTAAATTCTGACTGATGGTACTATAGTACTACTTAAGTGCAATAGGAAAATAGATTAAAGGTAGCATTTTCAATTTCTCGTGATCAGTTCAGGTGCTCATCACTTAATAGCCATCAGAACACACAATATGGAGCAAACTAGGGAAATTTTGGAATGAGTATGAATGAAGCAATATAAGGACCGGTCCCTGTCTGCTGGATGATGCCTCTTGCATGTAATCATAATATGTAGCTGCCCACCTACTAACTATAACTAATATAGCTTTTACGAATTCACTAAAAAGTTAATTAGCCAGTCCAATGCTGTTGAATGAGCCACGTGCGCGAAGGTAAAAACAGTTGAATTTTACATGGTCTGTCAACATGAAAAAAGGGGACTTTTATATAGGTTTTGAATTCTAGTAGAAGTAGAATTATGATCGCTATGAAAGGTTATTTTCAGTGCTTACCATATGGGGAGTGCTTATATCATATTTCAAACTTTCGACACGCAATTCATCCTCTGTTTTACATTAAATTTTTTCCTAAACATTTTGTTTAGCAAAAAATTGTTGCTCAGCTGATTATAGTCAAAAAGGGATGATGAAACATAGAAATATGAGTGCTTTTATTAAAAATCGTGGACCTAAATAGAAACTTTAACAATAAAAACTTGTTTTCAGTATGAGTGTACAGTTTGATTTGGAATTTGGAACCTTTGTTCACACCGATGTAGAACACACTTAACACACTATAGTTCACTTCAGCCAGATCAAATCATACCTTTCAAGTGTGCGTGTAGTGTGTAGGGAAGTTCTCCGATTCCAGACAGTTTTGGGTTTAAGCCTCAGCAATTATGAGAAAAACAATAAATTATTTTTAAGTAGAAAAACCTAATGAAATGTCTTTGTTTTAGAAAAATGTGACAAGTAGTCAATACAGAATAACAGAATGCTTCGTGACCCTCTTTCCAGAAAATTAAATTATCTGAAAATGCTGAAAAAACTAAACAAGCCTTTTTAATAGCAAGAATTTTTTTAATTAAATGAAGTCTAACGCAGCCCAAAGTGTATTATACATAAGATTTTGCCTGTGTAATCCCTACACGCAAAATATGGCTAACAGACTAACTAACAAGGATAATTAGAGAAAACACAAGCCTTTTCCCTAATTTAATAAGACATTGTGTGAATAATAAATGTTTCCAACCGCACATTATTATTTTCAATGCTTTTCATCCTGTCGTCATTCAAATTTAAATTAGATTTTGCCCTACCGTAGGCAAAAAATATTTAGACAAACCTAAACATAACATAGATACACACATAGTTTGCCTAATTCATTAATACAAACTAAATAACACATAATAGGAACCTGAGTTTTGTTTAGCTTGCTAATTGTCTAATGATGACTGACTGACTGATTGCTGACTAAACAAATCTTCCGTACGACATGACATTCTGATGGCTGTGAATGAATAAATGAATGGAGTCTACTGCGTCTTACTATATAATGTATGGAGATTCCAACGTCTTGGCCATCATCCCTCACTTATGCATGAATGGTGTGTTATCTCTGAATAGTGGTGGTGATGATGATAATCTTGGATTCATTTCAAATCACTATCATGAAAATACCAACAACATTTATTACAGTATTATGGAATGAATATGCCTTGTTGTCAGGTACTGTTCGTGATAATGGTGTTGAAAAAAATCAAGTGATCACGACTTTTTCCCTATGCTTGTGGTTTTGTTTGCTCTTTTACCAAACTAGCATGAATGACTTTTTTTAGTAGCTTACTTGGTCTCCAAGTCTCCATTTGCCACCCATGATCATCTCGTTTTACAAAAGTTCAACGAGGCAAATTAAATTTTGCCTACAAATGAAATAAAATCTAAATAGTTCCATTGATAGTTTTTATTTTTCACACAAACTTTACTTTAGTTGATAACCATTAAGAGCAATGGTTTGAAACAAAAATATAAATTTCTTGCTGTGGGGTCCTGCCTTCATGAATAATAAATTAACAGGCGAAATGAGTAAAATGTAATTAACCAATGCGTAATCATAAAGTTTATGGCTTTCATAAAAACGCCGGTAGCAAGCCCCACCTAATTTAATGAATGGGAATGAAAACTAACCTAACGCACAGTGAAAACAGTGTGCCTTCTCTAATGCATGCCCCTCATTCGTTTTCAAGTCTACATCTCAATCATTTCCTATAATGAATTCAAAAATATCTATCACATCACGCACACTTAATCATTAATAATAACAAGCTAAGAACCTGAAGGAAATTTTGTGGAAAACTACACAAGTACTGATATGATAATTAGTAGATAGATTTAGGAAATTGGATCAAAGGAGTTTTTAAGACTCAGAATCCTTTATATACACACAAAACAAATATAATTAAAGATCGAGAGGGCGAAGATATTGCTACTGCATTTTTACATGCAACGATGAAGACAGCCTGCATTCTATTATCTTAATTTTCTTAAACATTAAAAAGAACATTAAAACACCCAATTCTAGCTCTGTAATTCACTTTTAGTTGTAAAAGCAACACTAAAATACTTGAAACAGATGTCGATATGCTGTCGATAACATTATTACAAGCACTTAAATTCAATAAAATTTTCTTATGAAGTCTTTCTTGATAAAGTAACTCAAACAAAACAAGTCTAGATCTGGACACAATAATTTTCCTGAAAAAGTGCTGCCAAATGCGACCTAACTGAAGATAAAAAACTATGATCTGATCATCCCTAAAACTAACAAACTGATTACTCCATACGCTAATTCTCTTGACTCAAGAGTTTTGAGTCTTGAGTAAGTAATTCATCAAAAGAATGCAAAAGAACGGAAGTCCACAAGACCAAGTTATAGGTACATATACATTGTTTATTACCGAAATAGGAAACCAGTTCTGTTATAAGAAGCAAAGAAAGAGAAACTATATACGTTGAACATAATGTACATTGCACATGAAAAAATTATAATGATTAATGTTAAGAAATGACTGACTACTAAACAATTAGCAAACTACAATGTTTTTACACTAACTAACTAGCTAACTATACCAAATATACAAAACACGATGGCATTGTTTTACAACTACTAATCACTACATACACCAAAATCAAACCAACCAACCCTAACTTTCCATTTTAGTACCATTTTCCTCATTACAAAACACGTAAAATTAGTAAAATCTATAACCTTTGTGTGCATTCTGTGTATCTCGACAATATTTAGGTAACAATCGAACGTGTATCCTTTTAATGCTAAACTTTTAGATACTATTGTAACTAAACTAACATATTGCAAGTTGGAAATGTAGACATTTTGGTATACTGCAGTCGACAATTCAGATATTCAGAATAAGCGGGATCGATCTATTGTTTCGCCAATCGACAATGGCAATGGCTACCCAACATTGAGCGTTGCAACTATGTAGTCAGTAAGTCGTTGAACTTCCTCATTCTTCAGCAATATTACATCATGGATCCAATTTTGCATTCGTATTCGTATCTCGTGGGTGTCACAATGTCAACAAGTTAGTGAAGTAATTGTATGTGAATATTGATCTTTGCAATGACCTACAAAATAACAACATTTGTAATTAATTGGAGATGAAGTTTACGTAGTTGCGTGCCCTTTTGGAGAGTAAAGATGTCGAATCATGGATTCGAGTTGTTATTACGGCATCGCAAATTCCATATTCCTTTGGATAGTTGTGTCCAATGGTGGACAACATTTTGGGATTGCTAGGAAGTGACAAATGTGAGTTTTAATATTACTAAACTAACTAATAGAATTAGCACAGTGATGGACTGGGAAAAATAGTCTGAATTCTTCTGGGGGTAAATTACATTGAAGTCGCCAATATTGATTGTGATAAGATTTTATGTAGTATTTACAGCAATTCTGATTACTGATGTGCACATTGTGCATTACACAAATATTTGTAAGGTCATATTATATATATATAATATAGCCAGTTGAATGGTCTTGATATGCAGGCCATTAATCGTTCAAGAAGATCACCAATCACATGCTAAATGAAATGTACCTCAAGCATTAGCTCACTAACTAACTGGGGAAAAAATGTGACAAAAAATATGGATCTGTTATGAAATGCGTACTTGGTCTATGCTACAGGATGCCATTTTGCAGGTAATTACTACAGTTGTAGCATGAACGTGTCTTGTGGACATTTTAGAATAAAATGTGCTGTGTTGCTCTTCCAAAATGGATCTAAAATATTCAGTTCGACATTGAAAATTGAAAATGAGAGTCCTGATAGTCCAATATAGCGCATACGACTGTTAAGGTGCTGGAAGTATTTGATTTATGTACTGGTTTTCGTTTAAGATGTGTGTGTGCTAAAATATTGGGTCAATGGAAACAAAAACAACTAGTTTATCAAGTTACATTGCGATTCCGTTGTGTTAGATGTTTAGTGCAAATTATTTGCCAAAGGCAATTTTTTTTCTCCAGGGTGCGTGCTAGTTTGATATAGTATAAACTTTTCGCAGTATTAGCTGCTTGTATGATTGCGTCGTGTTTGCATGGTTTGCATTAACATTGACATTGTTAAGTACCAGAACACCAAAAGGGAGTAAAGTTAATCCAAATTTGATTTTTTCCGATAATACAAGATTAAAACTAATGGAAAACTTTGATAGGATTATTAAGTAGATGAACTCTATACTCTTAGAAAAAGCACTTTGTCATTGTAAAACCAGAGTTGTACTGTGATGTGTTCTTGTTCTGTGTCGGTCCAGAAGCCTTCCGAGTTGGAAAAAAATTGAACTTTTGAAACAAAAATGATTGACTTGACCACAATACCTGTTCCATTTATGACTCGTTTGACTCTTATGTCTGTTCCTTCGGTTGTGACTATGTACGCAGCAATGAATTATTATGCGGATTTTCTTCGAACCCAGACTAAAGAGTTTTACGATCCAAATTATATTGAAGAGTTTGATTTTATCGTTGGTAAGTAAGACTATATAGATAATATAGATGATACAGATAATATAGCTTGATTATTTGACAGACTTAAGTATGTAATTCTTGTATTTCAAACTTAGTTGGAGGAGGAAGTGCTGGAGCTGTTGTGGCAAATAGATTGTCCAAAAGTTCAAAAGTGTTATTGTTAGAAGGAGGCGGCGATCCTTCACCATTAGCATCTGTTCCGTCATTATCAATATTTTTACAACGGATAGACAGTACAGACTGGCAGTACAGAACTGTGCCTCAAAACCAATCTTGTCAAGCCATGGAGGAAAACGTATGATGATAATATATTCCTTAACATCAAAACAAACTTATTGCGTTAACTTTATGTTTGAACGTTAAATTTTGTTTGGAAATATTACAGCGATCTCTGTGGCCAAGAGGAAAAGGTAAGAGTGTGAATCCATAAAATTATGTACGAATAAAATCATTGAGTTCGGTTTAATTTTTTATTGAATACTTATTAATGTATTTTTAGGCTTGGGTGGAACAAGTAACCTAAATTTCATGATATACCAAAGGGGGAATCCCTTGGACTATGATAGACTGGCCGAATTAAGTGGAGATGATGGATGGAAGTACAAAAATATGTTGCCTCATTTCAAGAATTCGGAAAACTATAACGGGAATTTTCATAGAAGTAAACTTCGGATAGATTTATTTGCATTTCAATTGATTATTTTAAACGTTGTAATTTTGAACGTTCAGACTGTAGTTATAATGGGGTATAATGAGAATCTTGTGTGTGCTCACTTGCACTCAGTTGCCCATATTCATGTAATTTGTACTTCTGTAGGTACCTTTCATGGTCGCAGTGGACCACAGCACGTCAGCAAGTTGAAATCCACGTATTTATCTAATCACTTCGTTAATGCTGCCAAAGAGTTTGGGTATGAAGAAAAAGATCTAAATGCAGAGCAAACAGACGGTATGTAAGAATATCTTGTAACTTATTTACTATTTACGTTAACTGTTTTTATTATTATTCATCTTCATTGTACACAGGATTCAGCCAATTAGACGTCACATACAAAGATGGGGAAAGATGGAGCACATATGCAGGTTTTTTAAAACCTATTTTGGATCGTAAAAATTTGGTAATCTATCGGTACGCCAGGGCAAAAAAGGTATGTAATTTTACAAAACTGACCTTTTTAATCATACAGTGAAAATATAGGAATATCACCAACTTACTGAATACAACAAATAGATTCATCTGGACAGGAAAAAGCGCGCTTATGGAGTCACATACGTTCGCCATGGGATGCAAAAATTCGTAAGGTATGATTTCTATTTAGTAATTACATTTTAACATGGTCTCTGTTTTATACAATCCAAGTTTGCACTTTTAACAAGCAACATAATTGCAAGTAAGAAGCAACTTAATTGTTTATGTCTCATTGCATGTCCTCCTTTCATTCTGTAGAGCACGAAAAGAAATTATTGTTAGTGCTGGTGCAGTGGACTCACCCAAACTGCTCATGTTGTCCGGCATAGGCTTAAAATCACACTTGCATTCTGTTGGGGTATTTTGCGGCAAATACATATTCTATATATTGTTTTCCACTAAACGATTCTTCACATTGTATGCGTGTTATTTTTTCTCTCATACATATTATGTGTTTTACCTGTGTGCAACATCATATCACAGCTGAAGTGTAGAGCTCATTTACCTGTGGGGTCTAATCTTCAGGACCATGTAAGTACAATGCTTCAAGTTTGATCCTCTGACTTCCTATCTACGTAAAGTATTGAACATGCTAGCTAACTATAACCATCCTAATTTTTTGCTCGCATTGCCACATACACTGTAGTACATGCAAACAAATCTGTAGATAAACAGGGATAGTTTAGTTTTGTCAGTTCAATCCCATTTTAATCTTGTGCTTAACTTGTACATCCACATCCATCCACCATAGGTGACTACTCTTGTGGGGCCTTTTTT
>Ga0066648_10001731_pt1 | contig 11500 bp, 9 predicted proteins | sample CryGeyCG12114_NA_FD_59537 | JGI IMG/M metagenome (GOLD analysis project Ga0066648, IMG submission 59537) | Groundwater microbial communities from aquifer - Crystal Geyser CG19_WC_8/21/14_NA | ecosystem: Environmental > Aquatic > Deep subsurface > Groundwater | place: USA: Utah: Grand County... | reverse complement strand
TCGGCTCCGAAAGCAATCGCGATGCAACGTGGCGTCGCGAAGCGCGCGGTATAGTCACCTACGCAGAAGTGACAGGTAAGCATGGCATCCTAATTACCCGGGCTGTTACGCAAGCTCTACTGTCCCCCGTATCCTCTGCGGCTCGACGACGCTTGAGATTGCTGGCTAGCGAAGCGTTTGCCGCCTTGCGCGAGCGGAAAGCCGTCAGATGACCGGCCAGTCACGCCGCACCATTCTGGTGCTCGCCTACAGCATATCGCCGGTGCGCGGATCTGAATATGCAGTTGGATGGAACTACATCACCCACATGGCGCGCGACAATGATCTTATCGTTCTTTACGGGCTCGCCGGTGACCACATGGGGGACATCGAAGAGGTAGAACGCATCCCTCCCCGCATGTTCGATGGCCGCGTCACTTTCATTCCCGTTCTTCCAGACATCCGGGCGCGCATAGCTAATTATCTAAATCGTACCGGGCATGTCCCGTTTAGCTTCTATGTAGCCTACCGGCACTGGCACGTTACCGCCCTCGCTACGGCAAAGCGTGTTCTTGCCGAGCGCAGGATCGACGTCGTCCACTATCTTTGCCCGATCGGCTATCGCGAGCCGGGCTACTTATGGCAGCTGGACAAACCGTATATTTGGGGGCCGATCGGCGGCATGAACATGCGCCCGTGGCGCGCCTTCATGGATATGTCATTAGTATCGGGGCTGCGCACGGCTGGCCGCAATGCCGCCAATTGGCTGCAGTTCCGCCTGAATCCACGGCTGCGCCGTGCGATCGCCCGCGCTGACGTTTTGATTGCCAACACTAGCGAAAATAAGATGCTAATAGCTAAGGTCTATGGGCGCGAGACCGACCTGCTGCCCGAAAATGCTATTGTCGCGCAACAGCCCTCACGCGTACCGGCTCCAGCAAATACCCCGCTGCGCCTACTTTGGATTGGTCGTATCGACCAGGCCAAGGCACTTGAAATTCTGATCGAGGCACTGGCTGACCTAAATCGCCTAGATTGGCATCTCACTGTGGTCGGTGAGGGCCCGCGTGGCGGTACCATGCGGACCCTTGCCGCAAACCGCGGGATCGCCGGGCAGGTAACATGGGCAGGGCGGCTTGGGCGTCAGGATGTCGCTCGCCAATTTGCGGCGAGCGATGTTCATATCCTTACAAGCCTCGCCGAAGCGCATTCTACTGTCCTGTTCGAGGCCATGAGCGCGGGTGTGCCAACCATAGCGATCGACCATTGCGGCATGCATGACAGCATTTGTGATAATTGCGGAATCAAGGTGGCGCTAGGAGCCGTGACGACAATGAGCCAGGGCTTCGCCAAGGCGATTCGTGGATTGATCGAGGATCGCGCGGCGGTGGAACGGCTTTCCACTGGCGCTCACCGCTGCGCGGAAAAGAACAGCTGGGAGCGCCGCGCTCGTTTTTGGCAGGATGCTTATACGCGTGCGATAACGACCTTCGACGCCAGAGAGGCAGCGCGATGACGGATACGCGACGGATGCCGCTATCCTATTATGCGGGCATAGGAATAATGGTGCTTCGCGCGGCTATCTATTTCATCATTAGATTGCGCCTGCCACAACGCGTGGTCATGGATCGTGGCGCTCGGATTCGGGGGCTCGCAAATGTCGAGTTTCGCGGCTGGGCAAAGCTTGGGGCACATGCGCTGCTTGATGCCCGCTATTGCGATGGTGTCGTGCTCGGTCGCGGATTTTCGCTTGGCGATCATTCGATTATGCGCTGCTCCGGCTCGCCGCTGTTCACCTGCCCCGGCGTTGCCATCGGCAACGGGGTGACCTTTGGTCCGTTCTGCAACGTGGGTGGTGGTTACGGGTTAACCATCGGAGATGACAATATTTTCGGGCCGTATGTGTCGCTTCACCCCGAAACGCATGTCGTTGACGACCTTGACCGTCCAATCCGGCAACAAGGCGTAACCGGCCAAGGAATTGTCATTGAGGCCGATAATTGGTTTGGCGCAAAGGTAACGGTGCTGGACGGCAGCATCTTGGGGACTGGCAACATCATCGCTGCCGGCGCCGTAGTCACACCTGGAAGTCGCGGATCGCGCCGCATCTTGGGCGGAATCCCCGTACGTGAACTGGGAGTCCGCAGCTGATGGCGACGAAGTACCTTTCCCGGTCTCCTTTCGACACGGCTGCCATTGGACTTAGTCCGACAGCCACATTTGTTCTCGTCATCACGGCTAGCTGGGCTCTTCCCGCCGGCCCACTAACCGCGTTGTTCGGCGCGATTTTGGTGGCTTACCTGCTGATGTCTCCCTCGGTCGCGAATGCTGCCGCACTCCGCCTCGCCCTGCCGTTTGCCGTCATGGCCGTCTGGGCTTTGATTATGTCACGGGGCAATGACGGTTATATTGTCGGCAAAGATGCTTGGTATGCTGGCAAGCTGTGCCTGTGCCTGATGCTAGGCTTCCTGCTCGGTATTCGAGCCATGAACAGCCACGCGATCCTTAATGCCCTTGTCCTGCTGGCAGGAGTCATGGCCGTCATCACAATCGTGCTTTGGCTGAGATCTGGAGCCAGCCTAGGCGACGTTGATGTGGATACCTCACGCCTGCCCCTGGTTGCGACAGCTGCTATTGTACCATTGGTCGATCGCATCCGAAGCCAGACCGGCATCGCCCGAGGCCAAGCTGCCGGTTTGCTAGCGTTGATCGCGCTCGCAGTTTTGGCGAGTAACTCGCGTATTACCATCATTGCGATGGGCGTCATGATCCTTGCTTCGGTCGGGCTGTTTTCGCGCACGCGCAGGGCTCTGCTGGGTGGAGCCGCGGTGGTGGTGCTACTTGCTTTGTTGTGGCAATTCTTACCCGAATATACGGGTGGCGAACTCACGGTTGCCATCAAGCTGCGTCGCTCGCTCGACGAGATGTTGCTCACCGACAACGTGGATCCCACAGCCATGATCCTAAATTGGCGGGGATTCGAGGCATATAATGCGCAACTGATGTTCGACCAGTCCTCGGCGCTTCGTAAGTTACTCGGCTCTGGCCTGGGCAGCACCGTCGACCTAGGGCAAGAGATCGTACTTGAGGAAGGCGCCATGCGCTTTCTACCCATTCTGCATAATGGGTATTATTACCTGCTTATCAAATATGGCCTGATTGGACTGCTTTTTTATATCGTGGCGGTGCTCCGCTTTGGCTTGCTTGGCAAGGCCGCAGACGACAACCTGAGAGCCGAAGATCGAATGCTCCGTGGAAGCATTGTAGCGATCCTACTCGCGACCTCTGTGATCACTGGCCTGTATAACAAGACCGAGTTGAACGGCCTCGCCATCTTTGTTGCTTGGCTAATCGGCTTTGCGCAGCGGCAGCGTTATGAGGAAAGCGTTCGCGTCCAAATGCCCCATTCTCCCATTACAGGCCAACAGTCGTGAAGGAGCGGGTCCGGGCTTCAATCATCGGGTGTGTGGGGCTGCCAGCCCGCTATGGTGGTTTTGAGACACTCGCAGCGAACTTGGTCGCCTACCTCGACCATCATATGCTTCCCTGGGATCTTACCGTTTACTGCAGCAGCACAGCCTATGCAGAGCGACTAACCTACTACGGAGGAGCACGACTGCGCTACGTACCACTTAATGCTAACGGAGCGTCAAGCATCCTATATGACGCTTGGTCAGTCCTGGAAGCGGCGTGGCGCCGGGACCACGTCATCCTAGTTCTCGGCGTATCGGGTGCCTTGGTGCTACCGTTCGTTCGTTTATTCTCGCGCGCGCGCCTGATAGTTAATATTGATGGTTTGGAATGGAAACGGCCAAAGTGGTCAAAAGCAGCTGCACGGTTCCTTCGGTTCTCCGAATGGATCGCGGTGCGGAGCGCCCATGTCGTAATCGCTGACAATCGCGGCATCGTGGACCATGTCCGGCGCGCTTACAGCCGCGATGCCGTAGAAATTCCTTATGGGGGAGACCATGCCGTGGCACTGCTGCCTGCTGCAGCAGCAGCGCACATGAACACCGCAGAGATCTCCCCTTATGCTCTAATGCTGTGTCGGATTGAGCCGGAAAACCACATCCATCTCATTTTGGAGGCGTTTGATCGCCCAGGCAAAATCGGCCTTTTGGCAGTGGGCAACTGGGCGAGCTCTGACTATGGCCGGAACCTGCGCGATCGATATAGCGATCATCCCCGCATCAGCATCATGAATCCCGTGTTTGACCAAAACACGCTCACTGCCTTGCGGGCAGGAGCGACCCTTTATGTTCACGGGCATTCAGCTGGCGGCACTAACCCTGCCCTCGTTGAAATGATGCACTTCGGCACGCCGGTGGTCGCTTTTGATTGCTCCTATAATCGCCACACAACCGAAGACGCGGCAGCATACTTCTCCTCGGCTGAAGAACTGGCTAGCTTGGTAACGCGCTTCGACCCTGCCGAAGCAGCCAGTCATGGCGTAAAAATGCGCGAGATCGCGTGCCGACGATACACGTGGGACATCGTAGGCCGCCAGTATTTTGCAGCTATGAGTGTGGCCAGCCCCAGATGACCAAAGGTTCTACGTTGAAAGTGGACGGGGGCAGATGAAATCCCAAGCATGGCGAATGGTCATGAGCATAACGGGATGGTCGGTCTGGCCATCACGCGCCAGAGTTGCGATGCTCCGCGCCCTCGGCGTTACAATTGGGAGCGGCACGGTGATCGCGGATGGCGTTTTCATCGGTTCTCCCCGGGTCCGGATAGGCGAGCGCGCAATGATTGGAATGCGGTGCTTCCTGGACGGCTCTGCGACTCTTGAAATTTGCGACGAAGCAACGCTGGGCCCGTTCTGCCGTGTTATCACCGGGACTCATCGTATCCAGCCCGGCGCGAACCGACGTGGAACTGATCAGACCCTTCCTAGGCCTGTGCGCATTGGCTTTGGATCTTGGCTCGGCGCGGGCGTAATGCTGATCTGCGCCAGTGTTGGGGATAGCGCTGTGGTCGGTGCCGGCACAGTTGTTGACCGTGATGTTGCCGCGAACGAACTGGCCAAGGGGCCGCGCGTCGTCGAACGGAGCGCTCTGCCTGTAGCCTGATGACTGCCCCCGCTCAGGTTACGAGCCAACGGTCGCCGTCGCGCCGATATACAAGATCAATCCTCACCCGTGGTGTCAGCCCGCTTGGAAGCTTGGCAAAGCGAGCGTCGGCCGGCCAAGCCAAGCGACTGATCGCCTGCGTAGAAACAACCCCAAGGGTCCAACCGTCAATCGGCATCAAGGTGGCAGGAAAGATCAGGTTGAGAGCTGCAAGCGGGTGAACCGGATCGATGAACACCGTGTGCGTCGTGGCTTCGACCTTTACGGATGCCCCATCCTGGGGTGACACGTGCTGAAGCGTAGTCGTACCAGGCTGCGTAGCTAAGTCCGTGAAGTCGCGCACGTCGCCGACAAATGTGACGTTTCGCATGTCGTGATCCGGGTCCGAACCGTCAAACGTTGCCTCCACCTTATGGGCGGCTGCGCTGCGTCCTCCGACGACGGTGAAGGCGAAGTTTGACGTTGGGGCGAAAGGATGAGGTGGCGCACCAGCCCCGAGGATTTGGGGACTAAGAAAGATGCTCCGCTCGAACGCTTTGAAGGCGTAACGCAACTTCCCAGCGTCTGCGGTCGGCATGTTGACCTGCGCAGCCATAAAAACATTGCCGAATCCGCGATCGGTGATTGCTATGTCGGAGGCTGCTTGAGGGGCGGCAATCCCTTCAACAAAGGCGCAGACCTGATTTCCCTGCCCCCGGAAGATTACGCTATTTTCTGCCACGACCCGCATCTCCGAACAGCTAGACGCGTCATCTAAGGCCCAGCTTTGAGTTTGCGATAGGAATAGATGGAACCGATTATATACTCCGCCCTGTACTAGGACCGCAGTGTCGCGAGTTCCCTCGCTGACCACCTCGAACTCGCAGCTGAAGACGTTGTTTGCGTCCGTAGCTCGAACCTCTAGAGCACGAAAGCAGTTGCGCATCACAAGTGAGAAGTATGACCGCCAGATCGCATATCCTCCTTTGGCCTCGAGAAGCAGCAGCGCGGAGCGCCCGTTTGGATGTCCGACCAACGTCAAACCGCTGAGGCTGATGTCGGCGAGCTGTCCGCTTGCAGCATCGGAAACACAGGCCACAGCAGGGCGGGTAGCATCGGCTTGGTGAATCACAGCACCAGCTTCGCCGATCAATCGGCAACCATTTACCAGACGCAACGCGTTCAAAGCATAATGGCCGGGATCAACGATCACTTGAGGCCCGGCTACCAATGCACGCGCGAACGCCGCGGTGCAGTCAAGCGGGCTGGAAGTCGCAGCTGCAGCAAGTTGCTGGTCGTCTAGAAAGTCGTGGACACGCACAGCACCCTGCGAAGCGCGCGCCATCGCGGGCTGAGTCCGCCGAGAGCTCAGAGGTAGAATTGCCCCTACACCTGTCAAGCTCCCCAACACTCCCCGACGGGTGGCATCAAACTTCGCCCCAACATCGCTCATAGTTTGGATCGCGACCAAACGAGTGCAAAGCGGGCGCGCGCCCAGCTTCCTAGTGTCAGCACAGTCACTGATTCTGGAGTACGGCCGGCTATGACAGTGTCGACCACCATCCAGGTTACAAGCACAACAAAAGTCGCCCCCACTTGGACCCACAAGCCAAGCAACATCATTGATGCGATTGCAAAGGATGAGAGTAGCACTACCATGTACAGCAGAGCGTCGACATAGAGCACCCTTTTCAGTTCAGCCACCCACAGTAGAATTACGGTATCGATCAACAGGCGTACGCTCCAAGCAATAGCAGCACCTGTAACGCCGTAGAACTTCGTGGAGAGATAGATTACGATCAGAAAGACTGGCGTTTCCATCACATGTATCTTCGCCAGTCTATCCGGGTCTCCCCTAGCCTGCAGCGCTACTAGCGGAACATAAGCAATGCAGTTGAGGTATACGCCAAGCATCATAATTCTAGCGATCGGCACCACTGCCTTGGTAGCTGACTCCCCAATCCATAGGCGACATAATGGATCGATTAGCACCATACCGATTGCCAACGCCGGTACCAAGATCAGCGTTAGGACACGCGCGCTGCCTATCAATACGTGCATGGCTCCCGTTGGATTAGCCGACACCTGCGGATAGAGCACCCTTGCGATGGCTTGGGGTAAAACACGCGCCCTGGTTACCACGTTATATGCGATTGTGTACCAAGCAGCCGCTACACCCCCAAGTAGTGACGCAATGACCAGGCGGTCAGCAGTGTCTAGAATTAGCCCAGTGCCCGAGGTTAACGCGACCCAACCGCCAAACGACAGCAGCTTTCTGACAAGCCGTGGCTCAAACCTTGGCTTGGTAAGCTCAAGCTTGCGTACACAAAAGAATAGCAGCCCACCTGCTGATACCACCCGACCCAGCACTGATCCTGCTATAGCAACCGTCAGAGTCGGCTTCATTACTGCCACAGCAATTAAAGGCAATGCTTGGCCCGCTATAGTAGCAAGCACTTGATTCGCATTTGCCAAGCCAAATAAGCGTCGCGCGTCGAGAGCTCCGACAAGTATGGGGTAAACGAGCGAGATAGGCAGCAGCAGCAGCAGCCATGGTAACGCTTGCAGCAGTTCGGCAGAGATTGGACTGACCTCAAATGCGCCAAGTACCTGCGTGAGGGCAACTGCCGCCATTACCATCCCGGCCAGCACCACTCCCACACCCAAGTTCAGCGTGATAGCCGTCCAAAACACCCCCGATGCCGCCTTCCCGTCCTGACGGTCGGGTTGAGAGAGCATATTGACGATTGCCGGCCCCATTCCAAAGTCTAAGACAGAGAAGTATCCGAAAAAGACCCACACGGTCGCCAAGATCCCGTACCGCTCCGCGCCGAAGAAGCGCAGGTACAACGGTATGGTGACCAGCATGGTGACCGCTACCGCGATCATGCCAACTAGGTTCCAAAAGGCGCCCCTGATCATCAGAGACGCCGATTGGACTGATTGCCGGAGTTCCGGCATTCTCCAACCATGGTATTAGACGTCCGACGTCTTGCCATAGCCATAGGAATAGCCATAGCCATAGCCATAGCCGGCATGCCTGTCCTTTAGCTTGGTCAGCACGACGCCAAAGATGTGAGCCTGAACCGACTGCAAGCGGCTTAGCGCCGATTTCACGCCACGCGCCGCGACGCCCTCGGACTCGATCACTAAAATGCTGCCCTCGACGCTGCGAGCCAGCAACGGCGCGTCCGCCAAGCCCAAGATCGGCGGAGAGTCGACCACTACGTTATCGAACTCCTCGATGAGTTGCCGCACCAACAGGTCCATGCGGTCGCTGCTGAGCAGTTCAGCGGCATTAGGCGGCTGTGGGCCAGCAGCTAGAATGCTGAAGCCCAGCGCTGCCGGACGCAAGATCAGACCACTCCAGTTATCCTCACCTGCCAGAACGTTACTAAGCCCTGCCTCGTTGCTCACCCCAGCATAGTGGTGCCCCGAAGGATTGCGCATGTCTGCATCTATAAGAATGACACGCTTGCCGGTCCGCGCGAGCACGGTAGCGAGCGCAAAGCTAGTGGTGCTCTTGCCCTCAGCCGGGCGAGTGCTCGTCACCATTAGCGAACGAGGCACACCATGGTCAGTCAAGAAGGCGAGGTTTGAACGAATGCTGAGGTAGGCCTCAGACAGGGGCGACTTAACGTCACCCAATGCCTGAATGCCGTCACCACCTTCCACCTCAGGTACGCTGCCCAAGAACGGCACGTCTAGGATTCGGGATACCTGTGCAGGATCGCGGAACCCTTCATCGATTTGGTTGAGCGCAACAGTAAGTGCGCCGGCTAAGACCATACCCGCAAGGAGAGCGATCGCTAGATTCATCGGCAAGTTAGGTGCCGACGGCCGCTCGGGCGGACGGGCAACATCCACCACTGCAATGTTGTTGGCGCCCACACCCGCAACGCCGATTTCCTTATAACGCTGAAGCAGAGCGTCGTAGAGCTGCCGGTTGGTGTCAGCCTCACGCTGAAAAATATTATACTGAATGCTGGCACGTTGTTGGCCGTTGAGTTGAGACTTCAACAAATCGACCTGTTGTGTCAATACTTGCTCGCGACGCAGCGCCTCGTGGTATTCAGTGTCACGGCCAGCCAACCCGCGCCCTTCCTCGCGCGCGATGCTGACATCCAATGCTTTGACCTGCTCTGCCAGGGCGCGTGCCGCCGGATAACCGGGCTCAAACTGCACCATTAACTTGGCATAATCGGCCGCCACTTCGGCACGCCGCTGACGCAGTTGCGCCAGCGATGGGTTGTTTACAGCATCTTGACTGCCAGCAGTATGACTTAACGCACGGCTTTCGGAAGCAATACGGTCGGCCGTGGCTTGAGCCAGAGCAGTGTTTAGTGCCTCTAGATTCGCCGCCACCAGAGTCCGATCGCTAGTAGTGCGACCATCCTCGCCACGATTACTGCTCAGGGTGACAATGCCCGTACTAGCGGCGTAACCAACAACGTCGCGCTCCGACCGTTCGAGCCGATTGCGAAGGTCGCTAAGGCGTCCTTCAAGAAAACGTCGGGCGTCTACCGTCGAGGCAAATCGGCGATCCATGCTGGACGCAATGAACTGCTGCGCCCAGGCATTGGCGATACGTGCCGACATGGCGGGATCGTTGCTGGTGTAGTTGACATCAATAAGGGATGACCCCCGGACTGGAGCGATGCCGACATGTTGAAGGAGCAGATCGGCCGCGGCACGCTGTCGTCCAGCTTCTTGTGCCGCTACGCGCCCTGCACCAGGATCGGCACCAGCCCCAAGCTTATCCGGATTTACTCCGTGTGCGGCAAAGAAAGCGTTGTCCCGCGCCAGGTGTAGTTGCTTGGCTACGCGATCGGCCAACGAGCGAGCCTGCAATAGCGAATATTGCGTCTGGTAAAATTCTAAATCGCGCCCTGCATCAGGGGACTCGACTCCATCCACTTTGGTGACGTTTTTCTGGTCACGGCTAATCTCAATCCGTGTGGTCGCCGTGTAGTGCGGCGTCATCAGCAGGGTCGCCACTAAACCGACAACGAGAGTTCCCAAGATAACACCTAGGATAACCCATTTGAAGCGTTGGGCAACGTGCCAATACTGGACCAGAAGCGGCGTCTCGACAGCGCTTCCGTTGCGTTCCGTTACAGAAACAGTCCTAGGTGCCAGCATATTGGGGGACTGAAGCATATCTTTCACCATCCGAGCCGAAAGCGGCTGTGTTCAATTCTGCAGCGCAATGATGAGCGGTGCAGAGAGCAGCGGCGCTACCGAGACCAGGTCCCGGAAAAGGCGGCGAGCCGGAGAGTCGCCCACAACGACGACATCATTCGCGAACACCTCCGGGTCCTCATACGCACCCCGGCGGATTGCCTTTAGGTTGTAAAGCGCGGCGTACTTCTGTCCACGTACAGTGCGGAACACGACCACGTCGCTCAACTTAGCAAATTCGGTGGCTCCCTTTGCGGTAGCGACCGCGCGCATCAGCGTCATACGGCCAACCACAGGATATAAGCCGGGCTCGCGTACCTCCCCGTCAACTGTGACGACTTGGCTCACCGTTTCACGCAGATTGACAGTGACCTGCGGATTACGGACGTATTGGCCACGCAGCCGCTGGCGAATAATATCTGCGACTTCATTTGGAGTATGGCCGCCAGCCTCGACAACGCCGGCGAGTGGAAAGGACAATCGACCACTGGCGTCGACCTGAACCTCCTGAGCGGCAAGGTCTTCAACCCCGAAAACGGTGATCGTCAGCTTGTCAAATGGGCCAATGAGATAGGGGCGTGATTGCCCGACAAGGTCGGAACGATCAGGGCTCGGCAAAGTTGTATCCGCAACGCGGACTGCATCGCTGCCGCCAATCTTGGGTTGCCCTCCTGCGCATCCGGCCAGCGCGACGCACGCGCTCAACACCCACCTGTTCAATCGTCGATCCTCTTACGCATAGTCGGGTGCAGGGCTACCGCCCCGCCTGATTGCCAGGCTGTTTAGCCGATCGCCTGCCCACACTGCCAGACCAAAGTGCCGCAACTACTAGGAGTGCCGCTAGGAACGGGGTGCGAAGAGGATAATCACCGATGCTGCCCAATGCCAGTAGCGCGGTGACCACCAACCCAAGCCGCGCGAATAAGACGCCGTCCTGTGCCAATGGAATTGTAAATGCACGACGAACCGCGACAGCCCATCCAATCAGCGCCGTAACCAAGAGCACCGCGCCGGGAATGCCCGCAGTCAGCAACACTTCTAGGACCTCATTATGAGCGTGATTTAGATAGGTCGGGCGCAAAATTCGGTCCGGCTCCATAATTTGAAAAACGGCGGCAAAAGAACCAATACCCGATCCAAGAGGAAGATAGGTGGGGATTGAAGAAGCAATGACCGGCCACACCTTAAACCGTAGCTCCTCGTTCGCGCCGACCTCCATAAAACGGCTCACCGACACAGCGCGTGACATTCCAACTGTCAGGATTGTAAGCCCGACCGCGAGCAAAACG
>Ga0066648_10001725_pt1 | contig 11527 bp, 9 predicted proteins | sample CryGeyCG12114_NA_FD_59537 | JGI IMG/M metagenome (GOLD analysis project Ga0066648, IMG submission 59537) | Groundwater microbial communities from aquifer - Crystal Geyser CG19_WC_8/21/14_NA | ecosystem: Environmental > Aquatic > Deep subsurface > Groundwater | place: USA: Utah: Grand County... | reverse complement strand
CTCTTTGCCACCCTTCTACCTACACAAGCAAAAAAGAAAAAACTAAAAACAGGGCGGTAGCAGCAACACTATAATTCCAAGGACTTCCGCTGAGGCAGCAAACACGGCGGCCTAAGCCGCTTAATCGTTGATGCGGCTCGACATTCTTTCAACCAAGACTTAACAAGATGTTGTACACGGTCATGTCGGATCTCCGTGCCGTTACCATCTTGTGCCTAAAAGTGCACAACATCGTCTATGTCAAAACTCTGAACGCAAGCAAAGAGATCTGTCTACTAGTCGCAGTCTTGCTTTGTCGAAAGAACCGAATGTTACACATCGCCTGACACACTGGACACATATGAGCGACTGCTCGTTTGGACACTTCAACGGCCTTCGCCTACCAAACTGACGTCGATATGAGTTACTGATAGCTTCAGCATCATTACGGCAGACATGACCGCGCCAGTCGCTTCAATTGGAAAGTGTCATGCCATTGACATACAAGAGGATGTTTCTTCTGGAGGACTGAGTACTGCTTACTGGGAGGAAGTATTATCCTAGTGGATTACCAGGATCGCGGATTTACAGAGCCGCATTTATTGCGTACCAACTGAGTCCAGCAAGAAAGTCCACACGAGAACGGCGGTTCGAACGCTTAGCGGCGAAACGGCCCCTGCGAACTTCGTAAAACCAACAACGCACAGACGCTCCAAACCTAACCTTAAAATCGCCGCCTGCACACATAGCCCTACGGTCTGCCGTACTTTACAACAAAACACAGCTGCCCGCGCACCAGCTACTCCCAGATATGCGTGTAACCTAACACTACGCCACAAGAATGCTCGACTCCAACACTTCCTCGCCTGTCATGGGAACTCCGAGCTCACAGCATTCATCTTCATCGTCGTCGGGCTCTAACCATTTGTCAACCAGAGCTCAGCGCCGTGGCTCACGAACCACTAATGCTTGTGAAGCCTGCAAGAAGCGCAAGACCAAAGTACGTCCACCCTGTTCTTGGGTTGGTGGTTTACTAATTCGTGGTTAGTGTTCTGGTCCTCCCGGCCGATGTGAGGCATGTCAAAAGGTCGAAACATTCTGCCATTTCAATGCTAGACTTGATACACGACGAAAGTTGGCATACAAGCCAGCCGCTGTCCAGGAACGACAGCAATATATCTTACAAGGGCTTCTGCAGGTTTTGAAGTTTGGCGAAAATGACGAGATTCTGAAATTGATCAACTTGATAAGAGGTCAAGCTCTTCCACAGGAGATTGCGGCGTGTCTACGGCAGAGTATCAAATCCTTGCAGGATCGGGGTATTCTGCCAGCTCTTGCGGTCGACGAGACCGACATCATGTCTCTTGGTTTGCAAGGGCTTTTCAGTCATAGGGCAGGGAAGCCGGGCTTCAAGCAGTCGCCGCAGAAGATGCCAACCAGTATCAAAGGTTCATTGACTAATCCACAGGAGTCACGGTCCCGGCTCGAGTCGTTTGATGGCGTTGAGTTTTCTGTGCCTTCCTCTTCCGCCTCGCAGCAGATTCCGAGAACTAATAGGGAAGAAGCCCTGTATTATCAGTCCTCAAATGAAAGCAGCTTGACGAGTCCGTTGAGCCCGCTCGACTCATTATCGCTGCCGAGCGACGACACAAGTCAACAATACCCTGGATTTCCCGCCCTTCCTATGGCTGAGAACGTCTTTGCTCACAATCGAGACATAAATTACAAGGACCCACCACTGCCATATTTTATGCCCTACAACTCCCATCCTTTCAACGGGTCTGGTACTCCTAAGCAATAGTCTTCCGCGAGTCCCACCGCATGGTCGATCGCACCGCAGCTGACGTTCAACGACCATTCGATGAAACCAAACGCCTACACGTCGCCACAATTGAACGACTTCAGCAGCCTGGAGTACGATCAGTCTACCAGGCACAGGATGCCAATCAATGAGTGGAATGTCCCAAGCTGGAACTACGAGGCGAGTGCGATATAGTTGGATTGTCACACAATCAGCATGGCCGCTTGTTTGGATGCTGCACAGGTTGGTATCGTTCTCACGCAACTTCCCCAGGATCGGAGTTATCACATACGGCAAAATCAGAGGTTACACAAAACTGCAGAGATGTTACGTTATGTCTTACGATTGGAGTTTTGGGAACAAGATCCGCAGGAGTATGGGAGGCTCCTCCAGTAGGACATTGAGCGTATTGTACCAAAAAACGTTACTATGTATTTTAGCAGGTACGTTGCTGTCTAAGCCTTTTACCACTGTCAGAGATTCAACCTTTGATCTGCTACCTTGGACTGAAGCACGGAAGTCTGCGACGTATGGCGCAAGAAGGGCCACATCAGGGCAGTTAGATCTACAATCCATGCTTTGCCAACGAGAAGTGGCAATGCCACCAGATCTAGGCCTTTGCTACATGTGCTGGGGGAGGCTGGAGCGTAATTCCGCGTATCTGATTTTCGGAAAGCGAAATCATTTCTTCTTCAGACTTCGAGAACTATTTCCGAGATAGCAACGACAAGGTGCAGGGACCCGTACAGAACATCTGCTTTGTGACCTACTCGTGCCCATGTCGATCAGATTGTTTCGCATGTGATCGCAAATTTACCGGGGATCAACTCCGTTCAGGCCTCTACAAGTATTGCTGGCATATTAACGATCGGCATTTCTAGCTTGCGCTGTTAGTATGAATGAGGAACCGGATACCGTTGACCCCTCTTTCTTCGCGCATGGGCCGCAGAGGAGTTGCTATCCGTCCATGAAGATCACACTACCGCTAAGGGGAGTGGTGAGCGTCGCAGCACGCTAGAAAACACCGACCAGGCTCGCGCGCAGCTTGGCACTAATGCTACAGTGTAATGGGGTCGACGAGTCAGCCGTACTAACGGTGGTGTTGGCGCCGAACCTACCTACTGCTGCAGCAAAATGACCAATGTCCTCATCGAGCCGTCCCTGTGTCCTCGTAGTTGTGGCTAACCTTGTTTCGTGGCTTGCCTTTGACGCTGTGCACTCGACACCCTGGAACAAACAAGCATGCGGTTTGTTACGATGAAGCAATCGTGTTCTCCTGGCCTAAGCTATTAGAAAACAGGGACCTATGCAGCGATCGTATCGCAACTACTCAAAACAGTATGGCGACAGCAGTACCAGGCTGCTTGGTTCATGGCTGTTCCACACGCCATGAATGGTGGGAAGCCAATTGCGACAAGTGGAACTACCAGACCCCCTCGAATTACGCACCGGCAGTCGAGCAGCGCACTTTTGAGCCGTCGAAACTCTGGGGACTTCTGTCGCCCCGCTTTGGAAATGGCGCCAGCTTGTTACCTGGTCGCTAAGGATGTGAGCTCATGCAGTTTTATCTCCCCGAAAGCCCCCCTGTCCCCAGCACCCATCGTGGTCGATTGGAGGGCATTTCCCGCGGGTATGTCACCGCAGTCCGCAGCAATCATAATGCATAGTCTCCACTAACGCATCATCTAGTATATGCACGAAATCTTGTTTCTCAACCGTCAAAGTCACTAATTGCAAGTGCATTTCCCACTACTTGTAAGTTGCAGATGCCATGTCTCAGATTCTGTGTTGATTTTATCGCGAATAAGGCCCCTGTGCTGAATGGCTTGTCGCTATTTGCGCTGACCACTTCCACATGTAACTTGCGTGCTTCAAGCTAATCTGGAATACCAAGTCGTCGGCCGTATAGGACCCATCTAATTACAGAGTGTGCCGTTCGTCTGACTTGGTAGTTCTTCTCGAGCATGATCAGCTGAGCTTGGCACGTAGGGCCCAGAGCAAGGTTGCATGGGCCTTGCAGAGACGGCCTATTAGCACGCTAGGAAGAGATATCCGCCCCCTACAGTACGACGCATATGTCGCGTCCTGCGCATTGCTCGCACCGGGATCTTTACAGCAACAGCTGCTACTTCTGCCCATACAGAGACGTGTATTGCACGAACCTTCATGGTTCGCTCCACCACCCACAATCAGCCTGACTGGTGTGCACGATGGCCTCTCTTGTAAGCAATATTTTTGCGTAGCAGAGTATTGAACGCTCGATGGCAAGCGCTACTAAGGTAGTTCCTGCAGTCTACCACGCACTCGAGCAGACTGTAATCTCACGTAAACTCATGCCACTGAAGAGGCTTTCCAGGGTTCGTCTGTAGCGTTGAACACGAACTGACTCTTCACAACAGGTACTAGCTCAAGCTGGTCCTGACCATATGCATCCTCTGACGGCAGCTAACATCCATATGATGGTCTCGCCATTGCTGATCCGCTGGTTTGCCTCGGCGACGAATGCTGGATGACGAACGGTACTGGTCCGTTGATGTGAAAGATCGTCCAACGGCTGAGACTACGGTAGAGTATTAACTCTGCAAGTGCTTGCTGATCCTTACGGCTTAAGGCGGGTACTCGGTTGGAATTCTGCTGTGCCCTAGCATAGCTCGGTCACAGAAATGAGGTAACAGGGCAACAATGTTCTGGATTTTGCTAGTCGTCGGAGATAGGAGCCTGGTTGTGGATATCTGACTACTACCACTGTCTCGTGAACTGGAGCATATAAGATAACGGAAACCCGATCCCCACCGAGTCTGTAGACGGAATTACAATCCCGCATGGTTGAGTTCTGTCATCTCTGACGTGCTTGTGATCTTTCTTACTTCACTGATGGCCGACCAGATTCTGCATCCTGCAACTGAACACAAATAAACATCGCCATGGCCTCGCCCCACTCGAACACCACTGCATTAAAGACACAATAACATGCAAGGAAGTTCCATTGGCAATCTGGTCCGAGGCCACCAAACCGAGATTCTGAACGTTCACACACGCTCCTTCTCGGTAACTTATAGCTCAGGACGTCACAACACTGTAGGCAGATTGTCTGTTCATGCTGGACATACGCAACACATTCTGCGCACGCGGACTGTTTGTGCTACGTACTATCCCATGGTGCCGTGCCTTTATGGTATCGTCCGCCATATGATAGCAGCCTATAAGGTTTGTAGTGTGCTCACGGACATGCACTGCTTTGAGTACCTTCGCGATTTGTCGTATAGAAACACGACCGACCTTACCAGATGCTACCCCTGCGAGGTCACGAACCCCTTAATCCAATGAGCGATGCTGGGCTTGAAGTCTTGTTGTATTTGTTTCTTCCCTGAAGTCCTCCGTTGCTTCCAAATCGCATCCTGTCGCGCGACCCTGCATTTAGATCTCTTAGCAATCCGCAGTGGTCCAGACCGCTGATGAAGGAGACGACATGCTTGTCATTTGCAGCTGGAAAGAAGGAAGACAATCGACCCCGTCGCCATGTCCCTTTTCTGCGACCCGATAACTTCGATCAGATCAAGCACTATTCGAGTTCGACGCTCCATAGTTCTCAACCAGAGAGCTCTTGCCTTGATGCTCGCGCAACGATGCTCAAGCTCCAAAACCGGCTGGGCGAGCGTTCAATCTGGTCAGCAGGTCGAAATGTGCCTGACGCTAGCAGCACCGGTTTGTCCTAACACGTTATCTCACCCACCAACGGATTCGGACTAGGAGCAAGAACCGTGTATGAAAGCATCATACATCATACAGCCCTGCCTGCCAACCATGACTTGGTAAGTCAACGGTAGTTCATTGGTACGTGGTGCTTATTCGTTGCAACTTGTGGCCACACGCCTGGCCAGACGTCCTGGCTGGGAAGCCCTACAACAGAACGATCAAGATTATTGCCAATCCTACTCCAAGAGGACATTCAGCATCCTATGTTACCAGGCCACGAAGACGCCAACTTTGAACACTACCTGCCGACTTCGAGCTGGCTTGAGGCCGAGAGATGTCTCTGGAAAGAGGCTGTGATTGGTCGTCTCCCCGGAAAAGCTGTCGAAATTACCAGAAAGAATGTCGCAAAGGCGGCCTCACAATGAGTACCGTTCTGCAAGCGAGCCGGACACGGTACGGAAACGCAGAACTAACTACTCTCGATTTCTACTTCGACTCCTACCCGGGTAACCAGCGCGCGCGGCCGCGGTTCCAAAATACTCGACTTATGGAGCCATAGCATAATAGCCCGTGCGAAAGCGCGAACAATAAGTAGCTGTCGTTCAGATGCGAACGTCGAATGCCGTAGTCTACCGTACCGTACGCCTTCTGCTCAGCTTTAACCCCGTCTCCCACGCTCGCCACAACAGCCTTGTAGGTCAGCGTACGATCATAACACGGTAAGTCGATTTGAAGCGCGAGACGGAATGGCCTTCGGTAATGCGCTGTGCTCAATACTGTTCAACGGCAGCGGAGCAGCTCGTCCATCAAAAAGGCGTGTCGAGGAATACCGCTTGAGTCCGTATACCAACAGCCTCGAGTGACACCTATAGTTCACGATCAATCGTTATGGCGAGACTACATAAGCCAGACCCAGCGGAATAACGAGGCACATCGCACGTGAATTTTCTACAAGGCAAATAAGGTGAATCACTCCGCGACATCCCGTTAGACAATTTGCGACCAGAAACTGTGAATGGACGAGCGAGTGAATGGCACATTGATGCGGCCTTGGAGAGGTATGGGTATATTTGAAAGGGGACTAACCCATCCTTTAGCTATCTTGTTGATACGTTCAACGATAGGCCTCTGTCCGACCCCTTTGTCAGTTATGGGAGACACAAGACTCGACGGACCATGAGTAGCTGGTTGTCGAGGTCTAAAGAGAAGAACAGCTTCCCGGCGGAATCCTGTAAATGCATCATGATCTATATCTACCGTACCATGTTCCATGTCTGCCGTTTCGTCCATCGTGTCTCTCTATTTAATGCACCTCTGTGATATCCGACTTCTATCCTTGCCGAATGTTCTCGGACGTCGCCCCACCCAGTCGCTCCAAGTGCTGGCAAAATCAGAAACTGCAAAACAAATGTCGAAATGCACCTTAATGTTTTCCGCAAAGTGTTGCTCAAATACAAAGATTGATGGTTTAGTACAGGGTATCAAAGTGGCAAAACAAAGTGGACATTCGAAGGGATGGCCCACTTTGTAATGGTAGGCCGGGAGTGGCTGTGGCAGGTTGAGCCAGCGATACTGCTCAAAGTCGTTATGAAGTTGTTGAGGGCCCTTTATGCCTGCTGCTCCTACGGGCTATGATGGGCGATATGTATTCTGTGCTGACGGTGAGCTGGAAGGCGGGCACGAAGCGGTAGCTACTATTATTCCTGATATGTTGTTCAAAGATCGTATCATCGGCGCAGTCTTATTTGTCCCGAAAGCTTGGCCAAGAAAGAGAGATAAGCCAGCTTGCTCAACTGTCCTTTTCAACCAGTGAACCTGAATCGAGTCGCCTCCAATCTGCCGAGCCCTTCTCTAGGCGTAACGTTTCTCCTTCTGTAACTATTCGTGAAGTCTTGCAAGATCGCCCTTACCTTGCGAAACTCATTGTTCCTGATCTTTTCATTGATACCGTTCATGAGCTTGTTAGCTTCTTCGGGCTTTAAACTACCCTGGGGCAAAAGCTGTAGAGTGGCTGCGACCCATTGCGCAGCCGCAGGTGGCGCCAGGCTGAATATCGTAAGCAGGATTGCTGATGCATCACCGTAACAATCTTCGGGAAAGGTGTACATCAGGCCAGTCATGGTTTGCTGAACAATTTGTTGGCCGAGCTGTTGCAATGTCTCCTTGACTGTATTCTGTATCCCCACTGGCGTCTTGGCGCGTGGGCCATCTCCGGCAGTGAATTCAGAAACAGGTGGATGTTCGAACCCGAAGTCGAGGTAGTCTCGCAGGAACTGCAGAGTCGCTAGAAGAGGGTCGACAAGAGGCAGAGTTAATGAGGTCAGGGCTGCTTGCACCATAGGCGGAGCGAGTGATGATGTGATTGTCTTTATAGGGTAGAACCGCACTGCATCTGTTGCTAGTCGGAAAAAGTCTTCGATGACATCTGGAGCCTCATTTGGGTCAAGCTCGGTCAGAATCCGAAGAAAGACCGTCACCTGCTGAGCAAAGAACCTGAAGACATTGTCACTCGTGTCTTGATCCACGAACTCGGCTCCATAAGAATACTCTCGAATAACCGCATCAGTGGCCCAAAGGAAGCAACCTTGTCTCGAAGCCTGGAAGCCTTCCGCGATGCTGTTGGCGAGTTCTCCCAGCAGAGGTGCAGTGGCTGTGCGGTAGGATATTATCATGTACCTCCAGCATCTGCACACTCGCTCCAGGATTGGCACTGATTTTGTGAAGTGCTTCGCAATGCCAGATAGAGCCGGTAGAATCTCTTTGCAGTAGGTGACAGCAGGGTTCACCTCGTTGGGTGACACATAGGGTTGGATGTTCTTGATAAAGGTGACAATCAGACCTAGATAGTCAGCAACCACATTCTCGGATTTCTCGTCCTTGGCTTGTTGCGCGAGCGAGACGATCCGTTGCATCACCGGATCGCAGAACATTTTCATCGTCTCGTAGATCTTGTCGAGTGGCTGAACCGAGACAACGGCAGCCACACCTTCTGTCACCTCTTCCTGGCTGGACGGCTTGAGTTTGTCGATGATACTTTCGTAGAATTGGTGAAGAACGGGAATTTGTCCTCCAAGCAATTTCCGGCAATCGACACCAAGATACTGGAAGGCCAGTGCGGCAGCCTGAACGACTTCTGGCGAAGCATGACTGAAGCCGGAAATTACATAGTTGAGCTGAGCTTCAAGTGTCTCTGGGTGCTCGGAAGTCCACTCTGTATATCGTCCTAGAGCCATGATTGCCTGGAATTTGAGCTTCTCGTGATCTGGGACTTGTGTCAGTAGCGGTATAACCTCACCAAGGACCGAGGTATCCTCTGGGTTAACCATTCTGCCCATTGCTCGCAAAGCAAAGATGGGGGCCTCGAGCTCTTGCCAGTGTGGTACCGAAGTGCCTGAAGCCTGTCCAGCGTATGTCTGTGCCCATGCCTTGATCTTCTGATAGGCTTTGGTCAAGCAGTCAGTTGGAGTGAGGACCTCGCAACAATCTTTGAGTACGTCGCCCATTGCATGGCGGAACTCGCGGAACTTGTCCTCCATCTCTCGATCGCCGTCGAAGAGATCTTTCTCGTTTCCATTCTCCGGTGTTGGAAACTGAAGGTGATTGATCATGATATCGACGAGTCTTGAGTAGAGGTCTGCCAGTGCAGCTCGTGCAGGCATGTACTTCTCCAGGGTTAGGTACTGCTTTAGATCATACCAGAAGATGAAGGTGATAGAGATGGCTTCTCGATCTTGGTCGTAAGCACAGCATTCGAGTATAGCATCGACCAGCGTGCGGAAAGTGTTCGGTTCTCTTGCAATGAGTACGACCCAGGCCTCACCAGCCTCGGCGAAAAGTCTTGTCATACCCTTCAGCAGGTCGGCATCTTCTATACCGGCAGCCTCAGCAATCTTCGGTCTAAGGCGGAGAAGCCTGGGGAACAATTCTTGGATGACTGTCTTGTTCTCATCGACGTCTCTTGTATCTTTGAAGATTGTGCATAGACAGTCGATAGCCGAGTCGAAGGACGACTCATCACTGATGGCATTAAATATTTGGTCCAGCAGAGGTGAATTGACAATGTCGACAGCCGGAATTTCACGCAGCCAAGATGCAATGCAGTCGTAGAGACGTGGGTTCTTCGCATTATCAGCTGATCTCGATTAGCATTTTTTTGGTGGCAAAGGTCGTGCTGCTTACCCGAAGCTTGGGAATATTGGACAAGAAGTGTCAAGACCTGCTTCGAATTATCTTCCAAAAGCTCTTTTGTCCTGTCGGCGAGTTGGTCTTCCTAGATTGAGGGTGCATATTAGACACTGACACTGATTGCTGGCCGAGGCGAAGAAGTTGCAATGCTGGAGATGAAAGGCTGGCTCGTCGAACATACTGTGAGGTTGATCTTTCGACCTTCTGTAACTTCTTCGGGAAGAATGCGCAGGAAGTCGAGCAAGCAGTCCAAGCCCTGTGGTGAGTCCCCGACAGTCGAGCCAACCATGGCTATTACGTTCTTCCATGCTGTCATCTGAATGGCCAGACTTGCTATACATATGCATAGCTGCGTCCTGATAGGTCGTGGACCAACAAGATAAAGTTGTAGGAGAGAGAGCAGAGAGTCCCGCAGCGCCTCGTGAGCATTATCTGGCAGCTGATGCAAATCGTAGGTGATCTGTGGACTGTTAGCATGCCCATGTTGGTGTCTGTGCGTCACTACAGACCTTTCCCTTCAAGGTAGTTGCTGCGAAAAGACGTGCTTCGGGCGAAGTAGAAGAGTCTTGGAGCATAGTATGAGTCGTGTTCCATGCCTCTGATGACTTCTGAAATTTCTCGAGAAATTCATGGGCTTCCACCTTGTTCTTTCCCGCAGCATGGCTTTGCATGGTAGAGAGCGCTGAAAGAATTGGGGCAAGATCGCCCTGATTCGAGTTGTTGGTAGCCATTGTGTTGTGCGAGTGTCGAATGGAGGGGGTCGAGGCAGGGCTGGCTCTCTGGCCTTGAGAGGTGCTACCCAGGCGCTTTCATGCAGATTCGGTGGTATTGAAGAGGTGCTGAAGAGTAGTCGAAGTCGAAGAAACAATAGTTCATGCGCTTATATGGTAGATGCTTGCTGTGAAGCGGTCTTTGTGAATGTTAACCCAAGAACGACCAAAGGCAAGATGATGCAGCTGCAGCCCGAATGAGGCAGCAATCGCAATCGCAGTCAATGGCAGGTGCAGGCGCGAGTGGGCCCTGGCAGCGGCACCTTCCACTTTCATGCACCGCGACTTTTTGACCTGCAAGCCTCCAAGGTGTGTCGCTACCTTGATTCACACTCTCCCAACTACTACTCTGTCACTACAGATCGCATTCCTATACTCAAGCCGCGCGAATATCAAGCTCAGCCTGCTCTCGCACCGTATTCCACACCTCCGACGATCTCGCAAATATGACAGGACGTGGAGGAGGTGGTCGCAAGACATTGCTTGCTCCCATTCATTTCATCTTCAATTTGCTGCAGAAGCGCTTGACAGTATCCGTATGGCTCTATGAGAACACCAACACGCGAATTGAGGGCAAGATAAGAGTAAGCTAGTATTGGCGTTAAGGTCTGAAAGGTGCGACTAACAGCTCGCAGGGATTCGATGAATTCATGAACCTGGTTATTGATGATGCTGTCGAAGTTCAGCTGCCCACGAAAGATCGATCAGAGGCCAGGCGGCAGCTAGGTCAAATTCTACTCAAGGGTGACAATGTGTCTTTGATTCAGTCACTGGACTAGGAGAGACTTCTGAAAACAGAATTGCAGCGAGAATCAAAAATGCTCACCAGACAACCCGTCCAATCAGTCGGCAATCACTAGCCGATCTATTTTCCAATCGTCTCCGGACGTGGGGACCTGCTCGGTCGGCGGGAGAAGTTGCTCGCGAAGAGCCAAAGCAACTTGGGCATTGTCAGCACATACTGTCACCTCTGGCTGGCGAATGTGGACATACCAAGTACTGGAAACTTTTGTGACGCCTCAACTCCGTCGATGCTTTCGCGTATGCGGGACAAATACCGATCGTAAAAGCCTTTACCATGACCCAAGCGGTTGTT
>Ga0066648_10001722_pt1 | contig 11536 bp, 19 predicted proteins | sample CryGeyCG12114_NA_FD_59537 | JGI IMG/M metagenome (GOLD analysis project Ga0066648, IMG submission 59537) | Groundwater microbial communities from aquifer - Crystal Geyser CG19_WC_8/21/14_NA | ecosystem: Environmental > Aquatic > Deep subsurface > Groundwater | place: USA: Utah: Grand County... | reverse complement strand
CCCTAATTATTATTACTGGTTTTTTGTAATATTAATATAAATAATTCCTTATAACCCGGCCTCGTCGTAATACCCTCTTGCTGAGGTTTATTTGATTTGTAAATGCTTTCAGATTCAGATACACTCATCAAGCTAAGCCCGCGAAGGACTTCGACAAGCAAATAGAATTTGAATTTCTAACTATTCAAACTATCAAAGTCAGACTGTCAGACTGAAAAAATAAATGGGAAGAGTCAGTCAATAAACAAAAAGCCTTGATCTCACTATTTGTCATCGCTCATCAAAGTAAACTTCTCTCTCAACTCAAATTGCACAGTCACAGTACATCATAGAAATAGATACAAAGCAAGCATACAAAGTCAGCTGTCAGATTTTCAAACCATTTCGTGAATTAAAATTACTACATTCAATCCACTTCTATTGGGGGTGGTTTGTTAACTTTTAAAGTGCACAATTTCCTGCGTATTGTTTTATTCGTTTTCATTTACATTCTACCGTAGCAAATACGTCAGAGATAACCAAAAAAATTGAAATTCACATAGCGGAAATCTTGGACCCTTGTTTCTATTTACTTCCGTTCAACCTTCACTGCTTTCTATTCACACTCAAACATGTCCGGAATTCTAGACAGCATGCATTGCGATTGTTTGGAAGGAGAAAGACGAAATTCAATAGCTGCGGCCATATCTGGTGGACTGGTATAATTGTTACAGATTTTAGATTTTTTTCAATTAGCACTTCGGTTCGCGACAAAGAGAAAGTTATATTATACTAAACACTAGTGACTTTATATTTCAGTTTTTTAGTGGTTGGTGGATTATAATCGATATAGCAGCGCAAGGGCCAGCATCAAAAGATTTTGAAGGCTACTATTACATCTGTGGAGCACTAGGAACCATTGCCCTATTCATGTAAGTAATGTTAATGTACAATGCACGGGCAGTACGCAGTACGGCCAGATCTTTTCGTGAGCAGTGAGCATTGAGCCTTCCTAAATCCTTCAAAGTCAAAATTTGCAAATGCAAACTACCTAACATAACTAATAGCTTCATTTTCACTTACTTTTCGCAATTTGGTATTTATGATTAATTTTTAAATTAGGATCAACGCTGTATCGAACGGCCAGCTTAGAGGAGACTCATTTACAAATGGATGCATGGGTCCACGAGGAGCAAGATTGTGGTTGTTTGTTGGTATGTTTCACTTCACATCACAACTACAACAATACTAACTTTAATTAACGCAGTATTTCCTCACGCTTCAAAGTTTCAAAACATAAACTAAAGAATTCCGACGAGACTAAATGTAGCGAAAGCGAAACCAATTGAATTCACGCACAATGGTGTATTCTCTTTACAGGATTTGTTCTTGGATTTGCAACTCTAATTGCTGCTGGCTGGATTTTGTTTGCGGGATATGTTGCAAATGGTTAGATATAGCAAACTTTATATATAATGACTCCCGTCTATAATTTGTTAAAAGTTCAAAAACCTAATAATTTTTATCTTTCCGAAAATAGATGATGCAAACAACTGGTACGGCGTGGGAATATTATTTCACAATCTGTTTATTTTTTTGAGTGGATTGGTTTATAAGTTTGGACGATCTGAAGACCTATGGGGATAATAGATTGTCATCTCAGTCAAGATGAATAATTTACTTATGTAATGTACTGTGCATAATATTTACAAATAATTTACGATGATCTGAGAAAAATTTTGTAGCATTATGATGTTCCGTAAGAGCGCAAAAAATTGAACTAAAGATTTTTGAGGGGAGGGGACGGTCCGACGGTCAGGTCTATTTTCATCCGCGGCCCAATGATACCTTATGTCACTACCAACTTTTATATTTCATTTGGAATTTTTTCTTTCAATATTCGATTTTTCATATAAGCTTTGGTAATACACTACTGATTGTACTGATACAAAAGCATTATATTGTAGTACTGAAGGAGAATAGTGTAAGTGTAAGACAAGCAACCTCGCTTGCATACGGCATACTCCGCTAAGATTTGACTTTCTCCATAGGGTCATAGGGTGTTCTACCAAATCTGCCGAACAATTTCTCCGCAGTCTGTCAGATAGCAATTTCTAAACAGACCGTGATTAACTTAACTGTGTGTTGCATGTTGATGGACACTGTTTTAGAATAGTTAGAAACTTGGTTACTTGTTATTTTATTGGTTATGGTTAGTGACTTATTTATTTACCTACACTCATATTATATTACGTAGTTTATAGTTGATTAGTTATAACTAGTGGTCCATCCGAGTGGGTATATATACTCAGTTGGAAATTAGGTTCCTTTTTAATTCGCATTCATAATACCTTGTCTTGTCTTTGATGTTGTAGTTATATTTTCTTTAGTTTGTGGTATCACAAACGATATTCCATACGATTTCATAGAATAACAATAAAAAAATATCCGTTTGTTTTGTACTGCTATGTAATGTGTAAAGCCTTTAGCAAATAGAGAGATATAAAAATCGTTCGCGAAATGACTTATCGTGTATTTGTCCGCATAATAATGTCGTCGTAAAATAAAATTATAACTACAGTAATTAAAGTGAACCTGAGGAAAGCAAAATTGGAGTCGTCGGGGATCGAACCCGAGGCCTCTCGTATGCGAAACGAGCGCTCTCCCACTGAGCTACGACCCCTATAGTAAGAAGAATGAAAAATCTATCATGTACGTATTAGAGGAGTATCGTTGGACGCATAGAGTCGAAAATTAACACAGAAAAAAGAGTAGTCTACGTCAGGATGGCGCCTCATGTTCGAAAATGACATACCGACCAATGAATCGTCCACACGAAAGTATTACACGGGACATTGGATATTTCTAAAAATTTCTGTATGAAAGATTGACAGATTAGGAGATAAAAAGTCAGTTACTTACTTATAACGAAACGTGTTGGAGAGAAAACTGGGTATTACCTTTCATCAAATATCTTCAGTCGGCTCGGCAACTTCGTGTCTCAGGTATAAAACGATTCTTGTCTCGAAGTTTCACTAAAGATCCCTTTCATATTTTGGTTATAATCACATAGTTTAAGAACTTTGCGGTCAAACTGATTAAAAAAAAACGATAAAATTACAAAAGAGGGTTACAGGAAAGGAATTCTTCCGACCGGCTCATTTAAGTGCTAAAGTAGAGGTGATCCAATCCATTTATGGAATAAGTAATTCCAAAAAAATTAGCAAGCTGCAAACAATTGTGTGCAACTTTACGTACAATTATTATAGTTGGCTAGAAGCTAGTAATTTATAACTAATAGAGCACCTCATCGACACTTTTCAATAATTTCAATTACTACCACTCACACTCTGTCTCTTTAAACAAAACTGAACATGTTGCTGTAACCAATAAGAAACCTAAAACATGATTTATAGACGACCAACATGTCTGTCTCTGTCTTACCTCTCCCGCTCATGAATTAGGTAGCAGTTGCTTAACATGGTTTCCAGAAATGACAAGAATTGTAAAACTTTGTATTGTCTTTGTAATTTAGCAAATGAGAATTGGGATTGATGAAGTGTTGTTGCTGCTCATTTTGTCCTTCATTGCGGTGCGGTACTCATCGGCGTTGAATTGAGTCACGCTGAATTTGATTGAGGGGAAGGACTCAGATTTTACTTGTCAAATCTTTTCGCGTGGGCATCGGCAAATATTTTAAAATTTGTTGTCTCTGCAACTTTCGCATATCTTCTTTAGCTAGGCGACTATGTCTTTTGTATTTTTGGTTAAGATTACTTGATAAAATTGCTACAAGCCTAATCATTGTCCACTGTTGATGAGATACCCGTGCATGTAATAAATAATTATGTAATCATTTAGAATATTTATGATTGAGGACTAACCCTATTTTTCAGTTTGGAACGCGACGCATACATTTTGGAAACTTTAGGATGAAGATGAAATCCAGGCTTGGTGCCGCCACTGGTGCCATTATAGCAACAATTTTAATGCTGTCATGTTCGTATGAAGCATCAGCATTAGCAGTAATGAGTGTAGATATTGGCTCTGAATGGCTGAAGATTGGAATTGTATCTGTAAGCTAATAATATTTGATGCACAAATGTAGAACAAGACCAGTAAAAAGACAAAAGCCTCATATTTATTATCCGTTTTGCAGCCTGGAATACCTATGGACATCGTATTGAACAAAGAATCCAAGAGAAAAACACCTGTCGTCGTATCTTTCCGTGATGGGGAACGGCTGTTTGGAGAAGATGCCCTTAATGTTGCAGTTAGATTCCCGTCAAATGCATACTTGTATTTCACCGATCTTCTGGGGAAAAAATTTGATAATCCAGCTGTGGACATATTTCGAAAGCGATTTCCTTATTACAACCTTGTCGAAGATGAAACCAGAGGAACAGTATTGTTCAAACAAGACAGGTATTTCACTTTTATTTTGAAGATACTGCATATGGATTTAGCATAATAATTGAGTTTAAAATTGGTATTTTTGTTTTTCAGTGAGACTTTTTACTCACCTGAAGAGTTGTTGGGTATGATCTTGACTAAATGCAAAGAATTTGCACAAGACTCGGTTCAGCAGCCTGTGACAGAAGCTGTAATTACTGTTCCTCCATATTTCAACCAAGCTGAAAGACGGGCCGTAATGAACGCAGCTGAACTGGCTGGGTTGAAAATTCTTCAGCTCATCAATACTAATACCGCAGGTGAGAACTTCTTTACTGAAGTCATTGATATCAACTGTTATAAAATAAAAAGAGGTTTTAAAACCTTAAATAATGTAAATGTTCAAATGAGTAACCAATTTTTTTTTACAGTCGCTCTCAATTACGGAGTTTTCCGCAGCAAAGACTTCAATGACACTGCTCAGTATTTCATGTTTTTCGACATGGGAGCTTCAGGCACTGAAGTGTCTATTGTGAGTTACCAAGTAGTGAAAACTAAAGATAAGGGTGTCGTGGAGACTCACCCACAAATTAGTGTCGTTGGTGTGGGCTACGACAGGACATTGGGAGGTTTAGAAATGCAGCTTCGACTGCGAGATTTTTTGGGACACACATTTAACAATTTGAAGAAAACCAAGACGGATGTATTCACCAATGCTCGTGCAATGGCCAAGCTTTTCAAGGAAGCAGGACGACTAAAAAATGTTTTGAGCGCAAATGCTGACCATTATGCACAGGTAAGTGCTTCATGAATTTTCTTATAAAGGACCCATCAACCATTATGTTTAACTGAACTGGATGCATGTCTTTTTAATAGGTTGAGAATTTGATGGAAGATATAGATTTTCGCGTTCAAGTTACTCGAGAGGATTTCGAAAAGTTGTGCGCCGACTTGTTTGAAAAAATAAAGTATCCCGTAGAAAAAGCTTTGTCTGCAGCTCAACTGACCATGGACTCTATTGAGCAGGTAATCATGAGCGAATAACTGCAGTGGCAGCGTCTTTTCTGCTTTAATTTAAAATATTTAAAAAAAATCAATCAACGTATGTTAAATGGAAAGGTCATTTTGGCTGGAGCTGGAACTCGAGTTCCAAAAGTTCAAGAGATGCTGAGTTCTTATGTCAAACGCGAACTGGGAAAAAGTATTAACACTGACGAAGCTGCCACTTTAGGTGCAGCGTACAGAGGAGCTGATTTGAGCACTGGATTTAAAGTGAAAAAATTCATTATTAAAGATGCTGTAATCTTTCCTATTTTGGTAAGATTTTTCATTCGGCATGAACTTTAACCTACGCTTTGAAACATTTTAGCAATACTTGATTTATTTCTTCAACTTTTTTCTTTTAGGTTGACTTTGAACGAGATACAGAAAGTGACGATGGAGTCAAAGCAGTGAAAATAATTCGCCGAACATTGTTTTCTCATATGAATCCCTATCCTCAGAAGAAAATTTTAACTTTCAACAAGCATGTTTCCGACTTTACATTTTACGTCAGTTACGGTGAACTACCTGTGTCTGCTGAAGAGCAAGGGTAGGGTATTCAATCAATTTGACTAATACAGTGCTCAAAATATTGAACGAAAAGTTAATTTATTATTGATTTGTGCTTGCGTTACAGGTTTGTTGGTTCAAAAAATATATCCAAAGTTGAGGTAACTGGTGTTGCTACTGCCATTGGTAAACATTCTGGAGATGCCATAGAATCTAAAGGTGTCAAAGCGCATTTTAGCATGGACGAAAGTGGAATTTTCTCTCTCTCGTTGGTTGAATCTGTGTTTGAGAAAAACTCCACTGTTACGGATGATGAGGATACCTTATCAAAAATCGGGTCTGCATTTAGCAAGCTCTTTTCTGGAAGCACCGACGAAAAGCCTAACGCAGAAACTGACTCTGTGAAAACTGAAAACGATGACTCTACGGAAAACAAGAAAGCCGAGGAAACGGCAACTCCTACCACTGAGGATTCGTCGAAGAAAACTGACGATAGCAAAAATAATAATAAATCCAAAAAAGTTGAGGATGATAAAAAGGTTAATGCTACGGCTGAGGCAGCAAAGAAAAATAAGACAGTTCTAGTGAAGGAATCCCTTCAAAAGAAGGAATATGTGTTGGACATCACTGCCTTGGATGGAGAACAAATGAAGATGTCTTCACGGAAGTGAGTCGATTTTTAAAAAATTCTTTGTATTTTTTTCAATTATTTTTTACCTGATACTGACAGCAATCACTTACCCTATTAGTTTAGCTTTTTTTAATAATTGAAGAAAAAATTTCGTTTCCTAGATTGAAAGAACTTGAGGCCAAGGATAAAATCAGAATCTCGACTGCTAAAGCACGCAATCACTTGGAAAGTTATGTTATTGACATTCAGAACAACTTATTGATGGAAGAATATTATAATGCTGTCACTTCTAAAGAAAAGGAAGATATTTTAGCGCTATGCTCAGAGGTAGAGTACTATATTTTTTAAACTAAGATATCCGTATAGTAAATCTGGCATTCCGATGCTAATGTACTTTATTTGTATCCTTAGCTAGCAGATTGGCTGTATGAAGACGGTACCGATGCCGCCAAGGAAACTTACGAAACAAAATTGCAAGAACTAAAATTGAAAACAAAAGATATGCTGGATCGGGTGCGTCAGCATAAAGAAAGACCAGAAGCCTTGGAAGCATTGGACAAGATGCTTAATATCAGCATGGGCTTCTTAGACAGTTCTAAGATGCTGCCTGAAGACGAACAATATTTCACTGAAGTTGAATTATCAACTCTAGAAAAATTAGTAACAGAAACTCTGGAGTGGCGAGTAAACAAATTGACTGAGCAGGAGACCACCCCTCTTTCAGAAACACCTGCCCTCACGATTAGAATGATTGCCGAAAAAATTGATGCTTTGGATCGAGAGGTCGTTTTTCTAATCTCTTATTCTATCATGTTTTTTTGCTTGGTTAATAACTGTATCTTAAACTGTCGTTTGTTATTTTTCAGGTCAAGTACATGATAAATAAAGCCAAAGTGAACAAATTGAAAAGGCAGCGAGAGTTACGAGAACTCAAAGAAAAGGAGAAAGAGCAGGAAATGAAAAAAGAAGATCTTAATGCAACAACTATAGATTCGAATGCCACAGAATCAGAAGCTGGCGGCTCTAAATCTAAAGAAGAGGAAAGTAAGACTAGTAATACTAGTGATGATAAGTCAAAGCCTCAAGATGAGACCAAAAAAGTGGACCCAACTGGAACTAAGGAAGGAGACGACTTGCATACAGAGTTATAACACTAGTATTTTAATTAAAACGGTATATTTATAATAGTATTCAATTGTAAGGTTTTAAGACGCGTTTATTTATCTCACTGGGTTGATACTTAAGTGAAGATATTATCGTTAAAATTATTTTTCAACGTTATTTCCACATTATTGACAATTTGAGTTGTGGCAAAATGGCCGCACTAGTATCTCATTCCTTAGTGTGCTATGTTCACGAATTTAAATTCAATCTAGCGAAGTTGTATCTATTTTGTAGATAAAGTAAATCCATTGGTTTTGTATGAATTAGGATTTGCCGATAGCTATTGTTGTTTTTAGATAGCATGTGCACATGTGCTAGGTAAAAAATGATTGGAAACTCCGTTTATAATTTGTTAAGAATCATATACACTCAATGTTGTGATATTTAAACTCTTACCTTGCATGTTTTTTTCTGTTCATAACGATAAACATTATTATTTATTGTCTGGTTGTTTTACTTCGTCAGTCGTTTGTTTACAATGAAAGACGCAAATTTGGTTGGTTTGTTTACTAAATAAATTATGAATGATATTAATGACAATGTGTAATGTATTTAGCGTATGTTATCCAAAGATCCTCTTGAATTTCATAGACAAAAAAGTCCAAATGTGTATTGCAAAATCTTACCATTCCTTAAATTACAATTCATATCGGTTTTGGTCTCAAACCTTTCTTAAGTTTTGACACTGTAAAATGGGAAAAGGTTATGATAATTGTGCTCATTTCCTTAGCCCAAATGTTGACTATAGAGGTAATACGAAATAAATCATTTTGAGCAAATTTTTGTGTCATGGTTTGATGAAATATGCTGTATTCAACTTTTTAATAGCTATCAAAATCATAATATAGTCATTTATTTAAAAAACATAAAAATAAAAGCCCTGCATTTCAAATATATCTTAACCAAAAAAAATGAGAAACAGACATACTTGACATACATATTTACTACAAACTAAACATCTTCGTCAAATCCAATTAGTAATCAGTGGCATTGCTGGCCAAGTAATCCCTTCGACCAATATTGGATGCTTGCTTATTTTGAATAGCTTCCAATTTAGGACAATTCGTGATTCTGTGACCCAGACCTCCACAATAACTGCAACCTTTTTCATCTACAATAGTACACAGGTTGTTAGTTTGAAACCATTATTTAGTGAATACTTAAATCCTATAAGAAAAACAATTTTACCTCCAAGATCCAAATATTTTTCGTTTTCTGACTGCAGTGAAGCCAAAAATTCAGGAACTTTTTGTTTTGATTCTATCAAAAGATGCTTCAAGTCCAATAAAACTGACTCTTCACATCCTTTGTTAACAAATGTTGTAGCTAATCCTCTTTTTCCACTTCTACCGGTACGTCCAATCCTGTGAACTGTAGTTTTCCGAAAGCATTAGCTTTTATAATAAATCATACAACATTACACATAAAAAAATTAAATCTAAATCTTTACCATAGTTTTCAATATCGTCTGGCATATCATAGTTCAGAACGTGCTGTATATCAGGAAAATCCAAACCTTTGGAGGCCACATCAGTAGCAACTAGTACATCCTTCTTGAACGTTTTGAATTCTTCAACTGCTTTGGTTCTCTCTTCTTGATCTGTTTTCAAAATGTATAGCATTTTTTGTTGAAATTCATGAAATGAAAGAAAATATAGAATCACATATCACATCATAGAACAGTGCTTTTATCTGCCCATACCTTTTCCTCCATGAATGGCGACAGCTTCAACTCCCTTTAAGAGCAAGTATTCATGAATTGTATCTACGTCCTGTTTTTTCTCAGCAAATATCAACACTGGTGGAGCAGTCTTTTGTAAGCATTCTAGAAGGAACACAATTTTTGCTTCTGTCTTCACATACTCAACGTCCTGTGTGTTAAAATTGAATGAAATAAGCAGCATTAGGAATCTGACAAACATTATTGGTCCGATAAAAAGTATAAAGAGTAGTACCTGCGTAACATTCATTGATGCAGCACCTGCTCTACCAACGTTAATTGTAATAGGTTTCACTAAAGCTGATCTTGCAAAATTTTGAATCTTTTTCGGCATTGTGGCTGAGAAAAGAAGGGTCTGTCTTTGACCCTGAAATAATAAAAAAACAAATACTTTTATAAGACAACTCTTGCATCCATTTTTGACTAACTAACTTGCGGTTTTCAGAATTCCCGTAAAATCTAATACATTATACATACTTTGAAATAGGAAAATATAGTTCTGACATCATCTTCAAATCCCATGTCAATCATCCTATCTGCTTCATCCATGCAAAGATACCGACACACGTCCAACCGAACCATTTTCTTATCCAGCATATCCATAAGTCTTCCAGTAGTTGCAACCATGATATGAACACCTTGTCGAATTACATCCATTGCTAAAAAAAATCTGCTGTTGAAATATTTGAATTTGCAGCGGTAAAGTTCAACAATAAAAGGCTTAATAGTTTGCATACATTCTGTGACATTTACGCCTCCTATGGCGAGACAGGTTCTTATTTCTGGAAATCCATCATCTTTCAAGCATTTGCAAAAGTAGGAAATAATTTCAAAGGTTTGCTTAGCCAATTCTCGAGAAGGACAAATAATTAGACCTGCAAATAAATACTGATTAAATATATTAAATGAACAACATGCTTGAACTTTCGGGGGTTCTTCCCACATCGCGAATGTCAAAAAAAAACTTACCATAAGGCCCTTCTTCTTTTACAAATGGTAGTTTAGTTTCTTGTTCCAAACAAAACATGATGATAGGAAGTACAAATACTAATGTTTTTCCACTTCCTGTGAAAGCGATTCCTATTAAATCTCGTCCATATAATCTAAATCATATTGAAGACAAAATATCAGTATTATAATTTTTTAAATGCGCACAATTGTATTATGCTCCACTTGCAACAACCTACATCAAATGCTTAGTTTTTCTTACACTGTAGGAATTCCTTGGATTTGAATGGGAGAAGGTGTCACGATTCCTTTCTTATGTAATCCATTAATAATGGCTTTAGGAAACTTCATTTCTTCAAAATTTTTCAACGGTGGGACAATTCCATCTCCCTCAACTAATATGCAATATTTTTTACGAACTCTTTCGTGCCTTTCTTCCGATTTGGCCATTATGTACGCCGGTGGCTTCCAGCTATTGAAAACAGCATAGTAAAAAGAAATATAAATGAGTTCATTAATGATTTGACAGCTATAAAATTACCTTGATTTTTAAAATCCCATACCTCGTTTTTATGGGTTCTGTGTATTGAATGCCTTTGGCCAATTCAGCAACACCCATAAGTGCTTTACTTTCCGCAACACTTTCCAGGATTTTTTCTTCCTCTTTCAACTGTTTCTCCATTGCGCTTTCTTTCCTGGCTAAAATTTTTAAAGCGCATAGTCAGTAAAAACACAACTATCCCAATATAGAGATATGTTGCAATTTAGTTTGTCATCATTATAATACCTTCAGCTATTCTTTTCAACTCGGTATGCTGGTCAAGCAGGGAAATATTTTCTTTTCTTGCCAACGCCTGGGCATCATCTTCATTAGACCCATATCCTTCTTTTTCTTCTGAGTCGGAAGAATCAGAGCTATGATGCTTTGATTTTTTACTCGCCTGCAATTTTGATCCCAATTTAGCCAACTTCAGTCGTTGTCTTTCACGGACAGGTATATATGGCTTGTAATTTGGATCATCTTCAGGAATTATTATCTTCTCTTCTTGATCATCTTTCTCCTCTCGTCTATATCTCTACAAAATGACGAAGAAAAAAATTGTTTTATATTCATCTTCATTCTAGGCATTAAACCGGCAAAACACATAGCA
>Ga0066648_10001720_pt1 | contig 11540 bp, 5 predicted proteins | sample CryGeyCG12114_NA_FD_59537 | JGI IMG/M metagenome (GOLD analysis project Ga0066648, IMG submission 59537) | Groundwater microbial communities from aquifer - Crystal Geyser CG19_WC_8/21/14_NA | ecosystem: Environmental > Aquatic > Deep subsurface > Groundwater | place: USA: Utah: Grand County... | reverse complement strand
TAGTTATTTGTATATTCCAAAAATCTAGGTGTAAACTTTTTTTTCGGACACAGTGTATATGTTCACTAAAATGGTCAATAAAACTATTGGTAAGTCAAATGCCTTTCCTTCCTTTAGGAATTTCCTTTCAAAGTGAAAAAACAGGCAACATTAAATTCTCCTCACAAAGGCACTTTCTAGCGAGACCCTAGTTAGACTTTAACATTCGTGTAATCATTAAAACTGTACGAACTAATATTATTTACCATACCCATGAAAAAAAAAACAGTTACAACACGTTTTATACAAATCCGAATGCCGTTCCATGCTAAACTTTACAAATTTGCATAAATACAGTCAGTACATCTTCACCTGGCTGACAGTTTTAAATTCCACGACCGGATGCTAACTGGTAGGTAAAACTCATAAAGCAACTAACTGTGTGACAAATACAAATAATAAAGCTTGATGAATGCCTCATTATGCATAAAAATTTTAATATCCGTCTTGAATGTCGACATCATACACACAGTCATATACTGAACAGGATGATTTCCCTATTTCGCTAACTATATACGAGTGAGGGTGGGGGACACTTTAAAAACCGTAACAAAGAATGGATTGCAACTTTTCTACCATCCTCCCTCCCTACAATGTCTTTCAACAGACCAAGTCAATAACCAACTACAAAAAATATGACTTGCACTAAATATTTTTTCACTCCAAGCTTAAAAGGTGATGGTGGACCTAACCTCTGTTGCAATAATTATTAAGCCCTTGTACTCAAATTGGCGTTTCTTTTAAATATGAATGTGTCGGCTTTGCAGCTGTGCTCTGATAAAACGTTACATGCGAAATAATCTGCTAACAATAAATCCTGTCTTTTGCACTATTACAGTCTGAAGGAGCTTAAGCCAACTGTATTGTGTCTGCACAGTAACATATACATGCTGCCATAAAGATTTTTTCTTTGTCCAGATCATAAAAATATGTACACTACTCATTTTTATACTCACACCATACAAGTCACCAAAGCATACCTTTAGTTCTATATTTCACAACCTTATTTGAAGCATGACTACCATTTATACATCCTGTGAAAGCTGAAAGGTACCCTTAAAAAAATGTAAATAAATATTATACATTGCAAACATGATGATGATCTAGTGAGTTCACGTAACCATTTTCTGCAATGCTATTACCTATCAATTTAACCACTGCGGTATCATTAAAATAAATGAACAGTAATATTTTTTTAGTGCGGAGACCAATCAACTTTTTTTAAATCATACGCAAGCACAAGATGGATGATGATAGAAAGTTCAACCAAATGACTGTCATCGTCCATTCTTACATAATGTCTCTGTGAGATCATGCAATAAACATTATTACGCACCACAATAGTTACCACTACTACACTTTTATGACCGCACGGCTGAGCGCATCTTATTTTTTAACAATTCTCATCCATCCTATATAGACAATAAAATGACAGGAATGAAGTCGTTTGAACCAGATCAAGAAAAAAAGATTAGCTCTCATAACTAACACATACATGAGAATAAAAAGTGCAAAATGGCTTTATTGATATTGTCACGCAAGACGAAAAAACTACCCTCTTATTATAAAGCTGCTCATTGAAATAAATGAATATATTAAGCAATTCAAGAGACATGGCATTCCAAACACATCCCTTTTATTTTCACTTTCAAACTTCACTGCCTGTTTTCGATAACAACAAGACTAAATAAAAATTATCATAAACTAGTTTTGTTTAAACAAGCCAATTATATGGAGTTAGTTAGTAATGAAGTTAGCCAAACAATACTCACACACAAGTATTCATCATAAAACTCTCCATTTCATCCGTCTGAGTCTTACAACATTTTCCCCATTGTTATTTCTCTCCCTACCGTCTAATGAGACTAGTCTATGACTGGAAGCTAAAAACAACGACGTCCCGACCCTTGTCAACTTGCCTTGCCTATCAAAAACTGATAACCATCTCATCACAACTGATTCCTGTCTGGAAAGTGACCACAACTCAAAGTATGCAAGCCTCCACCAAATATGGAGACAACCCCAATAGCTACAGCCACACTTATTTACATGCTCACAATGCAAATGAATAAACACAATCCCGCACAATAACATCAGCAACAAAGGGACAGAAAAAAACACATAGAGGACACACACAAATCCTCACTACAAGTTCCCTCCATAATAAATTGAGAAATATGTTGCCCAAAACAATGGAAACTAACAAGTCATTGATTCCATCATTTCAATTTTTCAAATCTAACAACCATTAGTCTATACAGTCACCATGACCGTTTCAAACGTACACACAGAGAATTTCATAATGCAAACATTATGAATTCTTCATAAAACCTGTTGTATTCTTATCGAACAAAACAATGCCCCCAACTAAAAACGAAACAAAATTTTACAGTGTAAGCTCATGCACATATTCCATATAGTATTTAGGAGTAAACAATGCACCTTGTCTATGCCAACTCTACCCTATTTTACGATTTGCTAGGAAGAAACAAAAAGGCCCGTAAAGTTTTCCTTTCTTGCACACATCATGTCATCATGTTAGATTGATTAAACTCCATTATAGAGCTTGTACAATGACAAAAAAGATATGGTTCCATTCAAATGAAAAAATAACAGCCTTAACGACGTTACTAACTGCTGCACATGCATAGCAGATAAGAGGACTGAACATTTCCGTTTCTTTCATTATTCTTTGCTAACTCGACAAAATGAGCACCTTTTAAGACATCCCATTTTTTGCGCTCATACACAGAGCAACAACAAACGAGTAAGCAAATAATGGACGTGGCACTATACTCACACACTAACTAACTAACTAAAATATGGCTTATGCAACGAAATGCATTGGCCATCACTACGTTTAGTCAGTGTTAGCAAGCAAGAAAACTTAAATGCACTCATTTTCAAAGTCTATGATATAGGTTTGTAGGCACATTTGTAAAGAAAGACTGCACATGCAGTTCTCGACAGTAATTGATGGAGAAGGAAGTTCCTGGAAGGCTCAAAAAATGACAGCTAACAAACGTACACTAGCATGTACCTTTAGTGCTTCTACAGAACGTTATAGCTTTTGAGGATAAAATACTGCATTATTATAAATTCTCTGAGTGTGTTCTTTGCCATGATTCTATAAGGTGTACGCATACAAGTCAGTCACTTAGTATCTATTGAGAAAATAGTGAATTTTTTCATGAACGGGATATTATTACCAGCTTGAAAAGTTACAGTTGGGCGCGTCGTTACAACTAACTACAGGATTTCACTTTGACTGTGAGATTCATAGGATGGGTCTATTTTGAGCGCAAAAAGAACTTCCATAATTTTTAACGGTAAATAACAGCCATGGACTCTATAATCCCACACACAAGTTTTATTCTTTTTGAAAATCCAAGACCAATGAACACCCAACAAATTGTTAAGCTTATGTGACAGTTCCTTATCTAAATCCCTACCCTATGTACTATCAGTGGGAAATTCAATGAACAAATGAGATCATTTGCTAACTGCAACCAAACACAAGTAAAAAAACAATCACAGAGTAAATCTCTGCGAAACAAATTGGTAACAGTAAATGTAATTTTCCACGATGAACACTGAACAGTGAACAGCCAAGTCGGAAGCACCTGATACACCATGTGAAATACTTTATATTGGCAATGTGAGAATAACACTGAACATGTTACACAATCACATGGGAAATACTAAAACTCTTTAAACACCACACATTGAGTGACACACAAGGAGAAAATTCATAAAGTACAACAAATCCATCTGTTTATAGAGCACATGTTCACGATAATAGTGTCATTTCAAAAAGTCTCAAAGATTTGAAACGCTTCTACCTCCTTGGGCCTATCCAACACATCTCTCATATGTGTACAAAGCAGTAATCTTCTAATAATAATCTATTTTTTATCCTTCACATACTTTTATGTAGTTCAATGGTACACACGCAAACGTCTAGTCACTAAAACTCACTGATTTCTGTAAGAGTGAGAAACACTGCGAACTGTAAAAATGACAAGAGAACACTTCGTGACATATAAGAAGGATTATATTTTTTCTCTTCTTGGTTCGTTTTCTTTCAAACAAGTCATAGAGAGAGTAACTATAAAAGTGATACTAACGTGCAGTTCACAAAATATCTACCATAGCATCTTTTTTAGTACTACTCCCATAATGTGATTTGTGCACTTTGGTTAAAATTCTAAAGTCACTTCAAATATCCATTATTTGACTTGTCCCACCCAATCTACTTAAGAACATCCATTCATAAAATTAATTTGAACAGAAGCCGTAAGTTATATTTCACTCAAAGTTCAAAAAGATAAGAAAAAGGATTCAATCATTTCCCAATAAGTAGCCATAAATCTTTTACTTCTTAGTTTCGTTGGGACGAACATTAAAGTTTCTCACGTAGCCAGGGCCAGGCCAAGTATACTGATCTTGCAACACATAAAACAGGACTAAATTGCTACTAAAAATGGATACATTTTTTAAAACTCCCTACTGACTGAGCGTTGCATTATGCACTTCATGAAGCCATTCAAATCCAATGATCTGCAGCTGGAAAAACAGACATCTTTACAAAACCATCATCACATTCACCTTGTTTAAAAATAGCACTCAACTCATTCATTGCCTCCAAAATGTGCAATAAGTTTTTTTCCACTACAACATTCCATGCACGAACTGTTCTTATCCCATTTCACACTACAGGTTTTGCCTAATTCGGGGTTTTCAACACTTAGTCAGTCACACAATACAAATATAAAAATTCTATCCAAATCCACACATTATCTCCTTTCCAATCATCATAATCAACGTACACAAACAAGACAGGCATCTTGTTAGTTCCGCATAACAAATGTGAAAATGAAAAGTGTTAGTTGAAGCAAATATATATATACATCTCTTGAGCACGACGTTTGTCCCAGTCCCATTTATCAATCGACTCAGACCATAATATACCTATTCTTATTACTAACTAACTAAATCACAATTGTTACTTGCAATATGAATACAGCCCTAATCACATGTAGAACGCAACGTGCAAGTTAAGACGAGAAGCAATAAAATTCCATCGCTCATCATCCTCATTCTGGTAAGGATACAATTGAAGTCGTCTTCTGTGAAGCATTATAATATTGATTTAAAATCCGTCTTGGAAAGCTGCAACCAATTATCAACACTGAATGATTTTTACACACATGACAACCACATAAATCTAGATGAATAGATGATTTAGCACGACTAGACTGTAGAGCACAAGTCCCCTCAAAACATAATATTCATTAAGAGGGACAGGCAAAAAGCATCTCAACTCATCATCTCACACACTATAAGTGAAGATTTGCACATTGTTTCAACACTGCGATCATAAATCCCCGCCTTTCTAATATCATCCGCACATAAAGTGATGCGAGAAATGGCTCTTAGGCTACAGATTTAGCTATAATCATGTTGCATTCAATACAATTAGCACTATTAGTTACTCGGTACAATGCAATGATCTCACAAAAGAAGCATCTCTTAACTGTGCCGTTAACGACACAAACTTATATAAGCTACTAAAAGGAAATCGATATTGAAATCTTTTCATCCAACATAATGGAGGGACAAAACCACAAAACGAAAATAAAGATCCGTGCACAAGTTACTATGCTCAAGTACTTTGGATTTTACAGTACATGCCCAAGCTCTCTCTCTTTCCCTTGGTCTGTCTTCTTTCACATTTTTGACAATGTATTAGCTAAACTGCTAAATACGAACATTAATAATCCGCTACAGCAACAGAACTTCATAAAAGTTACAACAATCGTTGTGAAAAAGAAAAGCCGCTATTACAAACCATATAGTTGCCTAGTTAGCGTAATATCTATGAATATATGCAACAGTCATTAGTTAGTGCCCACTACTTATGTGATGCCATAAGGTATTCGAATGACGCGGTGATCAGTAGAACTAAATAATACAATTATGGGGACACAGCGTACCACTAACCAAAACATGCTAACTAAAACTATATATAGCATGGGTCCGAAACTAAAGAATAATGGTGGCAATAAATCTTGACTCAAAAAACTGCATTGTTAACGAAATAAACAATACTAATTTCGTCGCCTTTACATATGACTATGGTGCGGTAAATTCCTCACGAATGAATAATAATAAGAATGCATGCATAATAAATCCATGAGGGGCGGCCATACTAATTCAGTGCATTCGAACTGAGTGAGCACAACCAAATAAAGGAGTTCAAGAAATCATGCTACCGTAACCAAAGACATTTGACGTACTGAATTCACATTTATCCTTACTAGATATTCATTCGAGACTGGTTATAAGATATGGGTCGACACCAGTGCAAACTATTTTCCATATTCGATTCTAATACCACAATCTATCTTGCAGACTCTACTCACATCCAGCATATTAATATAACTTTCTAGTTTTAACACATTTTATTTGGGAAACCGGATGCCCACCTACAGCCTTCAAATATTCACTACAAAGCTAAATATTTACTACTGTGGGTGCCTTTAAAGTAAGTGAGCGTGAGTACTGCATTTTTACTACCTTCTCAACAGTACCGAAATCCCAAAAGAGACCAGACACCATAGTTAGTTATTATTATCCACATGTAACCTATTCAGTAGAGTATTCGTGGCCAGCTTATAAACAGAGAAAAGGCAAGATGACGAAAGAAGACAATTTATTCCACATCATCGCCACTCAAAACTGACGGACTGACTAGCCTTTCAAATTCACAGCAAATGAAACATAACCGCTTATTCAACCAAGTAGCTGCAGCAACAGTAAATCATGTTACGAAATAAATAAATGACCAAAAACTCACTCCTTCCCATGCCACTTGAAACTCGCACATAATGCTTAAGTCATTTTTTTCTCTGCTTCTTGAAACCAACAACTTTTCTACTCACTAACTAACTAACTAACTAGTTAGAGTCAACACGTACATTCATTTCCGTGCGTTAGACAAGAGATGTAATAAAATGAATAATAAGGTGCGTAGCTACAGATGATATGACGTTTGCTAAAGTACTCAATCTTCTCTTCCTTCAACATTATCCAGCAGCCAACTACTTCCACTTTTACCACATTGGTGATATAACTGACATAATTCAAGATGAGCACAATATATCCAATAACCCCTGTGATAGTACATTTTTTATCAAATATCAACTTCAAGTCATACCTAAGTCTAAAGATTGGCTGTCCATTCATTGACAAAAACCAAACATAGTAGAATTTATCTCCGCGGTAGTGGGACTGGGACAGCAATCTCTTCTTTTCAAAGCACACTGTACGCTGTGAGACTGTGAGAGTCCTATTCCTCTCGATTTGATTCTTGCACGTGTGTCATCAGGTTTCCATTCGATCGTGTTTAAATGCAGTCATGCAGCTGCCTAACTTTTCATTCTAACCGTATAGATATAGATACGAGAGTCTGGAAAATTCTGTAATATACAATCTCTTTGGATAATGCCCATGGATTTTTTGCCGCCAGTCTAGTCTAGCCAACTTTTCATTATTATTCAAACAGGGAAACTACCTCCTCCGTTAGGTAGTTAGCTATACCCGTGTATGCAAGTAAAGTGCAATTCTTTAGTCAATTGGCCTTGTAATATAGTATCGTTATAGTATGAAAAAAACCGTATGTCACATTTGCATATTAGTGATAAAAGATAGTTTTATGTTCGGTGTAATGGATTGTAGAGACCGTTCTTACACAAGGTTTTCACTTTCTCGAGTTCAATTCATACTTCACTTTATGATGATGGTTGAATAAGCAATATTCTCAACCAATTGTCATCAGCACCTTTAGACTGCTATAGTACTTATCCATTCCATGCTTACTTATTAAGGTATGATTACACAGGTAGAGTTAGTTGGAAACAGCCTAACACACTGTCTAAGTTTCAATGTAATATCATAAAACTAGCAGTCTTATGCTTCACTGTAGGAAATGACGAGGAAAATAATGGTATAAGGACATTGTGCAGAATTATTCATCCGATGCCCATAGTTGGGATGGTTGGGAATCCAAATGAAATCCTTTGGTGCTAGTGTTATTTTTGGTAAATGTAGGCCTTCGTTTGCTATATTTGAAATTAAAAAGAACTGTTTTTCAAGCTAATCAACAATATCTGGATTCATAATTCATATGAAGTAATCATGTTTTCTAATATTATCCATAGAATGTAGTAAGTACACATGTTTACTATAAGTATTTTAAACCTATTAGTCGTTTTTATTTTGGTCACAAGTAGGACTTACGAACAAACATAAATTAATGTGCTCCGAAAAAAATGAAGCGTCTATAAGAAAACCAAAATTTGTATATTGATGCCACTATTATCCTGCAGAATTTCAACTAATTTTCAAAGGGGAAAACTTCCCTTTCATTCACTTAATAAACTAACAAAGCTCATATTTGGTTCATAATGGTAATATTTGGTTTTGGTAAAGGGGTATCCATTTTTCCTTATTTTCATTTGTTCCTAAGCGTGAAATACATTTTTCTAACAATGCACTGCAAAAATGGTGCAAAATGAATGTTCACCGGAAGTGGTAACTTATTGTATGCTGACAATTCCACAATACCAATTCCTTACTTATTCATTCCATTTCCTGTTGCGTCAGTATCAGTAATATTAGTTTAACTACCAAGAAAAATGATTGACAATAACAAACTATGTATTCAACCTTGTGCCTTCACCTTCTAAATTGAAGACGAATTTAATTTGATTGGTTCAAGAGGAGTGACACTAATTTTGAATCGGTTCATCATTACGCAAAGCACACAGCCAAAAGTAGACAACAACCATCTGATTTTCCTTTCTGTCAAAAGATAGTGCAAGTGATGAGCTAATGAATAAACATCAGATCAAAAGTCGTACCAGTCCTAATCCTAAGCCCAAAACCAAATGCTAAGCAGATAATGTTGCCGAGACGGTTACAAAATCACAGAAATATGTATTTTCAATTTTCATACACTTAGCTCTTTATTAAACTTTAAAATCACGGAATGATCGCTATTGGATTAAATAGTTGATATATATTGGACTCTCAGTCAGTTCTAATAGTTAGGGACGACAGATTACACTGTCTCTCCCAAATTCTAACTCAGAGTATATATTCAACCAACACACACAGAAAATAATTGCAAAATATACGAGAGAGAGCTAAACGCTAAGCGCAATGTACGTAAATGACGTGGAACACTATCTTTACTAAATTCCCTTGTTATAACAAATCGACCTCTGGAACGACCAAATGTATTCCCTCTCCATTTCCCAAAAATGATGAATTACAGATGTGAAGTGCTTTCCCAGGGTTGTTGTACGCAAACCATAAAAAGACAGGTCTGTAATCATTCTTCACTTTAATAATCCTAGTTCCTTATTCATTTTTCTTTTCCCAAAATTCAAAAACAGACAAGACAAGCAATTGATAAAAGCAATGTTTTTCATTAATAAAAAGGACGGACTCAAAACATGTGCCGCAACTACATATACTATGTACTCAGTCAGTTGGACTTCATACAGAATCCATTATTAGTAACTTGTTCCTGTCCCAATCAACTAATCCTAGACATAATCCAGTCACATCAACTATGCAATTACTAACTCAGAGTAGGATGTTTATTGCCCATCATTTGACTCCCCTATCTCCCCCAACTCGGGTTAAAACCCTTAGCCACGACTTTTGTCACATAATTCTCTAAAGCCAGTCGCAATGCATGCAAACTTTTTACCAGGAACTGAACTATATGGAATATACCAATTGCAGGCCGCAAAATAATAATCAATTATAGTGCTAGCCAACTTGTGAAATAGGAGACCTACCTCATCGTTGCTGCACTACATTTGTACGTGGTTTCAACACCCTTGTACATTCACACCAGTACTGAAAGAATAATAAATAATCCAAAGTTTGCTACTCATGGAAAATGCAAATACATGAATGGGAGTGCAATATATGAACCAGACTGAAAATCACCACAACAATTTATACCAGTCGAACGAAAGTAACTGGAATCAGCCCTACCCCTAGCTGAACAAACAAGGGAAACTAGGGAATTTCTTCTACAGTATAAGGCACATAACTGACCTGCGTGTTCCGGCAACTTTTTTATTGTCGTGACGTACGTCCTTCCTGTGCCACCCGCCTGCACCCGGGTCAACAACTTTACCAGCTACTCTAACTAAAATGTGTTTATTTTCCTTAGAGTATGGAAGGAGTTTGTGTTCGCCTATATAAAACGAAGCATCAGAGCTTGACACAACACCTTGTTTTCAACAAAAGCCGAATGCCGACGCATCAATGAGTTTTCTTTGATCCTACCACAATGTAGCCATGAAAATTTCAAGATTTCCTCCACATGCAATTATAACTTACTATATTTCATGTGATCTTATAAAAAACTAACGCATGGTAGTTCATGATGATGGATGATGGATGGCCAGTTAATAAAGTAATATATTGAAGATTTTCTCTCCTCAATTACTATGGGAGCCTAAAAACGAATATCCAATAAAAGTCATACATTTTTAGTTACTTTGCCACTCAACACTTTATATCTCATTTCGGGCAATCGACCACTTAATGTGACATATTTACTTGTGCTAAATATTTGCCTTACCGAGTTGCGTTCAAACAGACTAACGACTAATATGAATGACATTTCAAGTTTTGGATTTTCAATGCTGTGCTTGTTATCTCAAAAAACCAGGATTCGTATTCATTGCAAAAGATAAACTGCATAATTCATATTTGATCAGTATAATAGAAAATCAAGCATCCGGTCATATCACGAATTATGCTGTTCAAAGTTCAGCTTCAATAGTAGTTTTCATCCTGCTTCACAATAATTTTGAATGATAATACATAACTGACTCACCTTATTTACTGATCTTGTTGTTTCGAAACTCCACTTTCGGTTTTTTACCAAGTATAAAACGGTTGCTCACTTCACTTGAAGAAAACTTCAACTGGACAAAAAAGATTCTTGTAGCACAGGTTTTGTCCAATAAATGATATAACAATACTACACAAATCCCACATCATAGTATGACACTAATACTTGCCGATGTATTAGTTTCGTGTGTCCGTTTCCTATCCGTGTGTAGAGTGCGGTTAACGCCAAAGGGATTCAATCTGCAACAACAATCAAGCACAATTCATAAAAGTCCAGTTCAAATATTTTGATCAAGTAAAAAATGAGAGCAATAAAAATTCCGCCTTTAGCTGGTAACAATCCGAATCGCAACGCAATTGCTCTTATTTTCAAGTGAATAAAAGCACTACAATACACTAACTAAATGACTAAACGTATCACACTGAAACGAATGCAAGTCTTTCGCCTTGATCCCATATAAATATTGATAATAAATAATAAAGTTGAGTAAGTACACAACAAAGCCCAGTTCTTATATCTTAATATACAGAGACACTGTGGTTCCAGTATGTTTTGG
>Ga0066648_10001718_pt1 | contig 11548 bp, 5 predicted proteins | sample CryGeyCG12114_NA_FD_59537 | JGI IMG/M metagenome (GOLD analysis project Ga0066648, IMG submission 59537) | Groundwater microbial communities from aquifer - Crystal Geyser CG19_WC_8/21/14_NA | ecosystem: Environmental > Aquatic > Deep subsurface > Groundwater | place: USA: Utah: Grand County... | reverse complement strand
GCAGTTGCTCAACATCTACATGGTGAAAGCGCAGTACATGCTGCCTCTCCTGCACGAACCCACTTTTCGTAACGCTGTTGATCTGGTGTATGACGGATCAACTGACGCAACACTCAATTTCCAGGTCCGATTGGTGATAGCCATCAGCATGCAAAAGTTGGACACACAGTATGCCGGTCTAGCAGATAGCTACTACCTTGCAGCGTTGCCATATCTTTCCGACTCAATCCAGCGGAAGGATATTGCGACATTGCAGTCGATGGCTCTGATGGCACAATACAGTCTGTTGACCCCAACTCGGACTGCCGCATACTGGGTGGTCGGTCTGGCTGCCAAGCTATGCCAGGACCTTGGCATTTGTGAGGAAAAGACTATTGACAAGCCACCCGTAGGGACAAGGCCTAACTTCCTGGAAATTGATATGCGTCGACGCCTTTTCTGGATCATCACTTCCATGGAATACGGCTTGTCGCACAGTCTTGGTAGACCAAGCGCTTTTGGAGTTGGCGTTGATAATATCGATGTTGGCTTCTTCCAACTATGTGATGACAAATTCATCACACCCGACGGATTGCTACCAGGACATCATGCAGTCATGAAGAAGTGTATCGCAGTGCATTTCTTCAAGATGCGGCTACTGCAGGCCGAGATCCGTCGGAAGCTATATCTGAAGAAACGTGAAAGTCCGTTGACTGATCAGGACCCTTGGTTCCAGAGCATGCTCTCTAGGATCGATAGCTGGGTTCGAGACACGCCGAAGAACGACGAGGGCAGCGGTTTAAGCCCCGCATGGTTTGAAGGTCGGAAGAACACCATGATTGTTTTTATGTACAGGCCCTCTCCACAAATACCAAATCCTTCTCCTGCTGCAGCAGAATTATGCTATCAAGCAGCTGCATTCAACATCAATCTGCAGAAAAAACAGGTCGAGCATCGATTGATTGACATCACATGGATTTTCACGCAAGCCATCTTCATGGCCCTCAACACAATTCTCTGGTCTATCTCGTATCCAGAAATTCGGAACCAGCATCCAGTCAACGAAGTCCAGCAACACATCTCGAATAGTCTCGAAGCAATTGCCATGTGCGCCGACCGGTGGCCTGGGGTGAGGTCTGCGCACCAGCTGTACGGTAACCTCATTTCGGCTTGTCTGAAAGCTTACGAGACACAAGCAGCGGCTAGCCCTGTCGAAACAAAGCCTGCAATGCACGCTCCAGACAATCGAACTAGCTCATCAACCTCTCAAACGGCACACAGCCCTGTTAGCACCGCCGCCACGTCATTGCAGGGACCACATTCTCCACAGTCATACAGCTCTTATCCTTCAATGATGTCTTCCGGTCAGGCTTCGAACAACAGTCCAGGAGTTTATGGGAAAGTCCCAGACGCTGTGCATCAAGCAGAGCCAGGCACGTTCGTACCCCAGGCACATTCCTACAATCACTACCCGGCTACCTCGCCCTCAGAGTGGAGTCAGTCCATGCCGTACAACTCCCCTGAGTTCACTGCGGCGCCTAGCATACACCACGCGGTAACAACCCAACAGCTGCCGTCTTGGGACTCCATGACTTCAACTGCGTTCAACCCAGGCACTGCTGCTTATATGGGTATGGCGTACGAGAATTTGCCATGGTTGGCATCCTTTGGTGCGGACTTGCCACAAATGGACCATGCAGATGGTCTCATGGCGTACCAAATGCAGTCTCTTGATGAACAGCAGCAGCTCGATCTGATGGCTTCACTCGAGCGAAGTCACCTTCCAGATGTGTCCGGTCTGGTCAGTGATGCTAACACTTACTACAACGTTGGCCAACCGTGAAGGAGAACAGGTCGAGGTTCTCTTTGGCAAAACTCCAAGAGACGTCGGATGTAGACTGTGTGGAACGTGGGCATGGTGTCATGGATACCAAGTCCAGCACGAAAGCAATGTGCTGCCGTGCCAGGAACAAATCCGTCCCACAAAAGCTGCACTACTTCCGCTTTGGTTGGAGCCTCCTCAGCATGAATGTAAAGCAATAGGCCGATATCAAGTGTTATCTCACACAGCTCTCTTTTAGAGAACCCCCAGGTGTTCAGAAAGCAGTTAAGGAGGCGCACGAATTCAAGACACCATGATGCGATATCCGGCAGCTACTGGAACGCGTACTTATGAACTTCTGATATACATTTGTCGAGGGCAGCTGTTGGATCAGATCGAACAGATTGCCGACATGATTGGCAGTCAGTGATTAGGTGCAAGCCGATCTATTCAAAAAATGTAGCAGGATTGGTTGGAAGGAGAGGCTAGCGGCTCGCTCGAATGAACGTGCCTGACAGATAGCAAAGACTTTCGTCCTAAGGTTGAAAAGCTACGGCTGGTCAAATATAGCAACCCTATTCGTTCAATATTCAAGAACAAAGTATTACTCGCAAGGGTTTGACCCTACACTCATCCACCTTATACATGGGCCCACTACCATTGACGGTCAGCTCTGCTACGTCGTTGCTCCTGCTAATAAACGTCTTCATACCAAGGTCAGAGGCACAGTGCTCTGCATACTCGGCCACGGGCTGTTCCATGGTTTTGGTTCGCCAAGTGTGGCCACAGAACATGCCTGTACTGTAACGAACCAGCGTTGCGGTGCTGCGTCTGGTTTGGTTTATCGTCCCGAAGACACACGAGTCTTTGGCGTCTCATATAACGCACCTCGGCCCCCTGTTGGCCTTGGCATTGGCTTCTTGTGCGGACGAGGACTAGTCGGACTCCCACCAATCGCACAATGGCGTCGCATCTCCCAGACCCTTGTCTAATCCTCGCCGACCATGGTATGAGCTCCCGTGCAGCGGTCGAGAACATGGAACGTTCCATCTGCACGCGTCCTTGGCGCCTGCTATTCGTTAGTAGAGCAGGCACAACAGGAGCAGTGCGGGATCGAAGCCGGAACGAGACAGCAAGCGAGGGGACAACGGCATTATACTGGCTAGCTTAATATCTACCATGTTTGACTGACACAGTAAGTGCTCATGCTCTTGCTTACATCATAAATTGACGTGTAGCAACACCAGACTGTCTACCGGACATTCAATCAATCAATCAACCATGTCCAGACTCTCTACACTCTGCTCCAGCCCAGTGGAAGTTGCGGTGGTAGTAGCATTGCTTCCCCCACTGAGGTTACTAATTTGACTCGCAGCGCTCATATCGCTGGCTTGCTTCCTCAACGCTCGAACCTGAGGATTCTGAGTCTGATTGCGGCTCCTCTTTGCGCCTGCTTTGCGTCTGGAAGTTCCAGTGCTGCTCCCATCGCCGCCGGGCGGAGGTGCTTCGTGGATCCAGCGCGCGATCATCTCTGCGCGTTCGGTGGAGATGGAGTAGTCTTTCTCTTTGAGTGGTGTGTCTTGGTTTGGCTTGGAATCTGGGCCGTTGGTCTTGGCGGGGCTTTGGTCCTTCGCGATGGGCGCACCGTTGACGTTCTTAGAGGTTGTGCTTCGAGTGGGGCTTATGTTGTTGTACTCCTTCCTCATCTCCTCGTCTTCAGCGGCGATCGCTCTGGCTTCTCTAGCACGCACGCTCTGGCGGAAAGTATCTTCATCAACTACACGTTCGTCGGCTAGCGCTTCTCTGATAGCATTGCGTTTAATTTCATCAAGCTTCTCGCGAGTATCGCTCTTCTTTGTAACTGAATGACCGTTCGTCTTTTGGTCGTTGGTGCCATCTTTGTGTGCCATGCTCCCCTGCCTTCGACGATCCTTGTTGGGGGACGGGGTGCAGAGATGCTCCCATGTCTGCTCTAGCCCAACCCAATTCTTAGTTTTTCGGAGGACTTCAACCCAATCTGCTCGAGACGGACTTCTGGCCGCCAAGAAGATCGGGTAGCCATCACAAACGCGCGAGATGCGAGCGGCCATATAAGCATGCCGTTGATGCTCCTTGACAGAAGTCTGGACGAGGCAATGGCACAGCAGAAGCGAGTGAAGCACATCAGTGAGCAGTGGATGATATGTTATCGCTTCAGAGAAGTCGGGCAAGGAGAACACAGGATGCTGTCTCGCCTGTGCCGTCTGTGCATCAGGTGGATAAGGCGGCAGACCTTGAGGTGGGACTGCATTGAAGAGCTCGCTGAGTTTGTGCACGGCTGGTTTTGGTATCTGCGGAAATTGGTCATTGGGGTCGTTGTTGCGACGTCGCTCATACTTGACCAATGCCTCGGACAGACCATGTTGCGAATGTGCGCCAACATCAAGCAGGCGCTGACTCCGAGAGCCGCCGGACTGAGTATTTGTCATCGAAGCAACCTTATCAAGAAATGCTTCGGTGAACTCTGCTGACAAACCCGGCGTGTAGTCAAAGTGCGAAAGGAAAGCAGTATAGTCTCGAAGGGCGCGCTTGGCGTAGGTACGTACGAGCTTGCGAGCTTCCATGCGAGCCCTTGCTTCCTCTTTCAGATGTGGACTCTCCGGAAGTGGAAGTTCTTGCTCGCCTAGCATCTGCTCATTAGAAGGAGCGGAGTCGGGGCGCTTCAGAGCAGGGGCTATGTGCTGACATGCCATGGTAAGGTAAACATTGGCTCTATGGAAAAGCAGTTGGGGCTCCATGCTGCTTGGATAGTCACTCTCGTCTAGCTTGGCATGGGATAACTTGACAGCATCCTTGGCAAGAACAAGGTCCAGTTGGTCACTCCGATGGCCGTGATAGAGTCGCTGGGTGGCCAAGCCCTCAGTCAGATCTCGAGCGGCTGCATGGAAATCTTCCTTAAAGATCCTGGTCACAGCTCTTGTTCGGTAGGCAGCAGCTTCGGTAGGGCGTTGGTTGATGATGTCGGTCAAGGGCTTCAAGCTTGTACATTCGGCCATGGCCCTCGAGGGGATCTTTTCATGGAAGAAGTGGACGTACTGAGCTTCAGGATCGCGGTCGTTTCTTTGTAAGACGTGCTTGGCCACCTCTTCCAATGCTGAGGCCGACTGCATGGTCGCGACGCTTGCAGCTATCTCGTCCAAACGATATGCATGAGACAGTTTGGAGGTAGCATGCTCGCGCATGCGGAACTTGCGCTCACTGCTGAGCTTGGCGTTGGTGCCTCCACCTCTTGAATGGGATATGCCCAGGATGTCGGCATCTGCGCCATTCAGATAGCCATGTGACGAATTGAGAGACGAGTTGAGGGCGAAGGCAGTGGTGCCGTTAGCAGCCCTGACAGCAAGACTGGTAGCATCGTCGATCAGTCGCCTGATTCTCACGAGATCAAAGAAGACAGCTGGGTCGATCGGGCGTGGTTTGGGCGAGTAATAGTTGCTATGGGCCAGTGTCTCGAGGACTTCGGGGGGTAGGTTCAGCCATGGTCCATGGTAGGAGGAAATGTAGCGCCAGTGTCTGTTTCAGAGTCAACAACAGGCCTGAAGCCCATCTGCACGGTGCCAGCGTGAAACACGTTGTTCTCGACGTACTTGTTGCGACAAATCACCAAGGTCGGAGGCTGGGGCTGCGTCGGCGGAGGTGCAGGTACAGGGTCCGCTTGTGCAGACCTGGCACTCGATGCTTTACTACCACTGGGCTGAGTGTCAGGTCCAGCGTCAGGAGAAGCCGTCTTTGACTTGTTTTTCTTCGCCATGTCGAGTGCTAATGTTACGAGCTCGCACCTACTAGGGTCTCTCTCGAGCTGAGGCTCACTCGGCTCACTTCAAAAAGTTGCATGCCGATTGTAAGGCTTCACAAGGCTATGGCCGCTTCCGGAGGTAAATGATATCTTCCAAACTGATGAACATATGAAGAGTATGTGTAGTCAATGGTATCGAAGCCATGTCAAGGTCAAGCTTGGTGAGCAACATCGTAATGGTCTCGAGCCCTGGTTGCGAGATGCAGACGCGGGCGTTGAGGGAAGTCACAGTCGGTCGCTCTTGCTGCGGCCACAATGCATGATGCAGGCACAGGCGTCTCAGAGACTAATTTAGGCTGCGGAATGATCTTCAGGCACCCAATACGCCGCAAAAGACCCCCGCCTATTGGAGGGCACCCCACTCACTCATGGTCAAATTATTGTGAGTCGGCTGGCACGCTCTGTTGACTCACGCGACGACCTATACACTATCAAATTGAGCCCTCACATAGCAGATACAGCATTTAATAGTTGATCCGTGCCCAAAATGTCTGCACCAGAGTCCGGCCTACCAGTTCACGCCAAGGACAACCCAAATACCCCTTCCGATGGCGCACCCTCCAAGAACGCCTTGAAGAAGGCAGCAAAGGATGCAGAGAAGGCTGCAAAGAAGGCTGCTACAAAGAAAGCCGACGAGGAAAAGAGAGCAGCCCAGCAAGCTTCGACCGAGGAGGACAACGCCAAAGACAAGTATGGCGCTCTGCCTGCCGACAGTGATGTCGAGATCACCCACCTCAAGAAGATAAGCGATGAACACGCCGACAAGACCATCAACGTGATAGTCAGAGTCCACAACAGCCGAGGACAGTCGGCCAAGCTGGCTTTCTTGATGCTACGCCAACAGGGCAAGACCATCCAGTCCGTCGTGGCAGCAGGCGACGAGGTTTCCAAACAGATGGTCAAATGGGCAACCTCAGTCAGCGTCAACTCTTTCGTCCGAGTTACCGCTCTAGTGAAGAAGACCCCAGCTCCAGTCGAGTCGGCCAGCATAAAGGACTACGAACTCCATATCAGGAAGATCTACCTCGTCTCCCCAGCAATGCAGATGCTCCCTGTGCAACCCAAAGACATCGAACGACCGCCACCAGAAGGCAACGTCGAAGAAGGCGCGACCGACGCAAGTGGCATGCCCGTTGTCACCCTTAAGACCCGTCTCGACAACAGAGTCATCGACCTGCAGTCCGAGTGCAACCAAGCAATCTTCACCATCAGCTCCGCCGTTGAGTCCCTCTTCGAAGAATACATGCGCAAATCTGGCAGCCGCAAGTTCAACACCGCCAAACTGGTCGGCGCTGCCACAGAAGGTGGCTCCGACGTCTTCGAAGTCGGCAACTATTTCGGCAAAAAGGCATACCTAACCCAATCACCTCAATTCTACAAACAGATGCTCATTGCGGGCGACTGCGAATCCGTCTTCGAAGTCGGTCCCGTCTTCCGCGCCGAAAACAGCAACACCCATCGCCATCTCACCGAGTTCACCGGCCTCGACTTCGAAATGGTCTTCGACAACCACTACCACGAGGTGCTCTCTTTCGCCGAGCAACTCATCGTCTTTGTCGTCACCGAGCTGCTATCACGTTACAAGGACGAGATCACCGTCATCCAGAAATACTTCCCCAAAGCCGGTGACTTCAAAATCAAAGACGGCAAAGCCCTGCGCCTCAAATACCTCGATGGCGTACAACTCCTCAAAGATGCAGGCCACGACACCACCGAGCAGGACGCTTTTAGAACCGACTTGACAACCGCAATGGAGAAAGCCCTCGGCAAAATCATCCGCGAGAAATACGAGACCGATTTCTACGTCCTCGACGAGTTCCCCATGGCCGTGCGCCCCTTCTACACCAAGCAACACCCCACCGACCCGAACCTCTCCTACTCATACGACTTCTTCATGCGTGGCGAAGAAATTATGTCTGGCGCCCAACGTATCAACGACGCGGAGGAGCTAGAGACGGCCATGCGAGCCAAGGGCGTCGACCCGTCGTCAGAGGGCTTTGTGGACTATGTCAACGCATTCCGACAGGGTTGTAGGCCACATGCTGGTGGTGGGTTGGGCTTGAACCGGATCGTGCAGTTCTTCTTAGGCCTGGACAATGTCAGGCAAGCCACGCCGTTCCCGAGGGACCCGCAGAGATTGCGTCCTTGATTCATGTTTAGAGAGACTTTGCAGGAGCTGCCAGAAAGAACCACCCGGACAGTGGTAGATCGATCGGTAGTAGATATTTATGTGTTGACCTCACTTCCGTGAGGCCTGGCCGCAATGAGACAAGAGAATCGCGTAGCTATGGAGGAAAGAAAGCTTGATGGCTAGCATTGAAGCTCAGATTCCATTCAGTCATGTTCTTCAAACTTCGACCGCCTGTGTAGTGCTCAAACAGCTGACACGAATGGGGAACGATGAATACTGTGTTCGTCACTGCCAAAAGGATGACCATTAGACCAACACCATCGAATCACGAACGCACAGCATGGTCGTAAGTAAGCCAAGGAACAGTCTGGTTTTGTGCAGGTAGCAGGGACTGCCTGCTGTTGCCACCGATCTATAGCTGTAGCAATGCCAGATAACGTCTTCGTTTCGCAATACCCGGATTATTCACACCATTGGACGCTTTTACTCAATGCCTTCTCAATGCCCTGGTACATCCCCTACTACAATGTTCACTAACCCTTGTTGAGACTAGCTTGAGGCAGCAGAAAAGCTCCGCCCAGGCCTCATCCTGATTCGTCGCTTTTATTCCTACAGATCCAAAAAATTCATGTTGACCGATAGCATCGCAAAGTACTGACATCAAGACAAGTTCTGATATAAGCACCTACGCCGTACGCAGTTTCTCGCAACGTATATAACGACTAGTCATGGCAGTGCCAGTACACGAGCAACAGAGAGCAAGCAAACGGAGGAAGCTCTCCCCACCACGAGAGGACCATGAAGACACTCCCAAAGTGTCCAAGAAGAAAGCGAAACCAGCCCATAAGGCAGCGACGGAGAACGGCAACGCGACCACCACAACAAAAGTCAACCAGAATGGCGACGACCATGTCGCCGAGCAGCTACCACCTCTGAAAGACCTCGCATCATCCGAACCCCATCTCCGACGAGCCGCCATGAAGAACATTAACCAACATCTCGAATCACGCTCACCATCAAGCCCGCTGTCACCGACAGAATGCCTCCAGCTATGGCGCGGGCTCTGGGTTGCAATCTACATGCACGACTCCAAAAACGCCATATCAGTCCAGAACCTGCTGAGGGATATCGCGCACACCTTCGCCATCATCTCGACCAAGGACGACGAGGCCCAGAAAGCCGAGCAAGGACCGCGACACTGGCTACCCACGTACCACACGGCCTTTCACGAAACGATGGTCCGCGAGTGGGCAGGCATCGACTCTCACCGACTGAACAAGGCTCTCCTGACCTACCGATTCGCAATGCGCGAACTGTTCCAGATATGCTTCCGGCCAATCTTCACCGCTCCGTCCGACCTTGGCGCGGAAGAGCCGACCAACCCAACCCTGCAGAAAAAGCCGAAGATGGCGAAGAAGAAGAAGGAAAGCTCAAAGGTACCAGCCAACGAGTCCACCCCAGCTTCTGCTGCCGCCGACGACCCATCAAAACCCAAAGCGCTCTCAACCACAGCATCGATCATCCATGTCCTCGAAACAGCGGGCCCCCTAAACCCGTCGGACCGCAAAATTCCAGATGGTCTCCGCCTGCACGTCCTTGACATCTGGAACGACGAGCTGTTTGGAGTTCTAGACGGCTTTGCAGAGCAGGAAAATGACAAGACGGCGCCGACGTCAAGGACGGATGCGTCACGGGCGGTGCTCGAAGTGCTGCAAAAGCCGCTGGAGAGAATGGCGAAGAGCGACAGTGGTGCTCAAAGGCATGTCAGGATGAGAGCGAAGGAGGCACTGCAAGCGTTTAAGGAGAGGCAAGAGGGGGAGGCGGACGCGTAGAGGAGAGAGCGCTTTGAGAAAGCGTCAATCTTCACAGCCGAATTATGCAAGGGAGCTCAGGTCTGACGAATAGCGACGACAAATGAGATGAAGAGTTCCGGTTTGTACCAAGACACGCGGCGAGCGAGTTGGAGAACGTTGATTGCCATTGCGAATGATCACCATGCTAAGCTACTTCCTCTTCTTCAAGCAGGTGGCCGTCTTGATCCTCAGTGCTATCTCAAGCCACCTCCCAATCAGCATGACTAGTGAACATGGATATTGATGCAGAAGCCAACGCATTCACACAGTTACTACTCCACTCCTAGCTACCAATGTGGCAGTCTGGTCCTCCTTCCATATCTTCTTGCGTTGCGGCTGAGCCGAGGCCTTCATATCTCCGTACGATAAATCAATATGACAGAGCAATGTTGCAAGAACTATGCTCCAGTAGCATTCAATGAAGAAGACTGGTATTCTGCAAGCATGAAAACCTCTAACCCACACGTGAGTCGTCTTTGCCCGGTTTTATTTCGAGCTTCCTGCCTCGATACTGAGGCAGGGTGTCAGATAAGTGTCATATCTGACTGATGTTGTATTAAATAAATATTGTCAGAGAATATTGCCAAGAGGAGTGTTGAGAAGCAAAAGCGTATCGGTCCTGCCGACGTATATGACGGTAAGGACTGTTACCTGACTCGTGTCTGGTTTGATAAGGAGGGGTATCCAATAAAATAAAGTTGGGAAAGAAGTAGCTCCGATTGTCGAACCGAGCCAGCCAAGTCATGCCGGCTTCAAGGTCATGGTCGTAAAGTCGTTGATCGGAGTCGTGAGGAGAGAAAAGTTCCCGAGTGTCGAACGCCTGCAAATGCATTCCATCCTTGGATAAGGAGTGTCCCAATCCGTTCCAATCCACCTTTTGCCCAGCTAGGATGCTAGCTGTCCCGTTTCCCAAACGCCGGTAGTTCTGAAATTACATTGACCCCAAGCTGAGAAGCGCTTCGACAGCTGCCCGCTCTTGGACATCGTTGATAGCACTGAAATTAGGTCTGTTTATTGGCATGGCCTTGGCAGGGAAGGACTGCGCCATGTGGAGACTCGGTCTCTGCAGTCGAGTAGGGTAGATTGGTTGGTAGATTCGACCGCCGCTGGCCGGTATGCGAGAGTTTGGGAGGGAGCCGGCAGGCAGCGATCTTGCCCTCAGAGCTTCTGCTCCAATGCTCCTCCAATCTTCCTCGTCAGTTGCATCTCCGTCGTCAAGATCGTCTAGCATAGGGTCTGGTGGAGGTGCCTCGGAGGATGCGTAGCCTGCCTCTTTCTCGTCCAAGGACATATTGTCCGCGTCGTGATCGAACATATCTTGATCCTCGTCGGAGCCGGAGAATCGGCCGGATGCGCTTGCGCCAGACATATCGTCACGGTGAGCCAGGCTCTGCAAGCAAGATGAGGAGTAGCTGGCAGGAGGTGTGCCATCGCGGCCTGGTTGGCCTTTGCGGCGAGCGTCCCATCTTCCCCAGCCTACCTTCTCGAAGAGGACTTCCCCTTCCTCAAGACCCATGTCTAGGCCAGCACCACGGCCCTCCAAAGCAGCAACGACCAAGCGTCTGGCCTTGGCTGAAGTTATGCGAGCGAAGCCAGGCACAGTGCTATTGAGATAGCTCATGATGTGCCTGATGGCTAGGGGACCGTGGCTGACGAGAATCTCTGGAAGATGATGCTTGGCCAGCATAGCAGGGGTGATAGCACCTGCGCTGTCCAGGTCACCGAGACAATCTAGAGCCTCGGCAGTCAGGGCATTTCCTGGCGCTTCATGTAGATCGATGTCCGATTCTTGCTTGATGCCGGCACGTTGAGGCGCAAGGTTGGGGGAGATGGAGGTGGGAGGAGTAGGCAACATCGCCGAACGATTAGAGGGATTGGTTGATACACCAGCAAAGGTGTCCCGACCAAGGTTGAGCCCTCCTTGCTTG
>Ga0066648_10001717_pt1 | contig 11551 bp, 9 predicted proteins | sample CryGeyCG12114_NA_FD_59537 | JGI IMG/M metagenome (GOLD analysis project Ga0066648, IMG submission 59537) | Groundwater microbial communities from aquifer - Crystal Geyser CG19_WC_8/21/14_NA | ecosystem: Environmental > Aquatic > Deep subsurface > Groundwater | place: USA: Utah: Grand County... | reverse complement strand
TATTACCGGCCTACCGGAAGCATTGGCCTCCAGCGTAGTTATACCAAAATCTTCGTACTGAGGAAACACAAAAGCCTTACAGCCGGCATAAAGTTCTCTTAGCTCTGTTTTAGATAACCCACTTTTAAAGGTAATATTACCTTTAGCCATACTTTTTAATTCGGCTTGTTTAGTGCCCTTACCTACTATAATTAATTTATAACCTAATTGGTTAAAAGCATCAATAGCTAAATCAACGCGCTTGTAATACTCCAGCCGGGTTACAATTAAGTAGTAATCCTGTATTTTCTGGGTTATATTGAAATTATCAATTACTACCGGCGGGTAAATAACTGGTATATCTTTTTTGAATGTATAAATTTCTTTTATTCTCTGGCTGGTTTCAGCGGTATTAGCTATAAAGTAATCTGTCCGCTGGGCTGCGCGGTAATCTATGTATTTGAGGCTGGCAATCATTGCGTTTAAAGCCAGCTTCTTTAACCCGTGCGCTTCTAAATAATCAGTATACGACTCCGGGAACCAAGCCAGTCGGAAAGGCTGGTGGCAGTAATTAATTACAATTGCCTTGGGTGAAATTTTTACGTATTTGGCACAATAGGTCGAAGACATCAACACGATATCATAATCTGTTACATCCAGTTGTTTCATGGCCAAAACACCCAGCGGGAAAAAGAACTTTTTCATTTGGTGTTCATCCTTGACTATTCGCTGGTACCAGGTGGTACGTACATCACTGCCTTTGAAATCCGGGTAAGTATCTTCGGGTTGGTAGCATAATGTAAATATAGGGGCCTCCGGAAAGGTATAATGAAAGCAACGCGCCACTTGTTCCGCTCCACCTCTTCGCATTAAATCATCGTGTACAATGGCTAATTTCACTTATTTAATTCTAATTAAGAATACAATTTATTTCTACATCTAATGTAAATGTTGCCTTATTAAAGGTTGATTGAATCCTATTTTAATTTTAATAGTCAATAGTTGTTATAGTTTAATGCATTCTTTTTGCTATTCTGCTCATTATAAATGGAGAAAAATAACAAAGAATTAAAAAATGCAAAAAAAACAATACCATTTTGCCTATTTAAGACAGTTTCACTTAAACAAACAATCATAAAAATCAATATGAAATAAACATAATAGAAGTTCTTAATTTTAATAGAGTAGAGTAAAGGAAAAAAAAATGAAGCTAGTAACAAGGATAAACCAAATAAACCTAAGGCCACCATTTCTTCTAAATATTCATTATGAGCATTATATTTATGTAAATATCCCCAAAAGCTTTTCTTTTGATAACAATCTAATAAGTAATTACTAACATCTCCGGTTCCAACTCCAAGAATCCATGCATTATTTTCTTCTAAAATCTTAAAGCAACACTCCCACTGAATTAATCTTGGAGTTAATGGATGATAAGTTCCTCTTAGAAACAATAATTGATGAACTTTTTCTTTTGTACTAGGTAAATATAGAATACTTCCTATTCCAATTATAGAAGCAAAACCAGCTATATAAAGAAGCTTATAATTTTTATATGTTATTATATTATTAATAGTTTGTATGAACAAGATCAAAAATGTAATGAATAAAGCCATTCTAGCCCCTAAAATTATTAAATAGATAAATATCACTAAAAAAAATAAAACTGAAAATAGTTTAAAATATATTTCCATTTTGAACCAGTATTTATTAATAAAGTGATATAAAAAAGAGAGACTAAAAACGAGATATAAACCTGAGTATGCATGGTGAATACCTATCGTTTCGTCAATAAATTCAGTAATACTTGGCAGGTTAAATAAAGTGCCATGTACATATACAGTCTTTATAATTCCAAAAGAAAGCACTAAAAAACATGATACGATAAAAGACAAAACTACAATTAAACTTTCTCTGTATTTTAGTTTAGGAGAAGATACAATAATTAAAGGTAAAATTAATAATGATGCTTTCTTTTCTAATTGCCTTAATCCATATGAAAGATTTTCAGAATATATTAATCCTAATACTTGAATTATGAATATAGACATAAATAATAATGAATAATTATTATTTAGAACTTCTTTAATTTTAGAAATTAAATTTCCACTTATAAGCCAATAAAGAACTAATAAGCCAATGCTTATACTATTAATTTTTCCATTTAAAGGGATTGTAAAAGCTATTAAAATTAAAAGATATAAGTATAATTTATCTTTCATATAAAGAGCAAATTAATTAAATCAAGAATTAATATTTTTAACCTCTAAACTCTTTTGATAATTAACAAATACATAGTAAAGTGAAAGAGCAATTACAAAAGGTAAGGCATTTGATGGAGTAGTAATCCTATGCTCAGTAAAACTCATTATTGTTAAATTAAAAAAAGATACTAATAGAAAGCTCTGTACTTTATTATTATAGTTATTATTTAATAGGAATTTATATACCGATCTCCAAAATAGCAAAAATATTGTAAGGCCCAAAACTCCTAATTCTCCTAAGAAATGTAAAAATGAATGATGTGCATGAGAATCACTAAAAAGTTTATTTTCCTGACTATTTGTTGTTAATACAATTGGCAAAACCTGTTTGAATTTAAAAGGAACGTCATTTATTGACCCAAATCCGGTCCCAAATATTGGGGATTTAAAAAAACAATCTATAGCTCTGGGCCAAGTTTCATACATTCTTATTAAAACATTCTTAAATTTTGTAGAAACATATCCGTATTTCTTAACTACATACATATCAAGATTATAAAACATATCAGCATTTGGGCTGTTCATGATATATTTTTTATATTCTGGAAATGAACCAATTAATATATAAATCTGAATAGCTGAAAGGACGATTAAACTAAAAGTTATATAATAGGTTTTATTTCTTTTTACAAAGTATAAACATAGCAAACCTAGTAATAACCCTAGAATAGAGCCCCGAGAAGTAGATGAATAAAGAAAAAAAGCATTAAATAAAACCAAATACAAATTATTGTATGTTTTCTTTTCCAGAAAATAAATTATTGCTAAAGAAGTAACAATGCTATAAAAACCACCAGCTGCATTAGTGGCTATGAATAAACCGGTGAAAACCTTATCATAATTATAACCATTAATTAAAAAAACAATACAACTTATTCCTGTTGTAATCAATAAAAAATTTCTGAAAATTTTATCTATGTTTACATTCAACCTAAAAAAAGGAAGAACCAATAAAGGCAAATAAGAAACAATAAAATTTCCATCGTATCTATAAAACCCAAACTCTAAAAAAGATTGTGGATAATATAAAAAAGTACTAACTAAGCTATAAACAAAAAATACTAGTAGCCAAAAAACAGTAATTGGAAATTTCCTGTTAGCTAGTAAAATGAAAGGAAATAACGCAGCAGCTATTAAAGACGGTAAAGGGCTAATAAAAATTTTGTTTGTTACTGTTCCAATTAATCCTAAAATAGCCCCTATTATTAAAAACCTTTTCATTTACTTAATTGAATTAATAACATTGTAAATAATTTTTGCTGAATTTTTCCAGTTAAACTTTTGTGCTTGTTGTATACCTTTCTGTTTTAAATCATTTCTTAAGAAATCATTATCTAATATCTGTTCTATTTTTGATTTAATATCTTCAACATCCAATGGATTTACATATAAACTGGCGTTACCACAAATCTCTGGTAAACTTGTTGTATTGGAAACAACTGTTGGACAACCCACTTTCATAGCTTCTAAAGGAGGAATGCCAAAGCCTTCAAAAAGGGATGGATAAACAAAAACACAAGCCTCCTGGTATAATTTAACTAACTCTTTATCATCAACAAATCCTGTTAATTTTACACCTGCCGTATTATTAATTAATATTTTCAGTTCATCATTAGCAAATACTTTGGAAGAAGATCCTACAATAATTAAATCTAGATTTTTTCTATTTAATTTTTTATACGCCAACACTAGTCTGACTAAATTTTTTCTAGGGTCAAGTGATCCTACTGTAAGTACAAAATTATTATTGTAATACTTTCCTTTATTTTCTTTAACTTTAAAAATATCAGTAACCGCATTATAAACTACTATTATTTTTTCAGGAGCAATTTTATAAGTACTAATTATACTTTTCTTGGAAAATTCGCTCACAGTTAAAACTTTTAAAGATTTATGTACGAGCTTAGGTATTAGAAAATTGTATAAAGTTCTAAAAGATTTTGAAAACCAGAGAGGTTCAATAGCGAAAGCTAAATCATGTAAACACACTATATTGCGATTAAATAGCAAAGGAGCCGTATTACATAAATTTAATAAAAGAGGATTTTTAATTTTTTTTAAAAATGCAGGCAACTCAATTTGTTCCCAAATATGAGAAGTAAATTTACCAAAAGTTTGAACTTTAAGTTGCTCAGCAATTTCTTTGTTCTTTATATTTTTAGGAGAAACAAAGATTACTGAATCAAACTCATTCATTAAAACTTTTGATATTTCAATAGCAAATCTTTGAACACCTGTTACTTGTTGCGTTAAAAATCTGGCATTGATAACTAAAGTTTTTTTTCCTAATTTATCCATTCAATTCTTTTCTTTGCAAGACATTAGAATAAAGCTCAATATGCAATAAAGCTATACTATACCAAGACATCTCTATTGTTTTGTCTCTTTCGCTTTTATTTATTTCCTTATTATCTAATGCTTTCTTTAAGGCAATTTTATCATTTATAGGTACATAATATATATTTCGTTTTTTATCATAACCTCTTAGATGTTTGTGAGTAGCTATAGTATAAGTACCTTGTAACAAAGAAGCTTTAACTGATGCATTTCTTGAACTTACACCATTTTTAAAAGGATATATGCAGATATCCGAAGCGGCTAATAAGTCAGCTACTTTATTATCTTCTAAATATCCCGTAACGAATGCCGCCTCACGCCATAGTTCTGATGTAATAATTTTGTTAATCTTCATGTGGTAAGCATCTTGATCATTAAATTTAGTAATCAATACAACTACATATTTATCAGGAGAACAACTTTCAAAGATATTTTCAATTGACTTTTTATCATTAATAAATCCAAAAAAAGTTACTAACCTCTTCCCTGTAGCTTTAAAAGTTGATTTTATTCTAATAATATCTTGTTCAGTTAATGATGCAACCGGGATATTTGACAATGCAGGTATAAATGTAACTTGAGTTTTTTTCCGCAATGTTTGAAAATATTTTTCAAAAGTAATTTTATCATTTTCTTCCACAGCAATAACTCCATCTGCAAATGATAAATTTATATAATTTCTTACTTTACCTAAAAATGAGTTTTCTGTATGCTCATGAATAGTTTGAAAATTTTTAATATTTGAATATTTAAATATAAGAAGTGGTAAAAAGTTAATAAAAGAGCTTTTGCCGTATCTTTTTATAGAATATTGAATATGAATTATATTAGGGTTAAAATGAGCGATTACTCCTTGAATTTTTCTTAGAGAGGAAAAATCCCATTTTTCTATAATATTGTAAATATCCACTTTACTATATTTTGGTAAGTTTTCGATAGAAGTTATAACAGATACATTGTGTCCTAATGCAATCAATTCTACCGCTAACTTATTTGTATAATCTCCTATACCGCAAACAGCCGATGGATAATTACCGGTAATAAATAATATTTTCAAATCCTTGTTTTCTCCTTATAGAGGTATGTCAAATTCTTTTCTTTTTAACTTTCATTAGCAGGTAAACTAGTTTTTTAGCAATGATATTGTTGAAAAGATTAGAAGCTATTGGTATATTTTTATTATAATAATGAATAAGATTTAATTTATTAAGTAATAAATCCCAATCTTCCTTAGTTGACCTTGAACATACTCGGATGCAACTAAATAAAGAATCAAAGTAAACATAATCAAGCTCCTTTTTTAAAACTCTAATTACCTTTTGCTTTGCTGAGTCATCAGTAACTATGCTATTATTTAAAGTTAAATATGCATTAATATCTAAAAGTACCCGCTTTGCTAAACTTTTTGTGCCAAAACTATCATTTTCTCCCCTACTGTTAACCAGACCATCGGATAAGTATTTTAAATGGGCGCCTTCCATTAGAATTGTTAATAAAATGTAGACGTGAGAATAAGCTGTACCAATAAATGATTCATCAAAACTTACATTTTGCCACCTTTTTTTAAGAAAAACTATAGAGCTTAAATAACTAAATAAACCACCTAATGAGGTACACTTTTCTAAATAAAAATATAATTCTTCTTTACTCGAAGTATCTATTGTTAAATCAGAAACATCAGGAGTTAACCAATATCGCTTTTCAATAAAGTTAAGTTTAAAATCACATTCATTGCGATTTAATATAAGCAAATCATAATTTTTTTTTAGTTCTTCAATAACTCTGTTTAATGCTCCCGGCCTAACTGTATCGTCACTCCCCATAAACCAACAAAAATCTCCAGAGGCAATTTCTATAACCTTCAGGTAATTTCTATCAGCCCCAAGATTTTCTTTATTAATATGGTATACAATTTTAATAGGGGTGTTATTCTTGATTTCGTTAATTATTGCTTTTGTTTCATCAGTGGAAGCATTATCACTTATACAAATCTCTATTAAAGCGATGTTTGAACTGGAAGTTTGGTTTATTATGCTTTCAATTGTTTCTTTTAGTAATAGACCTCTATTATAAGTAGGTATACAAAAAGATAAAAGAGGATTATTCATGTTTTAAATATTTTTTATATTTCTGATATACAAAATAAGGCAGAAATATAACTACAGTAAGTACAAAAGATAAAATTAAACCTAATAACACCCCATTTATTCCATAGATTTGTGAAAATTTAATTTGAAAAAAAATAGATATGGCCGCTTGAAAAGGAACAAGTAACCAAAGAGGCTTAATAAAATTAAAACTTTGTAAAACAACTGCAAAAGTGTCAGACCATACTCTTAATATATAGTAAACACAAAAAAGAATAATTGTAGTAGTTCCTAAACTAAAAGTAAGTTCAGGCGAAAGTAATTGAAGAAAAAAATGATTATAAAAATAAAATGACAATGTAAATAATACAAAAAATAAAACGCCCCAGATTATATACCTCTTTATATAATAAAACACCTTATCCCAACTTCCTTCTAAAATAAGTTTATTAAAAACTGGCCAAATGGCTCCTAGCAAAGCAGTGTAAGCAAAAAATAAAATATTAAATACTTTAGTTACTACTGAATAAAGAACCAATTCATTATTTGGAACATACTTAGCCATTACTAAATAATCAATTTGTAATACTAAAGCTGATAGGATACCAAATACCCAAAAGTCGAAAGATCTTTTAATTATCATTCTACAATGAGGAAAAGATATTTGAAAGTAGCTTCTTGGTATTTTAAAAAGTATAAACAATAATGGAAAAAAAGTAAAAAAAAAGTTTGGTATTAAATAAGCAAATAAAACATTCTGAATTTTATTATCCTCTACATATTTACTTATTAAGTAAGTAAATATAAAAGAAAATAAAGCCGTAAGCGCTGTAAACATATTTGCAATGTAACCTTTACCTATTGCATACCATATTTTATGCGCAATAATTGAAGTATAAGTAAATACTGATACTATGAGGACTTGTAATACCAGATTAACTTTAAGTTGATCATCTAAGAACTTGAATGACTGAAGAAAATGGGATGATAGATATTGGTATAAAAAACAGCATAGAAGAATTTGTAAAAGAGCACCAATAAATAAAAGAAAAACTGCATTAATAATAAATGGAAAATATTCTTCAGATTTTGCCTTGGCTTCAGAAATAAAATTTTGTAAGCTATAGCCAATACCTAAATCGGACAATGCAAACCATCCTGCTATGTTTAGCAGTAATAAATAAAGTGCATAAGAATCCTCACCTAAATAACTTGTCAGAATTCTTATATTTAACAATCCAAAAGCAATTGAAACGCCTCTAGAAGCCCATGCTGAGCTTGCAATTAATATATGAGAAGGAATTTTTGAAAAAAAAATCATTTAAATGACCAAGATAAAAAAAGTTTCGCTTTCTTCTTGGCTTTAGTAATTTAGAATTGTGACATCCATTGTATCATCGACCTTACACCAGTCTCTTTATTAACAAGCGGTGTCCAAGAAAAATGATTATAAGCCTTTTCAATTGAAGCTATAAAAACTTTCTGATCACTTTGTCGAACAGGTAGCCTATTAAACTTCATTTTAATATCAAGCTCATTTTCCAACATTTCAAAAAGCTCCAATAAAGATAAACTATTTGTTTCTCCTCCCCCAATGTTATACACTTGACCAGCTGTTCTTTGAATAGTGTCTATTGCTTTAAAATAACAACTTATTAAATCGGAGGCAAATAATACATCCCTAACTTGTTTTCCCGTACCAGATATAGTAAATGCATTCTTTAATTTACCTGTTTTAATATCAACAGCTTGTTTTACAAACCATCCTATCCATCCTTGATCTATGGTTGAAAACTGACGGCCTCCAAAAATAGAAGAATGACGAAAAACAATTGTTCGAATTCCAAACATTCGGGCATAATCTAACATATATTGATCTGTTGCTCCTTTTGAGCATCCATAGGGGGATTGAAAGTTTAATCTTAAGTTTTCATCAAACCCATTTTCATATCCTTTGGCGATGAAACGAGTATTTGTTTCTAAGTATTCGAAATCTTCCAAATCGCCATAAACTTTATTAGAAGAGGAGTAAGTAATGATTGTTTCAGGAGAAAATTTCCTTACTGCTTCCAATACATTATGCCCTCCCAAAACATTTATTTCAAAATCTCTCCTGGGATCGTCAAGTGAAGTAGTCATAGCAACCTGTCCGGCTAAATGGAACAACACATCCGGCTTTACTTCTCGAACAGCTTTTTCTACATCGTTGTAGGAACGTATATCACTGTTATAGAATCTAAATGTCCCTTGTTCCTGCAACCATCTAAGATTATAAAAAGCCCCTTCCCTAGAGAGATTATCAAAAACAAATAACTCATCTCCTCTTCTTAATACTTCAGCAGCTAAGTTTGAACCTAAGAAACCACATCCACCTGTTATAAGAAACTTCATCCTAGATTTTTTATAAATTTATTTATTATATGCACAATATACTCGTAATGAACTTCCTCCAAACCCGGCCAGACGCCCAGCCAGAATGATTTATTCATAATTGTTTCAGTGTTAGCTAAATCTCCAATAATCTTTTTATTAATATTTTGATAAGCTGGTTGTTTAGTTAAATTTCCGGCAAACAAAAGGCGGGTACCTATTTTATTTTCTTCTAAATAACGAATCAATTTATTTCTATCAATCGAACTATTTTCTCTTATTGTTATTAGAAAACCAAACCAACTTGGATCACTATTGGGTGTAGGTTCGGGTAATATAAAATGATCTTCAAACCGTTTTAACTTTTTATACAAAAGAGAATAATTGTATTTCCGTTTTTGTACGAAATTATCTGCTTTTTTAAGTTGACTCAAACCTATCGCAGCTTGCATATCTGTAACCTTCAAGTTAAAACCTATATGAGAGTAAGTATATTTATGGTCGTATCCACATGGCAATTCACCCAATTGCCAATCAAAGCGCTTACCGCAAGTATTATCTTTACCCGGTTCGCACCAACAGTCTCGCCCCCAATCTCTAAAACTTTCGGCTATTTTTTTTAATGATGCATTATTTACTAGTACCGATCCGCCCTCTCCCATTGTAATATGATGAGCTGGATAAAATGAAACAGTTGCCAAATCGCCAAAAGTACCTGTCTTTTTACCATTATAAGTAGCGCCTAATGAATCGCAATCGTCTTCTACTACCCAAAACCTATATTTTTTTGCAATTTCCATTACTACCCCTAAATTAAAAGGATTACCCAAAGTATGAGCTAACATTATAGCTTTAGTTTTAGGCGTGATAGCTGCTTCTATTAGTTCCGCTTTAATATTATAAGTTGGAATATCCACATCAACGAAAACAGGAATACAACCAAACTGTACAATAGGGTTCACTGTTGTTGGGAAGCCGGCAGCTACTGTTATTATTTCATCACCAGGCTTTAAGGCTCTTTCACCCAACTTGGGGGATGTTAATGCATAAAAAGCAACTAAATTGGCTGAAGAACCTGAATTTACAAGCAAAGAAAACCGGCTCCCAAAATACTTGGCAAATTCCTTTTCAAACTCCGCTCCAAATCGGCCAGTAGTTAACCATCCATCCAGTACAGCATCAACTCCGTATAGTAAATCTTCAGCATCAAGAACTTTACCTGTTACGGGTATATAATCTTGCCCTGGAATAATTGATTTAATGGTATTTTGGTTTGCTTTTTGTACTAATAAATCTTGTAATTCTGAACTTAAGTTCTTAAAAATCATTTAGACGTTATTTTCTATTATGGAATCTGGTAATAATAGTTAATCGTTTGTTTGAAGGCTTCTGAATATGGAGTAAGCTTAAAACCTAATTTGTTTGCTTTAGTTGAAGCATTATAAAAGATGTCATTCTCATTGCTTCTTTGTAAAATCCTTCCCCATTGCCATAAATCTTCCTTAAAGTCTGGAATAAACTGACTTAATTTTTGAGCAAGCTCCTTTAAAGTCATAGCATTACCATACCCTAAATTTAAAACTTTATATTTTACCTTATTAATATCCTCCTGAATAACTTCTTTAATAAAAGAAGCTAAATCTTTTACAAAAAAATAATCTCGCTGTTGCTCACCTGAAGAAAGCGCAACAGTTTGGTTATTTATCTGAGAATTTATGAGATAAGGTAAAAGTTTGCTGTTATTCTCATAAGGGCCAAACATGGCAAAAGGTCTTAGAATTAGAAATGGCAATTTGTTTTTGTTTGACAAAAAGAAATTACTGCACATATATTTAGAAATACCATAATGCGTCATGGGCAAGCAAGGACTTTCTTCTGTTAATGTAGCTACTTCTAAATCGTACTCAAAGGCAGTCCCAATTTGAAGCCAAAAAGGGAATAAATTATTTTTTTGTAGGTATAATGTTAGTTGATAAGGAAACCGATAATTTATATTGTACATTTCTTCCAGATCTGTCTCTTCCTTAACCACGCCATAGCCAGCTGCATTAATAATAACATCGGGCGCTAATTGCAAAAAAGATTGCCAAGATTCTTTATCAGATAAATCAAAGAACACTTTTTTTTCCTGAACCTCTTCTTTCCTTCTTGTAGTGACATATAGGTCACAAAATAACTTAATTGTTTCGGCAATATGATTACCTACAAAACCGGTGCTCCCGATTAATAAGACTTTAAGCATGTATATAAGCTTTTATATCTTCCTGAATTAATTCACGTGCAGAGGTTATATCTAAGGTATAAGCTTTGTACCAAGCTAATGTTTTAGAAATAGCTTTAGCAGCATTATATTTAGGAAACCAATGCAGTTCATTAGTGGCTTTATTGATATCTAATCTCAGCAGGCCTGCTTCATGCGGTTGGTTTAATAATTTTGCATTTTCAAACTTACCACTTCCCCAAATCTCAATAGCCATCTTCACTAATTCTTCTACAGTTTTATTGTCCTCCGCA
>Ga0066648_10001711_pt1 | contig 11573 bp, 10 predicted proteins | sample CryGeyCG12114_NA_FD_59537 | JGI IMG/M metagenome (GOLD analysis project Ga0066648, IMG submission 59537) | Groundwater microbial communities from aquifer - Crystal Geyser CG19_WC_8/21/14_NA | ecosystem: Environmental > Aquatic > Deep subsurface > Groundwater | place: USA: Utah: Grand County... | reverse complement strand
CCCGGGTCTAGTCGATGGCAACGACCAATTCTACCACTGAACCACCGATGCTGTGAACCGTGTTTCTGGTTGATTGTGGAAGAAGTATTGTGGTGGAGGGTACAAGTCGATTTTTACTAGCGTGGAAGCCGGTGTATTCCGGAACTCGAACTGCCGATCTGAGAACGCCGGTCGTCAGAGCATAGTCTTTGATGATCTTGAAAAGTAGCTCTTTGTCGGAGTAGATAGGCACAAGTGTTGGGACAACGATGATTGAGTTCATGAACAATAACTATAAGCATGGGTGTGAAGTTGTGTTGCACGACTGCCCTGCGGGTACTTTGTCCAGCCACGTGCGAGCCACTCTAGATCGGATCCGGTACACTGGCTCCAGACAAACCTACCAAACTTCTACGCGTCCTCACTTAACTTGGGGATCGCTCCTTCCTCGACAACGTCCCACACTACAACGATGCAGCCAAGCTACACACGCGTGTTGTCAGTATAAGCAATACGCTTGCCTTCAAAATATCGAACCTCTGGAACGCGTCCATGCCAGCACCCATGCAAACTGAATTGCTTGCTGAGAGCTCCTGCCTGTCCACGAGATAGACGACTAATTCAGAGGTTGCTCTTTCCTGAAGAATAGCTTGGCTTCTTGCCGACCACTTGCTCCTTTGCGTGCTTCGACAGTGTGCTTGTGACTCTTATGTATGCTCCTTTCTACCTACTAACTTCGTGTCGCTGCCTGTATTCAAGATCGAAAATTATGGCACCTCCATCAAGCTCACATTACCGGCTACCAGGGTCGCTGTCTCGCGGCTCCCCACCAGTCTATGCTGGTTCTTTGGTAGTGGTCGATGAGAACAACAAGCCCACTAGCAAAAGCGAGCATCTACTCATGAGCTTGTCGATCCTACTAACCAATTGCAGAGCGTAAGATCACCACCAGCCATGAAATCATCATCGGCCGCGACCCGAACAAATGGTGAGTCAGTGCCTGTGCTCGATACACGCTGACTTTTCGAGTCATTGGACCTTTGACGACCCGTACATGTCCCACAAACATCTTCGGATATATGTCGTTATTTTTGAGGACGATGACGCGGAGGGTGAACCACTAGTCTACGCTGAGGACCTTTCGCGCAACGGCTGCCACTGGAACGGGTCTTTGATGGGCAAGAAGAATGATGCATTTCTGTTGAGCGATGAAGATCGTCTACGCTTGACTTCCAAGACGAGCTTGGTATTCCAGGCAAGTTCTGTAGACGAGCGGAGTCACTTCGACCTAGTGCAGGAACGCCAGATGCGGGTAAGCAAGTACGGCTCCCACACACTCTTAAGCTGACACTCTTCAGACTTTCTGCGACAATTACGTGCTCACAGACCGCCTGCTTGGCTCTGGTGCATTCGGAAGTGTCTTCATGGCTATTGAGCAAACAACCCGTACTCAACTGGCATGCAAAGTCGTTGACCTACGACGCATCGGACGAACGCGAGAACAACATATCTCGTGCGAACAGCCACAATCTCGATCAGGCAGCCATGCGAGATGCGAGCTCAGAAAAATCCGCATATGGGCCGACAAACAGAGGCGACAAATACCGTTGGAGAAGAAGTTCAGCTCATACATGCGAGAGTTTGAGATTTTATCGTCGATCAGCCATCCCAATATAATCGCCCTGGACAAAGTGTTCATCACGGACGACAACATATATGTATTTCAGGATCTCATCACGGCAGGCGACCTCTTTTCCTACGTGGAGTCCAGAAACCATAGGCTACTGGAGGTCGAAGCAGCGGTCATCATACGACAAGTGTTGATCGCTGTTCAATATCTGCACGAACACCACATCGCCCATCGCGACATCAAGCCAGAGAATGTGATGTTAACAAGCCTCGTCACCGGAGCTAGAGTTGTGCTTACGGATTTTGGTTCTGCGAGGCGGATACTCCCATTGCAACGAGCCACGACTTTCGCTGGAACCGAAGAGTACGGTGCACCTGAAATGATGAATCAACGCTCGAAATTCTTCTCTAATAGCAAGAAAGCTGCTGGATACTCGCTCGCGATTGACATGTGGTCTGTCGGCACTGTCTCAACATTGCTTCTAGTCGGTTTCCGAGCCTTCGACAATCCCGACGGTAGACATGACGCGACGCTAGCGGTCCAAGCTGAGCTCAGCAGACTCGAAGAAGACAAGCGCTGGAGAGGCTTAAGCGAACGATCGAAGAATTTTGTCCGACGGCTGCTAGTCCTGCACGAGGAGGAACGTCTTACAGCAGAGGGAGCACTGCAGCATCCCTGGTTTTCAAACGAGATGCACAAAGCCGATTTCGAGGAACTGTACAAGCGGACGACCAAGAATTGGCGTCCTAGGATTCCGAGTATCCCACTCGTCGAATTCATACATGGTCAGTGTTGCAAAGTTACGTGCTTTGAGTCCTCACAAAAAGTTCTCGAGGACCAGAGACCAGCGAGAGGGCGATCTCCGACTCCAGCTGAGCCACCTTACAAACCGTTCTACCGCAAGATATATGATAAGACCGGACTTTGGCCTGCAAGGGCTAAAAGAGGCCGCGGTATGTCTGAAGAACAGGGGCAGGCAATCGAGCAGTGGAACGAAGTCATGTTTGAACTACTGAAAACAAGTCGAGCTGGGCAGCAATCAGATGGCAATCAGTTCAAACAGCCTGAGATCCCATTTTCTGTGACGACAGACCCCGATAGAAAACCACTAGTGACCACCTCGAAGCGCCTGAAGCTACAATCATCCGAACCACCAGATGGCACCATGGATCGGCGTCGATCCAATCAGGGGTCAAATGTTGTCAATGGCATCACAGAACAATCTCCAGCTCGACGGAAGGCTAGGGGTCCTTCCAACATCAGCTTGCCTCTGAGACCTTCCCTGACGCGATCGGTGTCGTTCTACTATGCGAATTCAAAGGGTCCGAGGGAGGCAGTAAAGCCGAACGCTTTAGGACTTACATCAGTCGACACGCCAAAAACAAAGCCCGAAACAGTCACCGACCCGGTTTCGAAAATAGATCATAATGGTCAATCATGGGCTCTCAACGTCACGTCGCGCTCGAAACTACGATCTCGCTCAGACACACAACACCGGCCCACCGCGATGACTCGGTCGAAGCGGCAAGGGGAGTCTGTCTTCGACGTTGAAGACGACATTGAGAACGGTGGAAAGACTCGGCTGGAGAGTGCACGCGAAGCACGAGACAGTGTGCTTTTGGCTGCATTGAAGGAGACTATGGTCAGCCCGCACGGCGCTCACCTTCGAGTAGTCAGTGGTTGAGCATATCCTGCACATTGGCTTGTGGCACAGCATTGGCGGCCATTTGTAGCGGGCGATGCTACCTGTGGAGCTCTAGACAGGGGGTCGAAAACAACCATCACACGCATCTTGCTTCGAGGAGCTTGTCGCACTGATCTGCACAAAACAACGATCGTTTTCTTGTTTGCCTAAAATGACACTGAACCTCAGTCCGATCCATATCGTCCTCACTCTCGATGACGACGCTTACTCGGTCTCTCGTCACGAGCCTTGCCGTTGCATTCGAATCCTTGAGGGTCGACAACATTGTTGCACTTATAGCTCTCTGCTTGCTCACCACTTCCAACCATAGTGAGGTTGTTGTTGAAAAAGTCAAGCCCTTCACAAGGTGCGTTTCCACTGCACTGCAAGCTTGCGACATTCTCACGCACTGTCCCAACGGTGTTCCCCCAGTGCAAATCCTGAATCTTGAACAAGCTCGTGTCACATCCTCCACTCACGCCATTATAAGAAGTACACTGGGTGATCGCCCACGCAACCCTCACATTCTCCAGAACGAAATTCTTGAACGTGATGTTTTTGGCGTGTCCGAAGCCCCCACCCCCGCCGTTCGGAGGGTACCCCGTCGTCCTCCCGGACCAAGTCTTGACCCTTGCCGCATACTCTGAGCCATAGCACTTGATGTCCACAGCCGTAATGTTCTCGATGATCTCGATCTGACCCGGGTACTGCCCTATACTGCCCATGGCCAGGCTCTCGCCGTGATAGAACGTGCAGTTCGCGATGTAGATGTTGGTGCTGTTCTGCTTCATGCTGATGCTGTCGTCGCCGCAGTCGACCGTCCACCGGAGGAACGTGATGTTGTTGGCGTACACGGTGTCGACGCCGTCCGTGTTGACGTTTGCGCGGAAGTCGCGGTTCGCTTCGGACGTGTTGTTGACGTAGATGTCTTGGAGGAGGACGCGTTCCGAGCGCGCGATCGTCATGGTCCACATCTGGGACTTGATGAAGCGGAGGCCTTCGATGACGGAGTTGGTGGTGTCGGTTATGGTTATGGCGTGGGGGCGGCCGTGGAGGTTGGATTGGCCGTTGTTGTCTGGGGGCGTTAGAATGGGCGGGTGGCTAGGGACATGGGGTGGAGGTTGGGAGTTGGTTATTGGGGATGGACTTACGGTCATACCATACTTGGCCGTTGCCGTCGAGGGTGCCGTGACCATGTCCACTGGGACGCAAGTAGTTAGGGATGTGGTACGGCGTCGCGCGGCGCTCTTGTGGACTTACTAGAAATGTATGCCATCGCCACCTAGATGCCAAGCACTCGACTGGTTCTGAAAGCCAAAGAACAGCGAGTTCTTGAGCCAGTAGTCGATGTTCGTGCTCCACAGCAGCGTCCCCTTGACCTCGATATCGACGTCCTTGAGCCCGGTCGTGTTCATTACGCTTCCGATGTAGTAGGTGGTGTTCTCGAATACGATGTGGCCGTCGTGTTTGCACTCGTCGAATGCCGCAAGGATTGCAGGACTATCATCGCCTTGCGGGTTATGGAGCGCTGGGACCGAGCACGTCTTGGAGCGTTTGGGCCAGTTCCCATCGTGGGAGTAGGGAGGACCTTCGCCGCCGTAGGGAGGTTGCCAGCAGGCGTTCTCGCCTAGATACTCACATACGTACGGGTCCGGTCGCTCAGGTGTCCAGTGGTCTGGAGGCGTCTCAGAGCCCGGGGGTGCTAGAGTCGTAACTGGTGCAAGTGATGTCTGGGTGGTGGATGTTCGCGGGTTAGTTTTTGTTGTGTCATGCTCTTCTGGAAGGGCAATTGGGTTTTGAATTGTCCTCCAGTCTTGTTGTGCCCATCCGCCCTTGGAAGCAAACAGGTCCCGGGCGACAGCTGGGTTGCCGAAGAAGGCAGTGATGGTAATGAGCACGAAGTTCGAGGCTAATACTCGAAAGGTGAAGCTGAGCATGGCGGACGGCGTGTCACGACGAGGTTATAAAGCACGCAGAAAACCAGCAGTTCCCCGGCAGTCCGTAGTGTCTGGTGTGATCGGGAAAGCTTTGAGCTCATGCAGTTACTCGTACGAGCGATGAAGTCCCTAGGTTAGTGAGAAGTGATGTAACTGGCTTAGAGTTTCGTGCTATAAGTGCTCCACCCCCTCATTTGGGGTATACAGGGGTGCGAAGTCTTCCTATCGCTGCGGCCCTTGTACCTGCAAGGTCGGAAGTCAGAGTAGTCAGATACTCTATGAAGCCTTGTCATAATGTAGCAGTATGCGGACCGATGCAACTTAGTTGGCTGTCCGATTCTGACAAAAGAAACCGTATAGAGTCTTCCTACTGCCTCCAAAAGTTTACAAGAAGTAAGGTCGCTTCTACAAGTACGCGCGACATCTTCCATGAGCGTTCTTAGGCATAGACACCTGCGTCAGTGATCCTAAGTACAGACCGTACACCATCACTAATCCCTAGCCTGAAACCTTCTGGTATGTTGCTCCTCAGTTAACCATTCAGCCTTGTTAACACGAAGAGATCTGCTACAATCTGCAGCATCTTGTCCTGGATCACCGTGCATGTTGGCAAACGATTTCCGTGTCGCGCGTGATGAGAGTTGTGCCCTTGGCATCACTTTCGCGATTTTGGGTTTCTACCTGAGCTTTAGTATGCCGCTATCAACATGGTTGGACACGAAGGAAGTGAGCAGCCGAGGTAGAAGCAGTACTATTTCTGTTATACCCCCCTGTCAGGAGTAGGAACTCTCACATAACCACGCCGGCAACAGATTCATCGAGAACACATTCGGCCAGCCGATCTTGTCACAACCAGGAATTTCTCGGCCTAAACCACACTATCATGCATGTTGTTCGAGCATAGCATATCGCTTGCTCTCGAATCATTGTGCGATGTCTTCCATCGACGAGGCCATCATGCAATAAGAAAGATAAACAACAGGAAGCATGTATGATAGAGACTTGACTAATCGGTGCCGCAGTGGGTAAGAAAAGCATGAATACCATGTCTCCACATAAGAGCAGGCATCGCATGCTGTGCGGCAAACCCTTTCGACCCATGATTATTCGTCGCTGCGCAAGCCTGGCGACAACACACAGAAGCTCGTTGAGAGTGCATGGCCCTTTTGAGCACGAAGTGCAACATGTCAAGCCGCGCAGCTGCAGTCCGATGGACAGGTCGGAACGACTTCGTTGTTGAAATTTCTATGAGCACGCACGGCTTTGCCAGCAGGGCGCGCTTGGCGTGGCATAATTCAACACAACATGCACATTGAGGCAAAGACACAAAGCTCGACATCGGCCACTGCTGTGAGATCTCAATGTAGGTAATGAGTGTTCCGACGTTCCGACAATATGGACTGAATACTTGCGCATTTCAGCGAGGTACAGAATGAGTACATAACAGGCTGAGGTCCTTCACATTCCCTGTAACCCGCACTCGGTATAGCAACGCTGCTGACTTGCCTTCGAGCATGAGTCGAAGTTGACACCATCTTGCGGTCTCGGCTCGCGCTAACACTGTCCAGCAGCTGTTTTTCCATACCATACAGCAAAGCTCTCGTAACAGGTGTGTTCTCAGCGGTGACAAAGGAAGCACCGACCTTATTGTCTCCCGTGACTGCAAGTCTAGGCTGGGGCAGTCAGTGATGAGCGACGTCAAGCTGGGTCCAGTTACCTACCGAGTCTGCCAAGCTTCTCACTAAGTGTGCAGCTGGGTGTCGAAGCAACTGATGGAATGTTAGCTATGGTCCACTCCAGAGCCGCACAACGCTTACCAGAAGGTGGACCGGTCATGCCTCGGAGCATAGCAGACTGAGTATCGCTAAGGACCGAAGCATCGGAGCCGCGGATGCTAGAAGTATTCCCCTCTGCTTGGTGGTTTGCGTCCGGTCCGGGTATAATACGAGCTACAGTCCTGAGGAGGAGCCTCTCAACATGGAGGCGGAACACTGCCTCAACCAAGACCATTGCGGTCAAGGAGCCGAGAAAGGCGGATAAGGCTGAATTTGTATCCATACTATCTGTGCGGTGTAATGTAGCGACTTGTATGATAATAGAAGAGTCACACAAAGTTGAGGAAGGACATAACGCTCAGATATATACACCGTGCATACCGGGCGTATGAATATAGGTTACTGCCGACTGGCAGCATGGGTGACGATGGGGGATGTGGGGTAGTTAACGAGGTGGAGCACGTTCCTACTACATGTTGCAACGACCTACTACTTGACAGCAGCTTGTTGTGATTAAGATCGAGACTAGTAAGATGACGTTCGTTTGGTACAGGTGTGAAAGACCAGGCCAAAGGTAGGCTGGCCTGATCCTTGCTCAGAAGTGGCTTGCTGGCAACCTTCAATGTTCCAAGCACTGCATGCCGGACACATGCACCGCTAGGCCGCCAGCACAAAAAGTGGACCGTTCAAAGTTCACATCAGGCACGATCAGCACCGAGCTGGCCTAATTTGTCCACAAACTATAATCATGCCGGTTGGCCTCTCTTTGTTTCAAGTTCAATTTCCCTGCTCCCTTGCACAAGCGAACCATTCAGAGATCATCCGTTCAGAGATCATTATTGGTAGCTGGCGTGCATAGTAAAACACGAGAACCACCACTTTGTCAGGCACTAAAAGACACGCCGCATCCTTGTGCGAAGCTCATCCAAAAATGCCGTTTGCACCATGACCACGAAACACTTGATCGTCAGCATGCGCACTCCAATAGAAATGCTTGCCTAATTCGACTCTCACGCGGAAAGGCTTGGAACGGGACGCGCGGTGGGCTGGGGAGCAGGATAGGTAGGTAGCTGCCGGTCAGCTCGAGCTCTGGTGTACTTGTGTTGTAGATGTAATTGTTGCACCATCTCATACCCTCAAATGCGTTAATCCATTGATAGCAAGTTCCGTCAGTGGAAGCGAGCTGACGGTCGACGCAAGGCAGTGGCTGAAGACATCTTCATTCCTCACTCATTATATATTCCGCCGCGCTGCTCCGTTCCGCTCCACTTCCATAGCGCAGCGCAGCACAGCACCAGCAACAACCTCTGGCATCTTCTAATGTCCTCCGCAAGAATATTTCAAAGTAGCTAAACACATGCATATCCGTCTGGTGTCATGAATCATGACCGTGAACATGACCGCGACAGAACAAGTAGGCTCCAAACACCCCGTGCTATGCCAATTGTAGTTGTGATTGTAATTTGCACATAGAATGATTAAGCACAAATTCATCGCGACCCTGTCTTCCTCTTGCTCAATGAACAAAGTCTGGAGTTATACCTCATGCTTCGGCCTCACTGATGGCATCTTCGCCATCGCTTCCGCCTTGCTGCGCCATGGCTTGTGCTGACACGATCTCTGCTAATCTCTTCAGTCGCGGAGTTTGCAGCCCTGGAATTCTGTTAGCATTCTCAGGCACATCAGTCTCAAAATTGGTAAACTTACATGAGGGCGTATAGGTCTCTAGAGCGGTGATCACCCTAGGCTCCGCAATCTCATACGGACCGCTATCCTCCATGTCCACTGGCGCAAGCAGCAGCACGTCGCTCTTTTCTGTCACCCTGCTAGCAACGGCCTTCATAATCTCACCATTGATTGGTTGCTCGTAGTCGGCAACCAGATACTGGTTGAGGAGTTTTTGGATCTGGTTAGGTGACAGCATCCAGCAGATATCCTGGATGATCTCAATATCGTTCAAGGTTGCTTTCTTCAACTGCAACAGTTTCGTCGCTTGCATAAGATGTTCAAGTTGCAGGGTACCTTCTGGCATGTCGTGGCTCTTGCACCACTCCTCAATTCGCGTGATGTTGTAATTTATCTGGAGACCACGTTTCCATGAGAGGAAATTGCGACGCATGAGCAGGTCGTTGAAGGCTGTTACGCCAACTAGGCGGAGGAGCTCGGTGACGGTCTGTGTGATGATGCTGTCTTCGATGTAATATGATTTCATTGCTTTGAAGACGTTGTTGAGAAGTGACAATAGCTGGTCCATGCTGTAGGCAGGTGTGTTGTTGCTTGGCAGCAGCTTCCCAAGGAAGCGATTGCTCTCATTTGTAACGAAGCCAGGTAAAGACTGTGACTCAATGATGGCAGGCACAATCATCTTCTGGAGTTTCTTCTTGAGCACTTTCATCCAGGTGTGATAGATGTTGAACTCCAACGACTCCAGATCGTGCTTCACGATCTCAAGAAGGCGGTCATATTCGTAGTTGTCTGTCTTCTGAGCCTCATACCAGTCTTCAGCTAGAAAGACGAACGAGAGCATTTCGTGAACGTTGGACAGCCAGAAAGCGCCCGGGTTGATTGCCTCGTCGCCATCGTGTTGCATCACCTCTTGTTGTATGCTCTGCATAACATTCGCGAGGAAGCGTTCAGACTCCTTGACGAAGCCATTGTTCCACATTTCTGAGGTGACGAGATTGATGAGGTAGGATGGGAAGAGCACTTCCTTGTCAGTTGGTGCTGGGTTGGCGGATGGCGATGGTATCTTAATGCCCTTGATCAGACCCATTGTTACTTCGTCGTTGAGTTCCTCTTCTTGTGACAGAAGGTTCTCGAGTTCCATCTCGACGGAGTCTAGGGCTGGATTGAATGTGCTACCTGAAAGTGTCTTCATGTGGGTGTCTATGGCCATGGACATCGGGCGCGCATTGTATGCTCCGCTGTAACGGTCTGATTCAATGCGCTCGGCAGCACCAGCACTGCGTCGCTTGACTGGTTTTTTCGAGGAGACTAGGTTGATCAGGCCGTTGGCGGGTTGGACTGCGTTGCCGTTGGCGTAATCACCATTGATGGGGTAGCTATTAGGTACTGGCGCTCGCTTGGCCATTTCAAGTTGATCTTGCAGGTCATTAATCTGCTGCCTCAATGTCGTCTTTTCTGATTCGTGAACAATGTTGATCTGCTTGAAGTTCTCGAGCTCTGTATTTGAGTTGTTGAGACCTTCTCGCAGCTTCCTCTCCTCTTCTTGCAGCCTCTTTGCATTTCCGAGATGCTCATCATGGGCGGTCTGCAGCTTGTCATGCTCTTCTTCGAGAGCACTCAGTTTGGCAGCTACAATACCTGCCTGGTTGGCTTCTGACTGCAACTCTTTCGAATGCTTGTCCAAAGCGTCGTGTCTTGACCGCCAGATCTTCAATTGACCTTCGTATGATTCGAGCTTCTCCATAAGAGATCGGTTCTCTTTCTTCAGCGCACCAAGAGATTGTGTAAGCTCCACGACCTTGTTTTCGAGCTTGTAAGAAATCTGTTTAAGATCACGGGCCTCTTCTCGCTGTTTCTTGTAGTCGCGACGAGCCAGTTTACCACGGTACATACTTTGAGCAATGACAACCTTTCGGCGGTATGAACGCCATGCACGCAGTGATCGCCACGATCGGAAAGCTCGTTGAATAGTGGTAGCAGCGTTCTTGTACCGTGTCTCGAGGATGGTCTTTCTGCATGTGTATCCCTTTGCCATTGACTGAAAGAGTATGAGGTTGTTGCGGATCACAGCGTATGCTTTGCGCTCCTTCGTTCCTCGCCACACTCTTTGGATGTCGGTGGCAGCTTTGATTTGTCGGAGCTCGTCTGCTTGTTTCCTGGCCAAATAACCTCGAACAGCTGTCTGAACCTCCAAGATAGACTCTCGGGCTTCGAGATACCTTCTCCGGTAATACTTCGCACGCAGGTTTTTCTGTATCATTATAGCGCACGACTTCAAACGGGCAGACCGCAGATTCTCGAGATATGCCAGCATACCGGCACGGAAGAATACCTTGGTAAGACCAAGCTGGTACTTGTCTGCCTTCTGGTGGCCGACATCGCCTAGAGCCTTCTTCAAGATATTGTGGGCCATGTCCTTGATCTCGGTCGTCCATTGGTCGGAATGGCAAAGCATGTAGTATCGGAACGCAAATTCCTCGTATGTCCATCGTGTGGGATAACCAGCAGTACTTATCCGTACCGTCTCGAGCACACCACAAGCTCGTAGCTGAGACAGCACCATAGGTCCTTCGAATTTCCACGCCTCTTTAGCTTCATTAGGCTTGATACATCGGATGTAGTGAGCATCAGTTGAATTGATCGTGTTCATGAGTTCAATTAGCGAGCTCTTGAAAATGCCACCAAGAGTGGGCTTTCGGTTGGCCGCAGCACCTGGGCGTCGACCTGGAGCAGTGGCAGCCTTGGAGCCTACAGCACCAGCTGAGTCTTTCTCACGTACCGAAACAGCAGTCTCGAGGACAGAAACCATGAACTGATTCGTGGACTTCCTCAGCACCTCCATCTGCTCATCCGGCACAGTATCTCTGTTCTTTTCGATGAAG
>Ga0066648_10001710_pt1 | contig 11573 bp, 3 predicted proteins | sample CryGeyCG12114_NA_FD_59537 | JGI IMG/M metagenome (GOLD analysis project Ga0066648, IMG submission 59537) | Groundwater microbial communities from aquifer - Crystal Geyser CG19_WC_8/21/14_NA | ecosystem: Environmental > Aquatic > Deep subsurface > Groundwater | place: USA: Utah: Grand County... | reverse complement strand
TTTATGAAATACCTGCAAATTCTGACATTCAGTTCGATATGGTGTTTTCACTGGAAACGCTGGCCAATCCTGCAAATCTTAACGGAAGTGACTGGGCAACGCTTGACAATCTGGATTCGCAGTTCCTGAATACATATTTTTTGCTTGCACAAAACACGGATATAAAAAGCCTGGAAAACAAGCTGAGCAAACTGCGCGATGAACTGAAAACGGACAAAGACGGCGTAAAATTCGGACTACAGGCGTTCAGGCATGTGCATTTGCCTGAAAAGCTGAACGATACTTATCAAACCAGCGGTAACCTGAAATACGTTTACATGCTGCTGATCATTGCCGTTCTTATTTTACTGATCGCGTGGTTTAATTACATTAACCTTTCTACGGCAAACGCGCTCAAACGAGCGAATGAAGTGGGCGTCCGCAAGGTAATCGGCGCTACTCCGGGCAATCTGATCGTGCAGTTTCTTGGAGAATCCATGCTGGTGAACTTACTTGCAATTTCATCTGCGGTATTACTGATCAGTATTCTTCAGCCTTTTTTTAATGAACTGATCGGTAAAGAGCTTTCACTGGCAACGCTGGGCAATTCTTCCATCTGGATTGCAGGAGCTTGCATATTATTGTTAGGCTCGGCTGTTTCCGGCGTGTATACCGCATATGCATTATCCCGATTCAATCCGGTTAAAATCCTGAAAGGAAGTCTGGTGAAATCGTCCAGAGGCATATTGCTCAGAAAGTCACTTGTAATTTCACAGTTCACCATTTCCATTGTTTTGATTCTTGCAACGATTGTAATTTACGCTCAGTTACAGTTTATGCAAAGCCAGAATCTGGGTATAAAAACGGATCAGCTGCTTGTTGTACGCGGTCCGGAAGTTAGCAACGACAGTACGTATAAAGCCCGGCAGGCCGCTTTTTACAATGAGTTAAGTCAGCAGAGTTATGTAAAAGAATACAGCCTTTCCGGAACGGTGCCGGGAAACTGGTACAATTTCATGACTTCCGGTTTTACTCAGCCGGGTTCCAGGCCGGGCGACGAATTCAAAACGTACTCATTTGCTATTATTGACAACAATTATCTTGATACTTACGGCATACAACTGAAAGCAGGAAGGAATTTCACACCGCAGGAAGTTCGTGTGGACTGGAACAATAACAGTAAAGTAATTCTGAATGAAAAGGCTATGGCGCAGTTTGGCTTTAAATCTGCCGAAGAAGCCATTCAGAATAAAATAAAATGGGACGAAAGATATCTGGACGTAATCGGCATTACAAAAAATTATCATCATATGGGATTGCAGCGGGCCATTGACCCGATCATTTTCTATCCTCAGAACAACAATTCCTATATCACGATCAAGCTTGCGCCGGGCCATATTCAGGACAAAATGGCCAGAATGGAAAGCATGTATAAAAACTACTTTGCCGGCAATCCGTTCGATTACTTTTTCGAGGATGAAAATTTTAACAAGCAGTACGTTTCCGAAAAACAATATGGAGAAATGTTTACTTCGGCATCGGTATGGGCTATTTTTATTGCCTGCATGGGGCTTTTCGGACTGGCGACATTCACCGTTGAAACCCGGACCAAAGAAATCGGAATCCGGAAAGTACTCGGCGCTTCAGTTGCCAGCATAGCCGGTTTGCTTTCGGCTGACTTCCTTAAACTCGTTATTGTATCTATTGTCATTGCAAGTCCGCTTGCATGGTATTTCATGACCAGCTGGCTGAAAACTTTTGAATATCAGGTAAAATTAAGCTGGTGGATTTTTGTGGCCGGAGGCATTACAGCCATTCTGATCGCCATACTTACAATCGGTTTTCAAAGCATCAAAGCCGCATTGGCAAATCCGGTGAAGTCGCTGAAAAGTGATTGATGGCAGTTGGCTATTAGCTGTTGGCTGTTAGCTATCAGCTAAGCACTGGAAGTAATGAGCCAAAAGCTAATCGCTGCCAGCCCTGGCTAAACCCTGAAAGTAAATCTGTAAAACCAATATTTCATCATCAAAAGCCAAAAGCAAATAGCTAAAAGCCAACTGCCAAAAGCCATCAGCAAACAACATATTTCACCGCTAAAAGCCAACCGCCAACGCCATGTTACAAAACTATCTCAAAATCGCATTTCGGAACCTTGTCAAACATAAAGCGTTCAGTTTTATTAACATCGCCGGCGTAGCCATTGGACTTGCCTGTTTTTTGTTGCTTTCACTTTACGTAAAAGACGAACTGAGTTATGATCGGCACCATGCGAATGCAGACCGGATTTACCGGCTTTCACGCACATTCATTTCAGATGACGGAACAGAATCGCTGCGGCTAGGACAAGCCGCCCCGCCATTCGGTCCGCTTGTAAAGCAGGATTTTCCTCAGGTGGAAGAAGTAGTGCGGTTACTCCGCATGGGCGCGCTTATGCGGTATGGCGATAAGGTTTTTGACGAAGAAGACTTGTTTGTGGCTGAGCCAAGTATTTTCAGGGTATTTACTTTTAACGTGCTACAAGGCAATCCGGCCAGCGCTCTGGAAAATCCTTTTTCTGTCATGTTTTCAAAACAGATGGCGGAAAAATATTTTGGAAACGAAAATCCGGTAGGAAAGATCGTGCGGCTGGATAACCAGTTTGATTATACCGTTACGGGTGTTTTTGAACCGCTTCCTTCGCAGTCCCATTTTCATCCGCAATTTCTGGTTTCCTTTTCCTCGCTGAACGACGACCGCGTCTACGGCGCTGAAAGCCTGCGAACCAACTGGGGCAATAATTCATTTTCGACTTTTTTGCTGCTTCCTCAAAATTATAGTCCGCAGAATCTGGTAAAAGCCTTTCCTGCATTTCAAAACCGGCATATAGAACCCAACGCATCCAAATATTCACGTCTCGACCTTATGAAATTGACCGATATTCATTTGCATTCGCATATGGATTCGGAAATCGAGGCAAATGGCGACATTCAGTATGTGTACCTGTTTTCTGCCATTGCGCTTTTTATTTTGATCATTGCCTGCATTAATTACATGAACCTTGCTACGGCCCGTTCAGCGATGCGAGCCAAGGAAGTAGGCATGCGCAAGGTCATCGGTGCGGTTCGGCATCAGCTTATCCGTCAGTTTTTAAGTGAATCTCTCATGCTGGTTTTCATTGGTCTGCTGCTTGCGATTGTAATCGTAACTCTTTGCCTTCCTTATCTTAATTCCTTTACGCAAAAGCAGTTATCGTTCAGCTCGCTGCTCAATCCGGTGTTTCTTTGCATCGTGGTTTGCATTACTTTATTCACAGGTCTGATTGCCGGCAGTTATCCCGCTTTTTTCATGACATCTTTTCAGCCGCTCAGTGTTTTCAAAGGAAAGATCACATCCGCACTGAAAAAAGGAAACCTGCGTCAGGTGCTCGTCGTAACCCAGTTTGCAATTGCCGTTGTGCTGATCATCAGTACGGCAGTGGTTTACAATCAAATGCGGTACATCCGGAATTACAAGCTGGGTTACTCCAAAGATCAGGTTTTACTGCTGCGCGCGGGAAGGGATACGACAACCAATTTCGAAAGCCTGAAACAGCGTTTCAAAGCAAACAGTAATATTATTGAAGTCGGAAGGTCGTCACGCATTCCTTCGGGCAGGCTGCTGGATTCCTGGGAAGCCTATGTTTCCAAAGGTGATTCCATGTCGCCAAGCAGCATTAATATAAAGTCATTGTCCGTGGATGAAGATTTTATACCTGCATACGAAATTGAAATGGCAGCCGGCAGAAATTTCTCCCGCGAATTTTCCACTGACAAAACAAACGGTTTTATCCTGAATGAAACGGCCATAAAGCTTTTAGGATATAAAGATGCGGCAAGCGCAGTAGGCGACCGTTTCGGGTACGGCCAGATCCGCGGCCAGATCATCGGCGTTACCAAGGATTATCATTTTGAATCACTCCACCAGAAAGTAGCGCCAATCGTCATGTTCCGGCAGGAAGAACGGCTGGGCTGGATGTCGGTGCACATATCCGGCGGAAATATTAAAAGTTCCATTGCACATATAAAGTCCGTTTGGCAGCAGGAATTTCCAGACCGTCCGTTCAATTACGGGTTTTTAGATCAGCGGTTTGGTGAACTTTATGCTCGTGAGCAGACGCAGCAGATGCTTTTCGGGATCTTTGCGGGCATAGCTATATTCATTTCCTGCCTCGGCTTGCTCGGACTTTCCATGTTCATGGCCGAAATAAGAATAAAGGAAATCGGCGTGCGGAAAGTGCTCGGTGCGTCGGTAACAAGTCTGGTTATTTTACTTTCCAATGATTTTCTGAAACTGGTTATTATTGCCATTCTTATTGCTTCGCCTGTTGCGTGGTATGCAATGAACAGCTGGCTGCAGGATTTTGCTTATCATACGGAAATTCAATGGCAGGTTTTCGCATTTGCAGCCATTATATCCATTGCAATCGCATTGTTCACGATCAGTTTCCAAAGTATAAAAGCAGCATTGATGAATCCGGTGAAGTCGTTGAAAAGTGATTAGGTAAGATGTGAAATGTTTTTAGCTGTTAGCTTTTGGCCAACAGTTAATCGCCAACAGTCAATCGCTAACAGCTAACTGCTAATAGCTAACAGCCAAAAATCAACCGCCATGCTAGTCAACTATTTAAAAATCGCTTTCAGAAACTTGGTTAACAATAAAACCTATTCCCTGATCAACATAGTCGGTTTGGCAATGGGCATGTCGGTTTCTGTATTAATACTCGTGTTTGTGATGCATGAGTTCAGTTATGACAAATTCCATGTCAATAATACGCGTATTTACCGCATTCTTGCGCAGATCAAAATGGGCGGTAACGACATGCAGTTTACTTCGTTTTCGGCAAAGCTGGGTCCGGCACTGAAAGAATATAACCCACAGGTTCAGGATTTTGTAAGAGTGAAGCCTGCTTATCAAAAAGTGGTTATAAAGAATCCGGAAAAGGGCGGTGAACTGTTTTATGAACAGCACTTTCTGTTTGCCGATCCTTCTTTTTTCAAAGTCTTTTCATTTAAAATAAAAGAAGGAAATCCATCCGCGATGCTGGAAAGACCATTCACAATGGTTATATCCGAGCGTGCAGCCCGGAAGTATTTCGGAGATCAGAATGCATTGGGAAAAACGTTGGTTTACGACGGCAAACATGTCATGCAGATTACAGGTATTGCACAAGATCCGCCGTCGAACTCCACCTTTAATTTTGATTTTGTAGCTTCCGCATCCACTTTTCCGAAGCTGAGTGAGCAGAATAAAAACAACTGGGAAGAAGCCGGGATCTTTACAACTTATCTTTTGCTTGATTCAGAAAAATCAAAATCTCTTGTTGAAAAAAATATTAAAAGGGAAGGAAATAAAACGGGAGCATTTGACAGTCAGGCAAATTATAAACTGGAAAGCTTCGGCGAAATTCATTTAGGCAACAACTTCAACGATTCAGGCAATTCCAAACTGATTTATATATTCGCCGGAGTGGCTGCTGTAATCCTGTTTCTGGCTTTGTTCAACTATATGAGCCTTACTACGGCCCGTGCTACCATGCGGGCAAAAGAAGTGGGTGTCAGAAAAGTTGTAGGTGCCAGAAAAAGCGGTTTGGTCAGACAGTTTTACGTTGAGTCCGTTCTGGTTTGTTCCATTTCTTTTGCACTGGCTTTCCTTTTTGTTCATTTGCTGCGTCTGCCATTCTATAACTTGCTGGATCTTCATATCGATTCCACCTTTCTGCTTTCACCTGCATTTTTAGGTTTTCTTGCTGCGTTGCTGATCGTCAGCACGTTGATTGCCGGCAGCTATCCTGCGTTGATTCTGTCCGGATTTGCACCGTTGGAAGTATTGAAAGGAAAGTTTACAGGCAAGCAGAACGGCACGTCGGTCAGACGTGTATTTATGGTTTTTCAGTTTACGGTTTCCATTACGCTTATTGTATGCAGTCTTGTGGTAAAAAACCAGCTTCAATATATGCAGACCAAAAAGCTGGGCCTTTATAAAGATCAGGTGCTGAGTATTCCTTTAAGCGCTACAATGGCGCCTAACTATTTTCCTATGCGGAATGAAATAAGGGAACAAGCAGGTGTTCAGGACGTTACTTTCACCAATGCCGGTCTTTTCAAAGGCTATAATATGTTTTTTCTTAAAAATTTCACGACCAAAAAAGATGTCAGCCTTGCCTATATGGTTGTTGATAAAAATTTTACCCGGACACTCGGACTGAAATGGAAAACGGAACCCGCAGCAGAATTATGGAAAGACCGTAACTACATGGTTTTAAATGAAACGGCCCTCAAACAACTGGGTATGAAAGGAAACCCGATCGGACAGAGAGTAGGAGATAATGACGAAGTTGCGGGTATTTTAAAGGATTTTCACTTTTCATCCATACAATCAGAGATCAAAGCAATGGGTCTTTTTGTGGTGAACGATACATCCAATATCCTGAAAGCTCCCGGCGGAGCCGGTGTACTGTATGTCAGGCTGGACCCAAAAGTGAAGCTGAAAGAAAAAGTGGCAGCAATCGGTGAGATATTCAACAAATACGACCGTGAAAAGCCGTTTGAATATTACTTTCTGGACGATGCTTTCAATGAAACATTTAAAACAGAAATACGTATGTCGAAAATGTTTTCAGTATTTACGGCATTTGCTATTTTCATTGCCTGCATGGGACTTTTCGGATTGGTTACATTTACTGCCGAAATCCGGACAAAGGAAATTGGTATCCGCAAAGTGCTTGGCGCTTCCATCGGTGGAATTGTAGTGCTGCTTTCCAAAGATTTTATAAAGCTTATCTTTTTGGCCATCATTCTCGCCATTCCGTTAGCTTATTATTTTATGAACAAATGGCTGCAGGATTTCACTTACCGCATCCAGATACCGATATGGATTTCAATCATTTCTAGTCTGGCAGCTATTATAATCGCCTTGTTAACAATCAGCTTCCAAAGCATAAAAGCAGCATTGATGAATCCGGTAAAGTCGCTGAAGAGCGATTAGCTGTTGGCTATAAGCTATTGGCTAAAAGCGAATCGCTAACCGCTAAAAGCCAACTGCAACTCGCTAACGGCTTGAAGCTAAAAGCCAAACCGCCAACTGCCAACAAATACTGTCCGGCTTGGATAAAATATTGTCCGTTTTTGAACACCTGAACAAAGCATTTTTTGAGATAATAACTTGAAAGAAAGATTGTTATAAATTCGGTATAAATTTTGTATTCCAAAAAAGCAAATTACCAAAGCAAACAGCTATAAGCCAATAGCTAAAGGCTAATAGCTAAAAGCCAACCGCTAACAACCAGCGAACCCAAATATCCATGTTCAGAAACTATCTCAAAATTGCATTTCGTAACCTTTGGAAGCACAAGGTATTTTCATTTATCAATATCATGGGACTGACGGTCGGCATGTCGGCTTGCTTCCTGATATTTTTATATGTCAATTTTGAATTGAGCTATGACGCCTTCAATTCCAGAGCGGACCGCATTTACAGGCTGGTGACGGATATAAAGACACCTTCCGAAACCATTAACACGCCGGTTACATCGTGGGCATTTGCGCCGGGTATCAAAAACGATCTGCCGGAAGTAGACGCATTTACGCGCGTAAGCGGAGGCAGTTTTCTGGTCCGGAAAGGCGAACTTAAATTTCAGGAGGAAAAAACGGTTTTTGCCGATTCAACGCTTTTCAGGGTTTTTGACTTCAAATTGATAAAAGGAAATCCCGCCACTGCGCTGAAAGATCAGTTTAGCCTGGTTTTTACAGAAAAAGCTGCTAAAAAATATTTTGGCGACGTGGATCCGATCGGGCAGACATTGCTTTTGTCCGGTGAAGGATTTCCCGCGATTGTGACCGGAATTATGAAGGATATTCCGGAAAATTCGCAGGTAAAAGGCGATATGTTTGTGTCCATGTCCACACTGACGCAGAAGCTCAATAAAGGACTGGACGAACAATGGGGCAATTTCGGCGCAACGACTTATTTGCTTTTAAAGCCGGGAACTACAGGAAAAGCACTGGAAAAAAAGCTGCCGGGATTCCTGAAAAACCGCGCAGGAAAACTCATGACCGAACTGAATATGCATTATACCTTATTCCTTGAACCGCTAAGGGATGTGCATTTGCTTTCAACCAGAGGATCGGACGAGGCCGGAAGTATGAACAACGTATATATATTTTCGGTTGTAGCCATTTTTATCCTGCTCATTGCCTGCATCAACTTTGTAAACCTTACTACGGCACGTTCTGTGGAAAGGGCAAAAGAGGTCGGTATCCGCAAAGTTGTTGGCGCCCCGAAATGGCTGATCGCAAGGCAATTTATCAGTGAATCCATATTGTTGTGTCTGATTGCGTTTGTGTTTGCCATTGTTTTGTCCGCAGCACTTATTCCGTTATTCAATAATTTATCAGGTAAAATAATCAGTGAAGGCATTTTAAGTAATCTGCCTTTTGTGCTTGGACTGTTTGTTGCTTCCATTGTAATCGGCATTTTGGCAGGCATTTATCCCGCGCTTGTTTTATCATCTTTTGAGCCTGTCGTAGTTTTAAAAGGACGTTTTACGACGAGTTTCAAGGGTGCTTTGCTGAGAAAAGGATTGGTCGCGGTTCAGTTTGCCATATCCATTGCGCTGATTATTGCTACAATTGTGGTTTATACACAAATGGATTTCATGCCCAACCGGGATCTGGGTTTTAGCAAGGATCAGATGCTGATTATCAATTCGGAAGGCGATCCCAAAAGGGAAGCATTCAAAGAGTCACTTGCCAATCTGAGCGGTGTAAAATCAACCGCAACATCTTCAAGTGTTCCGGGCAGCGGCAATCCGGGCGCTTATTCGGAAATAGAAAATAAAAGCGGCGACATGCAGATCGCCAATCTTGACCTCTACTTTGTAGACTTTGATTACATTTCCCAGTTTCAACTGAAAATGGCCGCCGGACGTCCGTTTTCAAGGGAATTCGGTACGGATACGACGCAGGCAATGGTCATGAATGAAGCTGCGGTGAAATTGTTTGGTTACAGTTCGCCGGAACAGGCAATCGGCAGGCGTTTCAAGCAATGGGGACGTGAAGGGAAAATTGTCGGAGTGGTTAAAGATTTCCATTTCAGGGCATTGCAGGAAACCATCAAGCCGCTCACGATGCGCATTGAACCAAGGAATACAGATCTGGTATCTGTAAAAATAGACGGCGGAAATATCAAAGGGACCATTGCGGCCATTGAAAACAAATGGAAATCCATTATGCCGGACCGACCGTTCAGCTATTATTTTATGGATGAATTTTTTGATCGGCAGTACAGAAGTGAAGAGCGTTTTGAGAAGCTGTTTTTCAACTTTGCCATTCTTGCCATTTTCATATCCTGCCTTGGTTTGCTGGGCCTTGCGTCATACAGCACCATGCAGCGTACAAAGGAAATCGGCGTAAGAAAAGTAATGGGCGCGTCCATAGGAAGCATAGTCGGGCTTTTGTCCAGAGATTTCCTGAGGCTGGTTTTAATTGCGTTCATAATTGCTTCGCCCATTGCCTATTACGGTATGTACAAATGGTTGCAGAACTTCGCTTACCGCACAGATATTCATTGGTGGATCTTTTTGATAGCCGCTTTTCTTTCGGTCGCAATCGCATTCATTACCGTGAGCTTTCAAAGCATTAAAGCCGCGTTGATGAATCCGGTCAAATCGCTGAGAAGTGAATGATTATACAATTTTCTTACTTCCGATGCTGAAAAATCATTTTAAAATAGCCTTTCGAAATCTGGTTCGCAACAAAGCTTTTACCGCTATCAATATTCTTGGCCTTGCTCTGGGAATGGCATCAAGCCTGTTTATTTTTTTGTGGACAAAGGACGAAACGAGCATTGGAAAGAATTACGAAAATGCATCCCGAATTTACAGGATCATGGAGCGCGAATTTACAGACGGTAAAGTTGTAGCCGATGATGACACGCCCGGAATTCTGGCCGATGAACTGAAAAAGGAATTTCCGGAAGTGATGTATGCAGCCGGTTTCTCGTGGCAGGAAGCCCGTTTGCTGCGTGTCGGAAATAAGTCTGAAAGGCAAAATGGCTGTTATGCAGGAGCAGACTGGTTTAAAGTTTACAGTATTCCGATTTTGGCAGGAAAGGCGGAAACTGCATTAAAGGCGCCGAACAGTTTGGCGATCTCGCGCAAACTGGCCGTAACCTATTTCGGAAATGTAGCGTCGGCATTAGGCAAATCCATTCACTTTGATAACAGCAATGATTATCAGATTACTGCTGTTTTTGAGAATTTGCCCGCCAATGCCATGGATCAATATGACTTTCTGTTAAGCTGGGATATTTTTCTGTCAAGGCAGCCCTGGGCCAGAGACTGGACGAATGCCGGACCCAAAACAAGGCTGATGCTCCGGCCGGATGCCAGTCCCGAGCAGTTTGATGCCAAGCTGAAATGGTTTCTGAAAGGCAGGAATACAGATTTTGGTAAAACATTTTATATCAATCTCTTTCTTCAGGCCGAAGCGGATGCCTATCTGTATTCAAGTTTTAAAGACGGTTACAACGATGGCGGCCGGATTGACCACGTCAAGTTGCTGGCAATAGTCGCAGGTTTTCTTTTGCTGATCGCAATAATCAACTTTATGAATCTGTCAACGGCCAGATCGCGCAAGCGGGCACGGGAAGTAGGCATCCGTAAAGTTGTTGGCGCCGGACAGCGTTCGCTTATCCGCCAGTTTATGAGCGAGGCAATGCTGCTCGCATTTATAGCCATGCTGCTTGCAGTTGTTACGGTTTTGGTATTAATGCCGCTATTTAATCAATTGACCGATAAACAATTAACTTTGCCGTTGAATCAGCCTTATTTCTGGGCGGTACTGGCTGGTTTGCTGATCTTAACGGGTGGTTTGTCGGGCAGTTATCCGGCTTTGTTTCTGGCTTCGCTCAATCCGCTGAAAATCCTTAAAGGTGTCGTATCGTCTTCACGGCTTAATTCCGGAGCACATTTGTTCCGCCGCGGACTTGTGGTTTTTCAATTTGTTATGTCCATGCTGCTGATTGTTGGTACCGTCGTTGTTTATCAGCAACTTCAATATATTCAGAAGAAAAATCTGGGTTATGACCGTGAAAACCTGATCAATATCCAGTCTGACGGTGACCTTCCGAAAAATTACGAGGTTTTCAAACAGGAATTGCTGAAAATGACAGGAATTCAGTCTGTTACTCATATGTATGCAAATCCGCTCGGTAACGGAAGTACAACAGAAGGCGTTGGATGGACGGGAAAAGATCCGCAGGCAGCCATTTCATTTAATAACACTGCGGCGGGATATGATTTTGCCAGAACAATGAAAATGAAGCTGATTGACGGCCGTGACTTTTCTCCTGAATTCGCTTCTGACTCAACGAATTATTTAATCAATGAAGCAGCAGCGAAACGGATCGGTTATAAAAATCCGGTCGGACAGCCATTGACTTTCTGGGACAGGCCGGGTAAAATCATTGGTCTGATTAAAGATTTTCATTTCAATTCCCTGCACGAACCGATCAGGCCATTGATCATCCGAATGGCAGACGGACATTACGGAAATATCCTGATCCGTACTCAGCCCGGA
>Ga0066648_10001709_pt1 | contig 11574 bp, 9 predicted proteins | sample CryGeyCG12114_NA_FD_59537 | JGI IMG/M metagenome (GOLD analysis project Ga0066648, IMG submission 59537) | Groundwater microbial communities from aquifer - Crystal Geyser CG19_WC_8/21/14_NA | ecosystem: Environmental > Aquatic > Deep subsurface > Groundwater | place: USA: Utah: Grand County... | reverse complement strand
TATTTCCCTCGGGTTTTCCCAATATCTCCCGGCAGAGTTTCACCCACCTAATACCCTAAAAAAAATAGATGCGAATGATATCATTGGTACGTTATATCCGTTGTGAAAAAGCGATCGTGGGAATTTCAGCATCATTGTGCCACTAACAATAAGTTATGTGTCTGTATATAAGCCAGGACAGGAGCATGGATGGGGAAGTTCACCTTATAGAATCCTGAATCCTGAAGGTAATGAGTTCATACATGCAAAGGTAGATAGGTTCATAGTTCAAATCATTGTTCAGCTTTAAGCAAAATGACAAAGGAAATATGACGTTGTTCTGTCACGTGTTAAACATGGTCAGATTACATTTTATTAAACTGCATTCATGTGATTACTGCAGTAAACTGAAAAGAACTAAATAAAAACATTCCCAAGCCAAGTATATATACAGCTAACTACACCTTATTTTTAAACAGCAAACGGCACACAAATAACCATTCCAGTTTTACGCGATGACAAATACAGCGAAAAAATCAACTTACCCAGAGGAGCATCACAAAGGAGACAACAGGCGGCAATGGCTCCAGCCGAAGCTCCAGAAGCCTTGTCCACAACTAAATGGGGTGCGTATTTTTTTAGACAGGCAGCGACTCCAACGTGATAGATCCCGAGGAATCCACATCCAGCAAAGGAAAGATTAAACTTTGGTCTTTGAGACATCTTGCAATAAGTTTCTCCACTTGGCAAGATTTGAACTTGTTGGTTCCTCAACTACGGTTGAGAATGGACCACGAAACTGGTAAAAGATTTCGACAATGAATTCACTCAAAGTCTGTTAACGAGGAAGGCCAAGTGTATTTAGAAGTACTATAGTTCGGTTTCAGACAGAACTTAAACTGAGCTGATGTTGTCCAGTCAGCACTCTACCTAGTGAAAAGAGCAATCACGATTCACGATGTGAAAAGATAACTTTTATCGCTAAGATTCTTTGGACTTGGATATGATTTGGACTACTGTTGATGGAGCAAATTGTTTTCGTTGCTCTCAGAATCACAGACAGTATTAAACTGGACGCATCAGATGGACACAGTCACCACTATTTGTTTATTTGTCTTCGTTGTAATCGCACAGCAATGGTTGAGTCACAATTTAAACAAGTAAAGTGAGTAACGAACGAGAGGGTTATTTAAGTTGACTGTTGTTGGTTCCAACTATTTCCTTTATATCTGTAAATTACGAAATTACAAATTGAAAACAACAGACGGCAAATTAGATGAACGATCAGTTTAACTTGAGTATTGACTTAAACGTCGATACGAGAGAGTTTCTTGATTGGCTTAAATCACAGTTTAAAATAGCTCTAGCTTTTACGCTTTTTTCACTTGAGTTCTTCTCAGACTTCAATTCAAGACTGAATCGAAATCCATCTTGAGTTCGGATTAAATACGAGGAAACGTAATAAGTGTTTCCAGACAACGATGATATCACAACATTCACAACTACGTTTCTTTCTGGTAGCGCAGTTAGTTTGTCTGTTTGGTGGTCAACATGTACCTCGTTCATATTAAAGTCACAAACAAATATAACTTACTGCGCGGACGTACCTCGATTATTATTTAACTTCTCGCCTCCTATCTATATCTTAGTTAGTGTAGCTAATGTTATTACTTTTGCCTGCCAATGTTATTTGGGACGAGATATATATGCAGCGAGACAATCACATATACTAATTACGAACTATAACCAATTGGGATCAAGTGATAACGTGCCCATATGCTACATACGATTATTGCAATATAAGGCTATAAGGCATAAGGAGCTAACAACACAAAAAGTTTTCATATCATGTTTAGCTTACTCACCTTACTTGTCAACGTAAAATGTGTCCACCAATGCACAACCTTCAAAGTGTAGATGTAGATCAATTTTAATCTGCACGGTATTTGAAACAAATGGTTTGTATGTCCTGTGTTTGGTTATAGTTAGTTACTTATGGCGAAATACCGAAAAATGGCCAGTGCAAATATAAGATACAACCCAGCTGCATATATGAACTAGCTCAATGAATATAATGTGGGAATGAAAAAAATACTTGCTATATTGAATGGGAACCTTTCATACAGACAGACACAAGCAATCCTCCTGAAAGTAGTAGTTTAGAGTTGGGTTGAATGCAAGCCAGCGGCAAGAACTGAACTTCTCATATAAGCTTAACATTAAGGCAACGATCCATACATTTAGACTGTAGTTAGTTAGTTAGTTTAATGTGTAAAATAGTTAGTAACTAGCTTATTACTGGGTGCTTAAAGGGATGGATAACAAACAAGACGCACTGACTAACAGTTCAAAGGAATTCCGTATATACATTTGCTGCTATCGTGTATTTGCTCTTTTTCTTTCTTGTGTGGGGCTTTTATTGCCTCCTGTCTGTTGGTGTTCACAGCTTTGAATCCGCGATTCCCATTGGTCCAATTTGGTGGTGTGTTATTCTCAACTGATGAGACTGCCCATTAGCCATAAGCTGTAAATCTAAACATAGTCAGTTGTTCGTCAGTAAGTACGTGTGTACTGGCTGTTCTTGAGATCCCAATTCCCAACTGACCAGAAAGTTGTGTGTTGGCCCTGTAAACAACAAAGGTAATGAGGCTCCCTTCAAGTCAAGTAGGGAACTCTCCGGTATTCCACAGGACACACCTCCCTAGAATAAGTCGTTTCGTATGACAATAGTATGGGGACAATTCACAATTCGCTGAATGGAAACAATAGTCAGGAAATAATCACTCTAAATGTAGTCTGGGATTATTGACAAAACATCCTGGAATAAAATTTCTACCTATATGTAAATGTTTCTACTAACTGGATGTGGGGTGCAATGAGATTATTGGGTATAAAAATCATTTTTACTGAGAGAGTCAAAATTGTAATATGGTTTTGACTGGATATTGGATTTGAACGTGCATATTGAATTCTCGTTTTGATGAGCTACGAATGTCTATTTATGTTTCCTTAGTTAAACAGGAAAAGCTTTGAAATCGTCTATTATCTATTATTGTATGTCACTGTCTTACTTACTGTCTCTAATGCGAGCATCATGCATGCCAAACAATCTATAACATTAGTAGGCATTTAATGATTACCTAATTTTTCTCATTTGTTGCATGACACATTTTCATATAGGTAATCTCTGCCCTACACTTTAATGTATCAAGGAGATTTTAGATATTGAAGTGTTAGTTGTCTGTTTGTTCACCTCCGTCATAATAATTAAAGGACAAGGTCGTGGCAAGGTGGTTACAAACGATGCACAAAGACAATCCAATATGTTATGCGTCCAAGTAATTAGAGTTGTGAATCTTTTGGTGATGAAAGTGCTTTATTGTCCTAATAGTATTTCAGGGTTTATGGATCATTACTTAACGTGACAGTCGAATTAATTTTGTAACCTGAACTGTGAGGACATTTTAAGCTTCTTTGATTACTTTTATTGTTTCCATATCCTGTTGTCGTCTTGCCTTGGTATCCGCTTAAGCTAAAACTTCTAGTGCAACCTGGGTGAGCCAAACCTTGAGCACGTTTGTGCTAATCACTTCTATTTACAAGCAAGAAACTTGTCAATATCCCACAGAAAATCACTATACTTTTTTCAGTGATTTGAGATTTTTTAATTGTCTCCTGAGACTTTGTTTGTGTAGCAGAAGTTCTGAGATTTTGCATGCATTATCAGAGCTGTTAAGAAAAAGTTTGCGCATATTTTGAGGTACATTAAGACTTGAGAATCCAGTTCCATAGCCATACCTACGGCCTAAATGAATGCTATATACGCTCATCTCTATCCAAATCATGATGAAAAACAATAGACACCTTCACGTATCATGAAAATCGGTTAATACTTTTTGAGTTTTTCCGTGTTAACAAGGTCAACTTTCAATAGAGCGGTTTTATAAGCCGAGCTGGGCTAAAAACATGAGTTTAAGAGTGATCCGATTTCTGAAAATATTTTACTTATTTAAGTATCCCGTAAAATAATTGCAATGAATTCTTTCAACATGTTGATTTAATCATCCCACAAATCATTCCATTGGTACAAAATATAACGAAGTTGTTCACTATCCAAACCAGGGTTGGATTACGACTACGAGCTCTGAGCACGTTATGATTCTGAGATCCAACCATGAAGTATGCAAAAAGTGCGAATTGTAGTACAGCAAAATATGTATTTAATTTTAGAGAACAACAAAATGTGAAAAGATGAAAAAAAATTCTTAGGCGCTGTCCGGCTACAGCATTTGACTTTAAACGCAGTGCGCAAAACTCCGCTGGGGCATAATGAGACTTCAATATAATTAATTATACAGCTCAATACAAAATTACATTGAGTGAATGACTGAGAAAATAACAAATGTGTAAACCATATGAGCTAGGAGCTATATTTAATCTCTGCTAAAAAGTAATTACCAAATAATTTATATTTTTTCCATAACCAGATACTCGCAACCAATCTAAAATCTTGTGGTTTGGATGATTTTTTTCCTTTTTGTCCAAATAAATATAGCCATCCTTGTTAATTTCATCACCGAACCCTCTTGTTTCAAAACTAACTATTAGACAATGTAGTGCAGCTAAGCTATGGGCTTTCAAGTATGCATTTTTTCCGAGATGTGGAATGAAATAAGTCTAAAAAATTTTCGCTTTTGTGTATTTGATTTTGAGACGCTGGAGTGAAAAAATTCCGAACATTTCTTAGCAAGTGTGATGTGAAAAAGTCAGACGGGGCAGTAAGTTATGTTGTAAAGTTTTCTCTTTTGTCAATAGCTGTTTGTTGATGAGATATTCTGGCTTGTCTATTTTTCCAAAAGTGAATAAGCTAAAAAAAAAGTTGAAAAAAGAAAAAGAATTAGTTGAAAGAGAAACCCAACTGACGAACATATAGCGTACATGATTTTCACACTTATTATTCGATCTAAACGAATGATTTCACAACTCTGACCTCATGATTCCCCTGTTTACGTATGCGTAAGACGCCAGAGCTCATGCCGTTAATTTAAGTGGACTTTTATTTAGTTTGGTTATAAAGTGAGACTCTCTCTACCTTATGTATGCCCCCCAAGGGTTTATTGGACATATTTACTAATTACTATGATTTCAGATTATTTGCGCCAAAAATACACTTTACTAGTAGAATCTTCCATGGTTCAGTGCATCCTAGAGCTCTGAACAACAAAAAATATATTACACATTATAGAAATGGTTACAGCTCAACGATTTTTTACAGCTATGCAAATAATTTCCATGACTTACAAGTTTGCATGCGGGACCTCTGATTCCGTCGTGTCATACATTAAGTCGTAGCTTGTTTATTTTACTGGCTGCGTATTGCGTAACACTTATGAATGTGTGTGCCTCTGGACAGAGATAAGAAGTTTCCGTGAAGATTATTGAAGCCAAATGTGTGGCGAAACACATGACTCTCAATATTTTGCCACATGCGTTTCATGGGACATATTAATTTGTTCTGGAAGGGAGTAGCTGGACGTCAATGAGCATGTCTGGCCCACTCATTTAGCTGTTATCAATGAAATCTTATCTGTATAGAAGATGTGTTTCGGAGTTTACCAAAATATATTTGTCTGGTATTTATTCCATCATATCATAACACATCTGGTTTGTAAATCTCCAAGATACCATTTTGATCTTGAATGAATTGACTTTGCAAAACCGAAAGGTAATATATATGATGAAGCGTGTGATTTCATGCACACTGTATTATGGTAATTGCGTCTGTAGTAGCAGTGTCCATGAATTCTGCCCAAGGTATCCTTTTCCAAGATGGACCCACCCATATTTTTGTTTTCGTGTCATACCACTTCACGGCTTATCAATTATCAATATATGTCATCAAATAAGACGAACGTGACGCTTTGAAATTTTTTTGCGTGGTAAACAAAATCAGTAAAATCAAAATCTATACACTGAATCCCATTTCTAATGGGTTTGTTGTTGTGGAAAAATTAGACATGTCTATGCAGGCTTGCTTTGCTTATCTAAATCTCGTCATCAACAATGTGAAATATCATGACGATTTGGACTAACCGAATGGGCTTGGCAATATGACGTGCACTCAAATGCAATATGTCCAGTGAAGGACTTTCAATTTTATGCTGCGCATTTTCTAAAGCCAACAATAACGTTTGCTAATTTGGACTGTGCATGATAGAAGCTGGAGCAGTTGACTACTCTAATAGCAGCCATCTCTCCGTGCTTTCAAGTTATTCTAACTGTTTCAGGTATCGCTCTTGAAAATGACATCTCACATATTTAATCCATCGTTGCCATGAATATTTTTTTCAATGGAATATGTCTGTTAAATCAAGCGAAGCAATGTATAGGATTTACGTAAGAATGTGGGATCGTGAAATTGTGTATCTTTAGCTTTGGGAAGAATGAAGACTATAAATACCATACAGAGAATACGGAAATTGTTATTTTCCGTTCATTTAGTTAGTCTGACATCTGGCTGTTAGTTAGACATGAGTACGAAAACTTTCCGTGCAAAGCTCTTTAAACAGCGTGTTGAGTTGGTTTCTTCAGTTTTCATGATAACATTTTGATACAACTCTTAATTAATTGAGATTGTTCCCTATTTTAACCGATTTAATCATATCATAGAGTTTGTGAGCATGACATCTGTTTGCATAAGACATAATACAAATTATTGTATTTTCGATTAAAAAAATCTGTATTCCTAGGGAAGGATTTCATGCTTTATGAATTAATTTCGGAATCGGTATGTGAAGAATAAAAACATCTTTAAAGTCTGAGAAACTTCCTTTTACAACGAATTTCATAGATTACGATTACGAAGTATCAGTATGCAATTAGGGTGCGCCATATTCCTTCAAGGCCATAATAGATTAAATATATTGAAATCTTCAACCATTTACTGAGAGCCTTGAGTGCTAAACCTGAGTAAATGTATGTTCCGTAAGTGATAGATGATAAGATGATATACAACTCTCCCAGCAACAAAAACTCTTATAAGTTTAAGTTTAACAAATGACAGCTCATTTTCAGAAGACAAAGATTTGGTTTGCCAAATTACACTGGAGACTGGACAGGACATTTAATTGATTACTATTCCAAGTAGTGCAACATAAGTAGTGAGCGCTAAAGTAGTGTATGCAGATGTGAAGAAGAAAAGGTGAAGGGTAGAAACCACGAAACGTTCTAGAAATCAGAGATTTTATTCAAATAAAAGTTTAAACTCCCGTCTAATGAATGTTAAAGTACTTTATAAACGATAAATTTAATCCATATCCAAAACTGAGAATTTACTTTTAGAATACTACTGGGAAAAGGTAAAAAGTAATAGATAGGTGATTGTGTGTAACATACATTTCATAAGGATCCAGCCGTCTGGAAATCTTTAAAAAGCTTTTTAAAGAATATGATCAGAGATCAGATCACATTCTATATTTGAAATCTTTTTGGATCGGATTTTTAGATAAACTACTAGTCATTCACATTAAATCTTTTATACACATAGCATACCACTTAAGGTGAATATTGTGTCAGGTAAAATCACATACATACAATTACAGTTATTAGTAAAACTGAGAGAACTGGCAGTAAAGCTATATTTGAAAACATGCAAATTCCGCAATATAGCTGGCGATATTTTCCACCAGAACTTTTTTTGTACGTGATAACATTAACATATCGTCTGTAAATTAGATGCTGATTCAATGACATCCAAAGCGAAGGCTACATTACTTAATTTTAGTCTAACTATGAACAGGAAGAATTAATCTGCTTGCATAAAAATTTGTGATTTCAAACCTGATACCGCAACTTCTAGATTAAATTCATCATATTGATTGCCTCTTATTACAAGCCACTTTTATTCTCGTAGTAGTTAATGTAGTGATTAGCAATCTCTTTAATGTTAATAACAAATTTAACAACCGAAGAAAAAAATGAACAATAATGTTAGGAATTCAATAATTGACAGAAAATGATAGTTGAGTAAAACTTGAGAAGACAATGTAATGGATGACGAAAATTTACAAATTAACTAGGTCCACCTATTATGGTGATCAGTAGATCTGTAGCAAACTCATCCTTCTGACATTTGTGAATCATAGAAGAACCCCCTTAAGAATAATTCAGCACCAACTTGCTTGATACACAGTTGGTGTACTCGTAAATGTTTGCCTTTCTTTTAAAAAAATCAACCATAAACAAAGTAGATAAAGGAAAACTATTCTTCACAGATTTAACTGAGGACTTACGGTACTTAGACAGAATGACAAAAGATAGTAAAGGTGAATACAAACCGACAACCCCTGCTAAAAGGAAACAACCTAAGGGCTAACCAAAAAAATTTCAGCCTCACAAATTTAAAAATAATTCCATCAAATGACTGGATTGGTACTAACTCAATACTCGATTTGTATAAGTAAAGTATTAGGTAGATAGGTAACAAACTCAAATTAAATGCAGTATTCGATATTTTAAATCCTCTGCTTCTTAAAAAAAATATTACATTTGTAATGTCAACTTGACTTCCGTATGTGGTGCATCAACATGCGCAATCAATCAGTCGGATTCTCCATCCTCTCCATCTTCTCCCTCATGAGGTCGTTTTTTGCCACGACGCTGAGGCTCTGCTTCATTAACAGAGTTATCACCCGCACTTTCTCTCTCTGCAAAATACAATACCCATACCAGTCAATAGTCAATTCAGTCTACTTCCCGAATTACTCTGAAAAATAACATACCTTCCGACTCGTCCAAATCATCGTTATCATCATCTTCGTCGTCTTCCGACTCTTCGTAATCTTCTTCGTCACTTTCCTTCTACAATATCCACAAAAAAATTAGGACAGATCAAATAAAATAGAGCTAGTAATTAGCAAGATTCTGCGGAGCTAATGAAAAGTAGCAGATTTTCCCTTACATCTAAATCCTCCCGATAGATATCCTTAAGGCTGACTTTCTTTCCCCCTGTTTCCTCTTCCTCTTCAGATTCCTCTTCTTCACCAACAACAGAATCTTCAAGTTCGTCCTCCTCTTCTTCGCCTTTAAATTAAATGGAACAAACATGACATATAAAACATCGATATGGGAGATTTTAAAATTGCAAGTATGTTTCTACAAAATTAAAAAACCAAATAAATATATATCTACCTTCAACATCATTGTCATTTTCATCATCATCTTCATCCTCCTCATCATCAACATCATCGTCTTCATCATCCTCGGCCTCATCTTTTCCGTTTAGATCTTTAGCATCATCGTCATCCAAATCACTTGAAGACGCACACTCTTTCCCATTCCGATCAGCCCCATCCAGGTAAGACAAGCTAGGCAAAAGTTCGAACACTTTATCTCGGTATTCTTCGATTTGAGTAACGTCATTACGATAAAGATCTAAGCTCTTCAAGTTGGATAACTCTTTCTGTAATTTGTTGAAAATACATGTTAAATATAACTGGAATTTCAGGGTTTGAATGCAAATATTGCTAATGTTGTTCATCTTACCAATGATTCAAGAGTTTCAAGAGCCGCTACCTTGTTATTACTCAAGTTTAAAACACGCAGCTTTGGACAATCTTTCAAAATGTGTAACCCTCCAGAAATACGGTTGTCACTCAATTCCAACTGCAAAAATACATTAGAAGTGCTTATTATACTTACATACATCAATTGCGAGACAGAAATATGCAGTTGAAAGTCATTAAGACGCCCTTCTATGCATTTTCTGCCTGGCCAACAGAACGTTTTAGCCAATTTATTTTCCTTAAAACCTGAGATTGTTGATGCTGAATCAGGAGCTTTAAAAAAATAGGAATAAGGGCCTTGGCCTTACCTTAGCAAGCTTTGGAAGCTTAGGGAAGCCTTTAAGGCTAGTGAGACCAACTCCGATTAAACTCAAAGTTTTAAGATTCACAAACTCGTCGGTGAGACCTTCGATGCTGGTACTGCGGCAATTGTCCAGGTTTAATTCCACAATCTAAAGCAAAAACACCATCATTTAGTGCATTTTCTACTACCTTACACATCAAACACCTTTGTCAGAGATAACTATCACTGTGAGCTGTAAAAAGTGGCACGAATATCAAATTAAACGTTTGAGGGGACGTTTGAACAACTACTTAGGTTACCACAACCACATTGAATATGAAATTAGCCAAAACTACAACAACACACTTTTTCTTCCAAATATCGAATGCGAAAAAGATGATAAAAGGGTTTCATTTGGTACAAGTTGTCATCTAAACCCATGACTTGCAACAAATAATAATGCATGCTCGCCGGAAAATATAATTTGGTGCATTATTATTCTATTGTTAATTATGCTCAGATTGAAGACGCATGATAAACTCTCCCAATGTTTACAAAAGCCAAACAATATTACAACTAGCTAACTAACATTCGCTTAAGCTTCATCAACTCGGAATTTAATCACTTTTATACGAACCTGATTCGGCTTTCTGCACCGCTTTTCCAATTCAATTCTTTTCTCCATTTCGGTCTTATTGATTTCCAACAGTTCACAATTCTTGTGCTACTATACGTTCGAAGGTTCAGGAATACTAACACAAAAGTATTCGAAACCTAAATATTGTCAGTTATCTCGTGGATCACTTAATATCTACAAGGAAACAAAAATGTCGAAAAGAAGCAAATGTGATGGACAAGAGAGAATGTGTTTCGTGCACTCTAAATTTGTAGATGCAAAGAGGGAAACCAGAAATACAGAAGCTGCAAAGAGTAATGCGGGCTTCGGGCAGTCAATAGGCTGAGCATAAAGAGCGGGTCTTATTTCCAATCTATGTTGCTGCGATGTGATGAAGCTCAAGTCTTTCAGAGGTGTGCAGCTCAAACTGATTTTTATTTGACAAGCACATTACACCGCATATTCCACCTATTAATTAATATTTTAAAACTTTAGTTTTTAGTGATTCCCTATTACCAGCATAACAGTTAACCATTCATGTTTCTTTGCAAGTCGTTTAATTAAGATAGTATTGCCCCCGAGTTATGCATTCTATTTTATTAAACTGCCAAACATGTAAACATTGTATATATGCGACTGTCCGTTTTTATACACAGCTACAATAACAAAACAATACTACAGCAACTATAAAGTTTATTTAAATTTCTTAGTACAAAAATCTTTACAAATTTTGATGCTATAAAATTATTCCATTGAAATCAATGCTTTTATAATTCGACAAAAAAAAGTGGCTTTCTATTATCATTTGCATTTTTCAAGCTGTAAAACTTAACAATCTGCCAATCTTCCAAAATAGACGAATTAAGATTATTTGTTTGGCTAGTTTTAAGAAAAGACATTTGTTAATATTTTTGGAAAACGTCGTAAAAGAAAAAAACACATTCAAATTTAAAGAAATTCAGAACTAAATTTATTAGCTATACTTAAGACTGTAGTAAAAACAATAACCGTGGGACTGATCACTAATCTTTTAAGGAATCTAACCTACTAAATTACTGTTTCTGTCCCTTGCTGTGTTTTATTTGAAAAGAAAGAGTAAAGATCCTATTGAATAATAATAAATAAAAAAATAT
>Ga0066648_10001708_pt1 | contig 11575 bp, 11 predicted proteins | sample CryGeyCG12114_NA_FD_59537 | JGI IMG/M metagenome (GOLD analysis project Ga0066648, IMG submission 59537) | Groundwater microbial communities from aquifer - Crystal Geyser CG19_WC_8/21/14_NA | ecosystem: Environmental > Aquatic > Deep subsurface > Groundwater | place: USA: Utah: Grand County... | reverse complement strand
AAAGAAAATCCGCTACAAACGCCCGGAATCGAACCGGGAACCTTCTGTGTACAGGCAAACCGATGTTGACCAGGCTGTTAGACAGAAATCATAACCGCTAGACCACGTTTGCTGATGTGTACTCGAGCCCAAGCTCGAATATTTGTTGCTGGAGGACAAATTCTGATAATTAACATTATAATCATGTATGATGGGGTTGGCGTGAAAAGTTCTGCTTGTGGCGTCGAACAAGTCTAGCAAGGTAGTGGCATGTGAAAGCGAAGCACGACCCACCGCTACCGTATCAAGATCAAGCGTTGTCACCGCATGTCAAGAGATGAAAAGCTTGCTAGTGGATTAAGTTCTGCGGCCCGCCAGAGTTGCGGGTGCTGAGAGGACAGAATTGGTAAACAAGACTGTGAGGGGCATGCATCTCCGCACAATCAGAGCACCGAAGGTGATGCAGTACCCTTCTACATCGACTGACCTCGCTCAGGTGGTCCCGGGACCAAAGTCCAACCAGGATCTAGGTACAGCCACCTGAGAAACTTCAGGGACAACGAATGATTGTATGAGAGGCATAGGAGCCGCTGTGATCCAAAGCATAGGCAACAAGGACGGGCATCGCCAAATAAGGTGATTATGGATGTCATCGGACTTTTGCTGTCTGACGGCACTTTCCGAAGTGATGTACTTTGTGTGCTAGTTGCTTGTACAGAGGTGCTGCGACCGCTTATGCATTATAGCTTCACTCTCAGGCTTTTAGGAAAATTAAAGGCATGTTGCAGACACAAGATAGTAGATCATCCCGCTCAATCACGTGACTTTCAAATAAAGTGCTTTTCACGCGCCAATCACTCGCGTCCAGACTCTTAATTGATCATCGCGACAAAATTGTTGTACCATCGATCTGGTGTTGTGAAGTGCTGGCACCTCACGTACCGTACTCTTCCCTGATTGCGTTTGCTAACAGACAGAACCGGACGTCTGTACATACACTCCTTCGTCAAATCGACTTTCTTGGAACTGTCACTCCTTCTCATTGAACCGAGGAGTGTTGTTGGCTCTCACCGTATTGATGGAGCGATCAGTCCTTCAGCTGTTGCAGGCAACGACAGTGCCAGACACTAATACTATCAGGCGTGCCGAGCAATCACTCGCAGACCTGCATAAACAATATGACTATCCTTTTGCTCTTCTGAACATCACAACACATTCAGAAATCGATCCAGGCTCCAGAAAGGCTGCCCTGATCGCCCTTCGCAAATACATCGACTCAACATGGTCATCGTCCTTTGAAGGGGCTACTCCACAACAAATATCCTTGCCCGAAGATTCACGCAAGCAGATTCGAGGTCAAATATTAGCGATCTGCACGAGTGCTGACTCTACCAACGACATTAACCAGAATTTGGCAGGTAAGTGCGTGATATAGAAACGGAATTCGACTTGCCGAAGACGGGCTTGTGATTCAGCAAGCTGACTACATGTACAGCAAGCGTCGTATCCAAGATTGCCTCAGCGGATTTTCCAGACCAATGGCCGGAGCTTTTCCCTCAACTGCTGGAAGTGCTCAATACATCACAAACTGATGCCGCGATACAAGGCGCATTGCGTGTGTTGTACGAGTTAGTCGACTCGGGCCTTAGTGATGAACAGTTCTTTCAAGTGGCTCGCGATCTTGTTAGCGCCTTGCAGAATGTGACGATCAATGGCAACCAGAATCCCGTGGTACAGGCAATGGCGTTGAAGGTTTTGGGAGCCTGTTTCGATAACCTCGAGCAAGTCCTTGCAACAGAATATGCGCCCGCTGTCAAAGCCTTCCTCAACGAGTCCATGCATTCATGGATGTCCTTCTTCATAAGTACTCTCAAACTGCCATTGCCTGAGGTCAGTGGCGCCGATTTTGAGAACGCGAATAGTGTCATTCAGCAGTGGAAAGGAGTAGTAGCGCTCAAAATACAAATCATTCAGGTACGTCAGAGGCATTGTTTTCCGCAAGACTGTAAGCGGCACTGACGGCGACGCTATAGGTTCTCGTCAAGGTAAAAAAGGTTCATACAGCAAGCATGACGCCTCACGTGTTCGAATTGTTCCAGGTAATATGGGAGGATATCTCGAACCTGTCTCCAGCATTTACTCAGCTTTTTGTCGAAAGAGACGGCGAAGGCAAGCTAGTTGATGCGGACGGGTTGTCGTACACGCTGGATGCCCTAGCCATCGAGGCAATCGACTTTCTCAGCTCCATCCTGAAAGCCAAGGCGGTACGGACGGAGCTGAATAAGCAGACACAACAGTCAGGATCTGAACAACATGCCACGGCCTGGCTGCAAGAACTCTTGCGCGTCATGGTACTCTACTCACGGATCCCAAGAGAAGAGGAAGAGATGTGGCAGATCGATGCTAATATCTACCTGTCTGAAACAACATCACAAACAGCCAACTACACGCCGAGAACTGCATGCGCTGAGCTTGTGACACAAACGCTGATGGAATGGTTTAACAAAACTACAGTGCATGCACTCGTACAATTCTACGTCAATTCCTTGACAGCTCAATCTACGACGTGGAAAGAACGCGAAGCCTACTTCTACCTACTCAATCAGTCCATGAAAGAGCTCCGGAGTCTCGACGTGCTGTTGGAACCCGAAACGATAAACCTTATACAGCAACAAACGTCAGCGTATCTCGGTGATGCAAATGACTTCTTGAAAGGAGGTGCACATATCACCTTGAGCAGCTCCTTCACAGTAGCACCACAAGGCTTCTCGAAGGCGGCAGTGGGGCCTTTGGACTCAGCTATTGCAGCATTTGTCGACCCAGAATCGGCCATTGTCAATGCTTGCGGCCTGATTGCGGTCACACAATATTTGGAGGTCCTTCCATCTTCTGTTACCGTCTCGCGACAGTCTAGCATCATTGCCGCCATTGGCAATTATCTTGGTCAGCACGATCTGCAGGACGAACTCGAGGATTCCGATGACATCAAGTCTGCTTTGATCATTATGCTAAGAGACGCCATGCTACTAGATACCTCAAAAATACTGGATACTACTGCTATGGACCTCTTCTTCAACCTTGCATCTGACGGAGCTAGCAACTTTATGGTCAGTGACTTGCTAGGGGAGACCTTCGAGCTGCTTGTCCAAGCCTTCTCAGATCGTGGGCCCGACGCATACATCAAGCTTTGCGAGAAGGTAATCCCCTCGCTTAGCGGCGCTTTCCACGTCGGGTCCATCAATGAAGAATCGAAGCTTACAGACCTTGCGGCTGAACTTGTCTCGGAGCTTGCCGAATTCGGCTCAGATCCTCTGCCAGAAGGCTTTGTTAGCGTTCTCATGCCGCCGCTGCAGACAATCTTGATGCAGTCTACCGATGGGTCTGTTCTGCGGCCTGCCACGACGGCGGTTTCTCACATGCTCAACAAAGGTACCAGCCAATATCTCGCTTGGCACCACGACGGCAAATCATCTGTAGAGTTGACCTTGACGATAATTGATCGACTCATATCCTCACCAGAGATCGACGAGTCAGCCGCAGATGAGGTAGGATCGTTAGCCTCTTCTGTCGTTGACAAATGTGGTCCTGAGGTTTTAGGGTCCTACCTCTCCGCCCTTCTCAGGGCGGTAGCGGTTCGATTAGCCACGGCAGAACGGATACCTTTCATCCAATCACTGCTCATGGTCTTCGCCAGCTTGGCCATCAAAGCACCAAGCGACGTTGTCAACTTCCTCCAAGACATTCACATCAACGGCACATCGGGTCTATCAGTTGTCATGACAAAATGGCTTGAGAACTCAGTCCATTTTGCAGGCTTTGATGAGATTCGCCTGAACTGCATTGCACTCTCCAAGATCTACAGCTTACACGATTCGCGTGTAGCCGCCATCACGGTCAAAGGTGATCTCGTAGTTGTAGAGACAGGTCGAATCAAGACTCGGTCGCAAGCACGTCTCAACCCGGATACGTACACACAAGTCCCAGCTACGCTCAAGATCTTGAAGCTGCTTATCGACGAGCTGAAGAATGCGGCAACATCACAATTCACCGATCTCGCTTCTGCACGTGCTGCAGCTGAAGCATTGGACGACTCAGACGCCGATTCGCTGGCGAGCAATGATGGCGATGCCGAGGGGGATGACTGGGAGGATCTTGCCACGACTGGTGATGGGAGTCTTGATCTTAGCTCTGCAAAGGTACGAAACGAGCTCATGGGTTTGGTCGGCGATGGATTCGGTTCCTCAAATAACGTCGACCGGATTCGCGATGACGAGTCTGTTGAGTATTTGATCAACTGGTTTAAAGAGGAGGCCGGAAAGCAAGGGTTCTCAGATATGTTCGCTCAGCTCAAGCCAGAGGAGCAGAAAGTGCTGCAGGATCTGGTCAAGTGAGTAGATGGAAATAGATGAAGGGTGCGAATGGATCAGCATGCTGGCTGGCAAGGCGAGGGTGGTAATAATGCCTAGCAACGAGCGCACCCTGCTACTGAAAATTTATGATAGCGTTTGCATACCGAAGCCGCACCTTCGATAGAAAGGATAAGCCGTGCACTGGCCACCGGAGATGTGTGATAACGTTGAGCCCACCAAAAGCAGTCGTCTTTCTCACCTGCAAGAGCAACCAGTCGAGTGAGGAGGCTAACGTCTTTTCCTCATTCATAAAGATCTCCAAACAGCTCGTCCTCGAGCCTAGCCCGTTCCACGCTCCTACGGAGAATCTGGTCCCTACTGACCTCGCCGTCCTCGCTGACGTAATGATCGATGTGTGCTTCGTCGACAGTCTCGAAATAGATATTCTTAACTCCAACCCTAAGTCCGGTATTCATCGTCCCACCATCTCCATTTTCACCGTCGATGTACTTCAGAAGCGTTTCCCTTGCTTCGCCTGGCCACGCACTATAAACCTCTTTCGCGTCGTGCCTCTCTACGTGGCCGTCGTCGAACTCCTTTCGAACACACTCTGTCATCTCCCGTCGATCATCTTCGGAAAGACTCTCGTTGTCCTCCCTTTCGATGTAGCGCTTGTACGTCTCCAGCAGCTCCGGCTGCGGCTTCGCGATCTTGTCTGCTTCGCTGAGTACGGCGACCTTGCAGCCGCGAGCTCGCGCGACAAGAGCGAGTTGCGCGCTACCCGTTTTGTTGATCACGTGTCCTGTTGATGTTATACGGTCTGCGCCTAGCAGGACAAGGGCTTTGTGGTGGCGTGTAAGGAGGGAGATATGGGATTCTGGGGCGATCTTGATGTTCAAGCGTGGTTTTGGATGTGATTCCTTGATGCTTGTGATGAGCGATGCTGCTAGCGTGGCACCTTCGCACGCGGGTCGGGATTCGAGTATGGTGAGGTTTATGGCTGATCTGTTGTTTTGGTCTTTGATTATTTGCTTGAGCGCCGCGAGGATTGTCGACGAGGAGGATATCGTGATGATGTTCAGGACTCGCTGCGATGAATCAGGATTTTTCTGGTCGGCTCGTGGCTCTGCTTCGAACCGGATCATGTTCTTGGTGGTGAATGTGCTAAAGGCTTCAGCAATCTTGGTCGACGTTGAGGTGCGCTTTGCTATGCAATCCTCAAGAACATCGCACGCCACCTGCAGGTTCAGCTGGTCGACTTGGATGTGCTCAGCTATCACGTTCAAGGCGTCAAGGACGGCCGCGCTGATCGCTGCATTCATGCTTGGCCGCCCACTGTAGATGAGGTAATATGCTGCCGCTCGGAGAGCGTGCCAGTACTTGCTCGACTGTTGGCCTTGGTTTGGCGAGGTTTGGAAGCATTCTACTACGCGACACAGGCCTTTCAAAGCTTCTGTGGCGAGTACCCTGGCGCCGTCCTTAGTGTTTGTCTTGAGCCCTTGTATCGTTTGCAGGAAAGCCATACCGGCAGAGTTGCTTCGAGTGATCAAGAGGTCACTGTTTTTGAATATGCCTTCGGGACCGAAGTAGACTCTTTGCAGACTTTTGTGAATGTTAGGTACGCATTGGTCAGCCATGCTACCGTCGAGCACTTTCTGCGGGTCGAACCATTTCCAGCCGGAATGCTCCCAGTCGATCTGGATCTTACTCTCATCGACGTTGAGCATCCAACCAAACGGGTTGACAGTCCACGATCTCTGAGCTTGCTCATCTGAGAACGAGAAAGATTTGCCGCAGAACTCAAGGATAAGATCCTGGTGCGCCAGCAGTTGGCTCTCTTCCATAATCTCTCGCGCAGCAGCGGCCTCTGGTGACTGGTCTTCTTTGTCGATACTGCCCGAGATTGGCGCATATTTACCCCTGAGGAAGCATCAGGATGGTGTATGTGTTAGGCAATTGTCTCACGCACTGGTATGAATGAACATTGGGATGAGTGCTTCTCTGGAACAGTGCGACTTCTTGCTGTGTCTTCTCGGCATTTGTCCACCTGAACAAGAAATTCGCTACAACTTCGCGGTGTTTCATTGTTGTGGCTGGTCAACAGGGAACTGTGTATGTTATTCCGATCTCTATCGTAGGCCGTTTCAAGCAGCGAGGTAGCTCTTCTTGTGGTTGACGAATTTATGATGCCGACGTGCCATCGCAAGTTGCGTCATCGCGGACGCAGTGCCTCTTAGCACCACGGAGTAGATGCTGGTAGACGATGCTGAGGTCAAGATACTGTTTTCTTCGGAGGTGGCAGCGGTGTTTCTGGGTCTAGACTCGTACGATGAAGCACGAAAAGTGTCAGATTACGCGCAGATAAGCTCAAATAACACTAGACTACGGCGTCCGAGCGGGAAGATTCAAATGTGTCCTCAAATAGAACGATGTGATATAAGCATAAGAGACGATCTACCTATTCAGTACACGGTGCGTTCATCAAAGTTACGATGTCAGTATAGTCTTTCTGCAAAAGCGCCGAAGATGTCGACAATGGAGGAGGAGGATCAGCGACACGAGGTTTGCCCCATCGAGCGGGTACCCGGACTGTATCTTACTGAGTACATCCCCCACCAGGTTGGCAGAAGCTGTGCGTGAGACACTGACAGATATACGTGCTTAGCTGGGTGGGCGCTGCCTCGGTCAGTGAATCCAATATCCTCGGAATCACGCATATCCTTTCCGTTATGACAGCGGCGGAGTTCGAGCAGTACGGGCCAGACGAGACCAAAGGCGTTGAGCTGAGACACCTGGAACTTGCAGACGAAGAAACAGCAAACATACTGCAGTACTTTTCACGTGAGTGCGATTGGATAGACAAAGCACTTTCGGGGCCGCGTGCTGGCGTGATAGTTCACTGCCAGCAGGGCATTTCGAGGTCAGTAGCTTTCGTGGTGGCGTACTGTGAGTCGAATCAAATCGAAGTCGAAGAAGAGAAGTTGCACTGACATGTACCAGTGATGAAGAGATTCAAGCTGAGTTACCGCGAGGCTCTCAAACTTGTAAAGAGTAGTCGAAGCATTGTAAATGTGAATGCTGGTTTCGAAAGGCAGCTGCACAGCTGGGAGCGAGAGCTGCAGGGCTCCTCCACTGTGATGAGACCTGCAAGCCCAAGAACTCCTGTCAACGAGATCAATGCTATGGGCGTGATCGATTTCTTCGAAAACAGAGACTGATGGAAGGCTACTGCGAAGAGAGAAATGGGTTGCTGACACAACAATACCAGATCTGAATCTCTCCGTGGCTTTCCAGGTGCTGTAGGTAGCTAGCATGCGAGGCGTCTTGCCTAGCTCTAGTGAGCTTGGCCGTCCATTGATGTGGGGTTAGGCGTGACAACCACTAGCATATTTCCAGTCTAGGCTTGCACTTGGTGACTCAAGGGGTGCCGAGGTGCGTCATCGAGCCGCTGCGATGCCAGATTTTGATATTTTGCAACCCAAACAGGCATGTTGAACTGGTGACACCAATAGGTAACATATAATCTTTCGCAGAATTTGCTCGTCAAGTTGATTCAGTGTCACTCTCATAGCAGGGAGGGAACGTTCAACGGCTACAAGACTGATCCTACGGGCTGCAGTCGGCCGCCTCCGTCGAGACAATGCCCGCCATCCCACCTTCTCGTCTGATCGCACTGCAATCAAATCCCCAGAATATACGGAACATCTGTATACTAGCCCACGTCGATCATGGAAAGACTTCACTCACAGACTCGCTCATTGCCACCAACGGCATCATTGCTCCGAGAATGGCGGGCAAGATTCGATACTTGGACTCGAGGCCCGACGAACAGCAAAGAGGCATAACCATGGAGAGCAGTGCCATCAGTCTTCACTTCAGCATGACGAGGAGACAGCAGGACGGTCAAGATCCGAAGCAGGAAGAATACTTGATCAACTTGATTGATAGTCCCGGCCACATTGACTTCTCGTCCGAAGTCAGCACAGCCAGCAGACTCTCAGATGCTGCCGTTGTGCTTGTGGATGCTGTGGAAGGAGTTTGCTCGCAGACGGTGACAGTACTCAGACAGGTCTGGATCGAAAAGCTGAAGCCTCTTTTGGTGATCAACAAGATCGACAGACTGGTGACCGAGCTGAAAATGAGTCCAGCTGAAGCATATTCACATCTCGAAAGAGTCTTGGAAGGAGTGAATGCCGTTATTGGCGGCTTCTTTGCAGGTGAGCGTATGGAAGAGGACCTGCTGTGGCGTGAACAGCTAGACCAGAGGAAGGCCAAGAAATCTGCTGCAGAAACCGACGGTGCCGTCGATGCAGAACTTGAACAGCAGTTCGAGGAGAGAGACGACGAGGATATCTATTTCGCGCCCGAGCGGAACAACGTCATCTTCGCGAGTGCCATAGATGGCTGGGCCTTTACTGTAAGTCAATTTGCAGGCATATATGAGAAGAAGCTCGGCATCAAGAGATCTTTGCTGAAGCAATGCCTCTGGGGTGACTTTTACCTGGACCCAAAGACCAAGAAGGTGCTTGGCCAGAAGCATTTGAAAGGTAGGAATCTCAAACCCATCTTCGTGCAGCTTGTACTTGAACCACTGTGGGCCGTCTACGAAGCCACCATAGGCGGTCCGAATAGTGACAGAGGTGATCCAAATCTCCTTGAAAAGATCACAAAGTCGCTCAACATCCAGATCCCTGCTCATGTGGCCCGCTCGAGAGATACAAAAGCAATACTGCAAGCGGTCTTCTCTTCGTGGCTTCCATTGTCCACAGCACTGCTTGTATCTGTTATTGAATTCCTACCTAGTCCAGCAGACGCGCAAGCCACGAGAGTGCCCGAGATGATGGATGACCTCATCGGGGTCGAGCACGTTGACAAGAACGTGTCTAGTGCTATGATCGAATTCAAAGCCGGTAAGACAGATCCCATCGTCGCTTATGTGAGCAAGATGGTCGCAATACCAGAGAGTGAGCTGCCAGCCAAAAGACGAAAGCTAGGATCAACTCTCACTGCAGACGAAGCCCGTGAGCTGGCACGGAAGAAGCGTGCAGAGATTGCCAAAGCTCAGGCGGAAGCGGAAGGAGCAAATGGCACAGATGGCATCACGAATGGGATGCGGAACTCTAGCATTGGTGATGAGGAATCTGAAGACGTCACACCAGAACAACCAGAAGATCCAGAGCACCTGATCGGATTTGCCAGACTGTTCTCGGGTAAGTTGACAGTTGGCGACGAGGTATATGTGCTGCCACCAAAATTCAGCCCTGCCCAACCCCACGCCTCGCCTGAACCGAAGAAGGTCAAGATCACAGCATTGTACCTACTGATGGGTCGGGGATTGGAAGCACTGGAAACAGTATCAGCAGGAACGATTTTCGGTATTGAAGGTCTGGAAGGACACATCCTAAAAACGGGCACTCTTTGCTCCCAGCTAGAGGGAGGCATCAATCTAGCTGGCACGAATACTACCATCAGCCAGCCTATCGTCCGGGTAGCTCTGGAGCCAACAAACCCGTTGGACCTGAACAAGATGATCCGAGGCTTGAAGCTTCTCGAACAGAGTGACCCAAGTGCTCTCTACGAGCAGATGCCTAGCGGTGAACACGTCATCTTGACAGCAGGAGAATTACATCTTGAGCGATGTCTAAAAGACCTGCGAGAACGATATGCACGATGCGAAATCCAGCCCGGCGAGCCGATCGTGCCATATCGCGAGACCATCATCAAAGCCGAAGAGATCGAGCCATTGAAGAACAAAGATCTTCCGCGAGGCACGTCAATTGCGGTAACGGCGTCTAAGACACTCTCAGTTCGGTTGCGAGTGCGACCACTACCCGAAGCCGTCACAGACTTCCTCATTCAGAATGGTGCATCGCTCCGCCGCCTCTACGCGGAACAGAAAGCGGCAGAAGAAAACGCCCAAGCAGGCGCAGAAGCCGGGAAAGACGGCGCAGCCGAAGAACGACAAGAATCAGCAGACCTAGGGAATGAAACAGGCAACGAGCGCAATAAAAGTCTTTCCCTTCAAGACTTCCGCAAGCAGCTCCAGGAAATCTTCAACGGCGTCCAAGAAGACCGCGAAGTCTGGAAGAACATAGTCCCGCACATCGCAGCCTTCGGCCCTCGCCGTGTGGGACCAAACATCCTCGTTGACTCAACCGGCGCCGAGACTTGCAGACGCTTCCTGTTCGAGCACGAAGAAACCAAAGATGGACAGTCCGACATCCCATCCACGCACGCCTCGAACCGCACTTTCGCAGACACAATCACCTACGCCTTTCAACTCGCGACAGGCCAAGGTCCGCTTTGCCGCGAACCGATGCAAGGCGTAGCCGTCTTCCTCGAGAACATAGACTACACACCCACATCGCACCAAGCATCACGGCCGGAATCGCCGTCATCCACTGCCGAAGGCGCACCCACCAACGACCACAACCACGAGCCCTCCATCGGCCCCGACGCCGCCGAAACAGGCCGCTTAACAGGCGAACTCATCGTCTCAACGCGCGAATCCATCCGCTCCGCCTTCCAGTCTTGGTCCCCGCGCATCCTCCTCGCCATGTACTCCTGCACCATCCAAGCCACGCCCGAGGTTCTGGGCCGCGTCTACAGCGTGCTCACCCGGCGCCGTGGCACAATTCAGTCAGAGTCCCTGCTCGAAGGAACGCCATACTTCACGATCGAAGCCACGTTGCCCGTGGCCGAGAGTTTTGGGTTCAGCGACGAGATCAGGAAGAGGACAAGCGGGCTGGCGCAGCCGATGTTGCGGTTTGCGGGCTTTGCGAGGTTAGAAGGCGAGGATGATGTTGATCCGTTCTGGGTGCCGAGGACGGAGGAGGAGTTGGAGGATCTGGGCGTTGTGGGAGAGAGAGAGAATGTGGCGAAGAAATACGTGGATGGGGTGAGGAGGAGGAAGGGATTGTTGGTCAAGGGGGCCAGAGGGGGGAGGGATGCGGAGAAGCAGAAGACTTTGAAGACGAATTAAAACAATAGGGTAGGTTCTACTGGATGGTAAAGGTAGATGCAAGCTTGAATCAATGGTATTGTGGTTGACTTCAGGATTTCGTATTAACGGTGTGTATCCTCCGATACAAGTCTTTCTGGCTGAGCATACGTAGCTCGACCAGACCTGGATGAAGGAACCAACGCGCTTGAACCCTAGGAAATGAATCTTCGGTGTCCGCGCTTGGTTGGGCTCAATCTGCCTCCCGTGACGAACTCAGCCTGACATTGATCGGTCCTGACCAAGG
>Ga0066648_10001704_pt1 | contig 11591 bp, 12 predicted proteins | sample CryGeyCG12114_NA_FD_59537 | JGI IMG/M metagenome (GOLD analysis project Ga0066648, IMG submission 59537) | Groundwater microbial communities from aquifer - Crystal Geyser CG19_WC_8/21/14_NA | ecosystem: Environmental > Aquatic > Deep subsurface > Groundwater | place: USA: Utah: Grand County... | reverse complement strand
ATTGGTATTCTATATTACCTTTTCATTATTTTATTTTTGGTGGAATGATTCGTAATATTGCAACCTATCAAAACAATAAATCATGAAGCATCTAACTATTATTATTTTTTCCCTTTTACTATTTAGCTGTAAACCCGAAATAAAAGAAGTGCCTGTTATTGTTGAAAAAGACGAAGACTTAATAGAACTTCTATCTAGGATGACAGGAAGTTTTAGTACTATAAAACAAGCTGAAAAAGATTCTTCCTATTTCTCTATTTCATTGCATATGTATCCTATTTGGAAAGAAAAAGAAGGAAATTGGCTCTATGTGGAACAGGCTTTATATGATAAACAAGAAAAACCATACCGACAACGAATTTACAATATAAGTCGAGAAAATGATAGCATTTTTAAGAGTGAAATTTACACCATTCCCAACCAAAGTCTTTGGATTTGCAAATGGGATACTCCAGAGGTATTTGATAAGCTTTTAGAAGAATCCTTACTTATTAGAAATGGATGTGACGTCTTTTTAAAAAAAACTGCTGAAAATACATTTATAGGAAAAACCATAGGCAAAGCATGTTTAAGTGATTTAAGTGGAGCAACATACGCTACTTCAGAAGTGGAAATCAATGAAAACAACATTATTTCCTGGGACAGAGGTTTTAATGAAAAAGATAGTCTTGTTTGGGGTGCTTCAAAAGCGGGATATGTTTTTGATAAACTTTAATTTGTTTTTAAAACGCAACCTAAAGTATATAGAAAAAGGTATCTTAAAAACTGTTTTGTGCCTTGTAAAAGCAAACTATCCCTTAGGCAAAAACACTTCAGCCATCATACAGCGGGCACTTCCTCCGCCTAGTGTTTCTATTATATTAAGTTTACTACTTAAAATAGTACTGTATTTTTCTATGGTGGCTATTTGATGTTTCGTCAAACTATCATAAGCAGATTGCGACATGACCGTTATACTTTTACCCACTTTATTTTCAACTTCTAGCATATTTCCGGCAAAATTTTCTACTTGTGCTTCTGAAATCGCTATAACCTCTTTTCCATCTGCTTTTAAATGTTGTAATACATTTTTACGTTCCTTTTTATCATCAATACAATCCAAACAAATAACAGCAAAATCTTTACCAATGCACATCATTACATTAGTATGATAAATGGGCAATCGTTTTCCATCAACAGTTTGATATGCTGTAAATAGCACCGGTGTATATTCAAAATCCTCGCAAAACTCGATAAATAATTCTTCGTCGGCTCTAGGCGATAATGTACAGTATGCTTTTCTATTTATACGATCAAGCACCAAACTTCCTGTTCCTTCTAAATAAATATTTTCCTCCTCTGCTGAAGTATAATCTACAATATTTTTAATTTTAAATCCATCGTTTTCTAACTGTTCTAAAATATCTTCTCTTCGTTCTCTTCTTCTATTTTCTGCAAACATAGGATAAAGTGCTACATCGCCATTTTCATGAAAAGATACCCAATTGTTAGGAAAGACAGAATCGGGGGTGTCCAGAGAACCATCATCATTAAATATGATTACACGAATGCCTGCTTCTTTTAATTTAAGAACCAAGAAATCAAATTCATCTTGAGCAAGCTTATTGCTGTCTTTATTTTTTAAATCTTCTGATGGTGCTTGGTAATAATTGTTTATGGCTGTTTCCTCGTTAAGACGAAAAGTTGCTGGTCGAACCATTAATATGGTATTTGTATTCTGTTTCATTATTTTGAAGCTTTTTTTAAAAACTTTGAACTTAAAAAATTTTTCTATCTAATCTCTAATTAATGGCATGGTGCTACAACGCAAAAGTCCTTCTTGTTTAGATATTTCAGCATAGGGAACTTCTTCTACAGTAAAACCATTACTTCTAAGCCAAGTATTAAGTCGTATAAAATTTCTTTCAGAAACCACTACATCTGGGGCAATGGAAAATATATTGCTATTCATGTGATACATTTCTTCTCTTGTTAGATGAAAAAGGTTTTCTTTACCAAAAAGGTTTACTAGGTATAAATAATCGGCTTCTTCTCGAAAACCTTGTTTGTAAATTATGGCTTTATCGAGACCAACAGGTTGAAAACAACAGTCTAAATGCAATGCGTTATCCCTTGCTTCTATTTTTGATTTTACGAGATCAAATTCTTTGACAATTTTATGTGGAAATAAATTTTTAATGTATCCTACTCCTTCTAAATTGGTTCGTGCTGTTATATAATCCTTATAATCGCTTCCTTTGTAAGTGCCAATAAAAATGTGATCATTCCAAAGCATTACGTCTCCACCTTCAATATGCACTTCTTCGGGGGGTCGAATAACTTTTTTCGGATCTATTTGATCTATGATATATTGAATTGCATCTAATTCTTTTTCTCTTTCGGGTAGAATATTTGCTTTGATAAATACATCGTCAATAACAAAAGCGATATCTCTTGCAAAAATTTGGTTGTAGTCTTCAATTTCTTGAGGACGAAATACTTTTACATTATATTTTTCAAAAACTTTTGCAAATGCCTCCATTTCTGGAATCATATCTTCATTTTTCGGATAGGTGCCAGCAAGTATATGTTCTAAAGATTTTGGATCGTATGCTTCTTGTGCTTTTGGGGTAGGGCCATTACTATGTGCTGAACCTAACACCACGGCTCTTAATCTTGAAGTTTCATTTTTAACGTTTAGCTGCAACATGATCGTTTTAATTTACGCAAATATAAAAAAACTCCTTCTTGATTAACTAAGAGGGAGCTTTTAAAATAAACAATTAATTAGTAATTATCTTTTGTCTATTTCTTTGAATTCTCTATAGGTATAGCCGGTATAAATTTGTCTTGGGCGACCTATAGGTTCTTTGTTTAAACGCATTTCTCTCCATTGTGCTATCCAGCCTGGTAAGCGGCCAAGTGCAAACATAACGGTAAACATATCTGTTGGAATACCAAGAGCTCTATAGATTATTCCAGAGTAAAAATCGACGTTAGGATATAAATTTCTGGACTTGAAATAATCGTCTTCAAGAGCAACTTTTTCTAGACGTTTAGCAATATCTAAAACCGGATCATCAATGCCTAAATCACCAAGAACATTGTCTGCTGCTTTTTTGATAATTTTTGCACGTGGATCAAAGTTTTTATATACTCTGTGCCCAAAGCCCATTAAGCGAAAAGGGTCTTCTTTGTCTTTCGCTTTTAAGATAAATTTTGAAGTGTCTCCACCATCTGCTTTAATTGTTTCGAGCATTTCTATTACTGCTTGATTTGCACCTCCATGTAGTGGTCCCCAAAGCGCTGAAATTCCCGCTGAAATAGAAGCAAAAAGACCTGTATGTGCAGAACCTACAATACGAACTGTAGAGGTAGAACAGTTTTGCTCATGATCTGCGTGAAGGATTAATAATTTATCTAGTGCTTCAATTACTTTAGGATCTACTGCATACTCTTCGTTAGGTTTGTGAAACATCATTTTGTGAATATTTTCAACATACCCTAGCGAGGTGTTTCCATAGTTTAGAGGTAGGCTTGCTTTTTTACGCATTGTCCATGCTACTAATACCGGAAATTTTCCAAGAATTTTTACAATAGCTTTATACATATCTTCTTCTGAGTTAACATTAACTGAAGAAGGATTAAAAGCTACAAGAGCATTAGTTAAAGAAGCCAAGACCCCCATGGGATGAGCTGATTTTGGAAATCCGTCCAAAATACGTTTCATATCTTCATCTACAATAGATTCGGCTTTTATGTCTTTATGAAATTTAGCTAGCTGTTCTTGTGTTGGTAATTCTCCAAAAATAAGTAAGTAACAAACTTCAAGAAAACTACCTTTATCTGCTAATTCTTCTATGGAATAGCCTCTATATCTTAGAATACCTTTTTCGCCGTCTAAAAAAGTGATGGCACTTTCACATGAACCCGTATTTTTAAATCCTGGATCTATTGTAATCACCTTTGTGCTTGCTCTCAAAGTGCTTATATCGATTGCTAATTCATTTTCTGTTCCTTCTATTACTGGAAATTCGTATTTTTTATCGCCTATTTCTATTGTAGCTGTATTTGACATATATGTTATTCTTTTATTGTTTTATGACCTATTGCGAAGTTACAAAATATTAGACGATTTTTTGACATAAACTAACACTTGTTAGGTTAAAAAATCCTTAAATCATATCGTTATTTAACCAAATTTTTAATTAGATTTTAAGGGCTTTTTCCTGAGGATAAAAAGCTACGGAACCAAGTTCCTCTTCAATACGAAGTAACTGATTATATTTAGCCATTCTGTCGCTTCTAGATGCGGAACCGGTTTTCATTTGCCCACAATTTAAAGCAACTGCAAGATCTGCTATAGTAGTATCTTCTGTTTCACCGGATCGGTGAGACATAACAGTTGTATATCCAGCGTTTTGTGCCATAGTTACTGCTGCAATGGTTTCAGTTAAGGTGCCAATCTGGTTTACTTTAATTAATATAGAATTTGCAATATTTTCATTAATTCCTTTGGAAAGTCGCTCTACGTTTGTAACAAAAAGATCATCTCCCACAAGTTGAACTTTGTTACCAATTAGTTCTGTAAGGTATTTCCAACCTTCCCAGTCATTTTGATCCATACCATCCTCTATAGAAACAATAGGATATTTTGATGCTAATTCAGCTAAATATTCTGCTTGTTCTTTAGATGTTCTTACTTTACCTGTTGCGCCTTCAAATTTAGTATAGTCGTATGTAGCATTAACAAAAAATTCGGCTGCGGCACAGTCTAATGCAATTTTAATTTCTTCGCCAAAAATATATCCAGCATTTTTAACAGCATGCGCAATTGTTTCTATAGCATCTTCTGTACCACCAAGGGTAGGAGCAAAACCACCTTCATCACCAACCGCAGTACTTAAACCTCTGTCGTGCAATACTTTTTTTAAATGGTGAAATATTTCTGTGCCCATTTGCATGGCGTGAGAAAAGTTTTTAGCTTTTACCGGCATTATCATAAACTCCTGAAAAGCAATAGGCGCATCACTATGAGAACCTCCATTAATAATATTCATCATGGGCACCGGTAAGGTGTGAGCACTCACGCCACCCACATAACGATATAGCGGCATCCCAAGCTCTTGTGCTGCAGCTTTTGCAACGGCTAGAGAAACTCCTAAAATGGCATTTGCCCCTAAATTTGATTTGTTAGACGTTCCATCTAAATCTATCAACATTTGATCTATTTGATTTTGTTCAAAGATGGATGTGCCTAAAAGTGATGTCGAAATAATTTTATTCACATTACTTACCGCTTTCATTACTCCTTTGCCCATATAGGCACTACCACCGTCTCTTAACTCTACTGCTTCATGTTCGCCTGTGGAGGCTCCTGATGGTACTGCAGCACGACCTAAAATACCGTTTTCGGTTATTACATCAACTTCTATGGTTGGATTTCCTCTTGAATCAAAAATTTGTCTGGCGCGAATGTCTATTATTATGCTCATGATTTTAATGTTTTAGATAGTTGAGGCGTAATAAATTATGCCTTTTCAATGTATAGATTTATTATTTTTTTTGATGGAGGCGTAATAAATTACGCCTCTGCAAATTTAATTTTATTTATATTGTCTATGAACTGGTCAAACAAATATCGTGCATCATGTGGGCCAGGACTTGCTTCCGGATGGTATTGTACTGAAAAACAATTTCTGTTTTTCATTTTCATGCCGGCAACGGTATGGTCATTTAAATGCACATGGGTTATTTCTATGTCGGGGTGACTTTCTGTTTCTTCCCTATTAATGGCAAAACCGTGGTTTTGGGAGGTGATTTCTCCTTTTCCGGTTACCAGATTCATAATAGGGTGGTTTATTCCTCTATGACCATGGTGCATTTTATATGTTGAGATACCATTGGCCAATGCTATCACTTGATGTCCAAGGCAAATCCCGAATAGTGGTAAGTTTCTGTCAATAATTTCTTTAGCCACTTTTATTGCATTGGTCAAAGGTTGCGGATCACCGGGACCGTTTGACAAAAAGTAACCGTCTGGTTCAAAAGCTGTCATCTCCTCAAAAGTAGAAGTGTATGGAAATACCTTGATATAGCAATCTCTTTCGGCTAGGTTGCGTAAAATATTTTTCTTGATACCAATGTCTAGGGTAGCGATTTTATACGTGGCGTTTTCGTTCCCGAAAAAATAAGGTTCTTTGGTGGAAACCTTAGATGCTAACTCGAGGCCATTCATATCGGGTACTTCTGCGAGTAGTTTTTTCAAACCTTCCACATTATCCACATCGGTAGAAATAACGGCATTCATTGCACCGTTATCGCGTATGTAACTTACTAAAGCACGTGTATCCACATCAGAAATTGCCAGGAGATTGTGTTCGTTTAAAAATTCTTCCAACGAAGCATCTGCACTGTCTCTGGAATAATTATAACTGAAATTCCTGCAAATGAGTCCAGCGATTTTTACACTTTCTGATTCTACTTCGTCTTTATTGGTGCCATAATTTCCAATATGGGCATTAGTCGTGACCATGAGCTGGCCATAATAAGAAGGGTCTGTGAAAATTTCCTGATAACCGGTCATTCCGGTATTGAAACATACTTCCCCAAAGGCACTTCCTTCTTTTCCACCCACGGCTTTACCGTGAAAAATGGTTCCGTCTGCAAGTAAAATGATGGCTTTTTTTCTAGTTTGATACTTCATAACGAGCGTAAGTTGTATTGTTTTATACTAGAGTGCAAAAATAGTATAAAAAAAGGGATAAACCATTACAGTTTATCCCTTGTCTATTTAGAATAAAATTAAAAATTTATTCTTTCTCATTTTTTGGTACCTCATCGCTGTTTTCAGAAGCATCGATTGTTGCTTCAGGAGCTGTAGCTTCCGGTGATGGAGTTACTTCTTCCGTTTTCTTAGCAGGAGCAGCTTTTGCAGTGGTATCCTCCGCTTTTTTAGCTTTACCGGCACGACGTGTGGATTTTTTCTTCTCCGGCTTGCTTGCATTGTACACTTCATTGAAGTCAACCAATTCAATCATTGCCATATCTGCATTATCCCCTAAACGGTTACCTAATTTGATAATCCTGGTATAACCACCCGGGCGATCGCCCACTTTTACCGCAACATCCCTGAATAATTCAGTTACTGCTTCTTTTTGACGTAATCTGCTGAAAACAATACGTCTGTTGTGTGTAGTGTCATCTTTTGATTTTGTTACCAAAGGCTCTACAAATTGCTTAAGTGCTTTTGCTTTTGCCACTGTGGTATTGATTCTTTTATGTTCAATTAAGGAACAGGCCATATTAGCCAACATCGACTTTCTATGCGCAGTCTTTCTACTTAAGTGATTTACTTTTTTTCCGTGTCTCATTTTTTAATAGATGTTAGATATGAGATTTGAGATGTGAGACTTTTTTTAAATCTCACATCTAATATCTCAAGTCTGTTTTAGTCTTTATCTAATTTATATTTGGTAAGGTCCATACCGAAGTTTAGTCCTTTTACATTTACCAATTCTTCCAGCTCGGTCAATGATTTTTTACCGAAATTTCTGAACTTCATCAAATCATTTTTATTGAAAGAAACTAAATCACCAAGGGTATCTACCTCAGCAGCTTTCAAGCAGTTTAATGCTCTAACTGAAAGATCCATATCCACTAATTTGGTTTTTAGCAACTGCCGCATGTGAAGGGATTCTTCATCATAGGTTTCCGTTTGTGCTATTTCATCAGCTTCTAAAGTGATGCGCTCGTCACTAAATAACATAAAATGGTGTATTAGTGTTTTAGCAGCTTCAGTCAATGCATCTTTTGGGTGAATAGATCCGTCAGAAACGATTTCAAAAATTAATTTTTCGTAATCTGTTTTTTGCTCTACACGGTAATTTTCAATGCTGTATTTTACATTCTTGATAGGTGTGTAAATAGAATCTGTAAAAATAGTACCTAAAGGTGCATTTGCTTTTTTGTTTTCTTCTGCCGGAACATACCCTCTACCTTTTTCTATGGTGATTTCCATATTAAAGTTTACTTTTGGTTCCATGTTGCAGATTACCAACTCAGGATTTAGAATTTGAAATCCAGAAATGAATTTTTGAAAATCACCGGCAGTAAGTTTTTCTTTACCGGAAATAGAAATAGTAACCGTTTCGTTATCAATTTCGTCAATTTGACGTTTGAAACGAACTTGTTTTAAACCAAGAATTATTTCTGTTACATCTTCCACTACTCCTGGTATGGTTGAAAATTCGTGATCCACTCCTTCAATGCGAATAGAGGTGATTGCAAAACCTTCCAATGAGGATAATAGTACTCTTCTAAGCGCGTTACCAATGGTCAATCCATAACCTGGTTCTAAAGGACGAAATTCAAATTTTCCTTCAAAATCGGTGGAGGTGATCATGATAACTTTATCGGGCTTCTGAAAATTTAGTATTGCCATATTGTGATTCCTGTAATTATTATTTAGAGTATAATTCGACGATGAATTGTGTATTGATATTTTCCGGAATTTGAATTCTAGATGGCACAGAAACATAAGTTCCTTCCATCTTATCATTATTCCAAGATATCCACTCATAAGAGTGACTTGCGTTTGATAAAGAATTTGTAATAGTTTCCAGTGATTTTGATTTCTCTCTAACTGCTATTACATCTCCAGCTTTCACTTGGTAAGAAGAAATATTTACTTTTTTACCATTTACTAAAATGTGTCTGTGAGAAACTAACTGACGAGCACCGCTTCTTGTTGGAGCGATTCCCATTCTGAAAACTACATTATCTAATCTAGATTCACAGTATTGAAGCAATACATCCCCAGTAATTCCGGGAGCAGCAGTTGCTTTTTTGAACATGTTTCTAAATTGTTTTTCTAAAACGCCGTAAGTAAATTTAGCTTTTTGCTTTTCCATTAACTGGATAGCATATTCTGATTTTTTACCTCTACGTTTTGCATTCCCATGTTGTCCTGGAGGATAGTTTCTTTTTTCGAAAGCTTTATCATCTCCAAAAATAGCTTCGCCAAATTTACGTGCTATCTTTGTTTTGGGACCGGTATATCTTGCCATATTAAAATTTATTTATGAAGGGATGATGAATTAAGGTCTGTCCTTCATCTATCGTATTCCTTCTTTTGTTTATACTTATTGTTTGTCCTCCCCCTAAATCCCCTTCCAAAAGAGGGGGACTTTTGGATTTGATTATTATTTTTTACTTCTAACTTCGTACTTCCTAACTTTAAAATTAGACTCTTCTTCTTTTAGGAGGTCTGCAACCGTTGTGTGGCATTGGGGTAATATCAACAATTTCCGTCACTTCAATACCACTGTTGTGGATAGAGCGTATTGCAGATTCTCTTCCATTACCTGGTCCTTTCACATATACTTTCACTTTGCGAAGTCCAGCGTCATGAGCAATTTTAGATGCATCTTCAGCTGCTAATTGTGCTGCATAAGGTGTATTTTTCTTAGACCCTCTGAAACCCATTTTACCGGCTGAAGACCAAGAAATTACATCACCACCTTTATTTGTTAACGATACAATGATATTGTTAAAAGATGCTGTAACGTGAGCTTGTCCTACAGATTCAACGTTAACTTTACGTTTTTTTGTGCTTTGTTTTGCCATATCTCTAGGGATTATTTAGTTGCTTTTTTCTTGTTAGCAACAGTTTTACGTTTACCTTTTCTGGTTCTTGAGTTATTCTTAGTGCGTTGTCCTCTTAAAGGAAGTCCGGATCTGTGACGAATACCTCTATAGCATCCAATGTCCATAAGTCGTTTAATACTCATTTGAACTTCAGAGCGCAATTCTCCCTCAATTTTGTAAAAACTTACAGCATCACGAATGCGACCAATTTCGTCATCATTCCAATCTGTTACTTTTGTATCTTCACTTACTTCAGCTTTTGCTAAAATGTCTTTGGCACGGCTTTTACCTATACCAAATATGTAAGTTAACGCGATTACACCCCTTTTTTGTTTCGGGATATCTACACCTGCTATTCTTGCCATATCTTAACCTTGTCTTTGTTTGAACCTAGGGTTCTTTTTGTTAATAACATATAATGTACCTTTTCTACGCACAATTTTGCACTCGGCACTTCTTTTTTTAATGGATGTTCTTACTTTCATAATAAATTGATTAACGATTACTGATTAACAAAATTTGATTTCTGATTTGTACTCTAAAATCTAAAATTGTCTGTCTTTAATCTAATATCTATAAGTTATTCTTGCCTTACTTAAATCATAAGGACTCATTTCTAATTTTACTTTATCTCCGGGAAGTAATTTAATATAATGCATGCGCATCTTTCCCGAAATATGTGCTGTTACTACGTGTCCATTTTCAAGCTCTACTCTAAACATGGCGTTGGAAAGAGCTTCAATTATAGTTCCGTCCTGTTCTATTGCAGATTGTTTTGCCATAAATTTTTTTAAATTTCAAATCTCAAATTCCAAATTCCATTTCACTTAATAATAATCTCCATTTGTGGAGTATGGTGTTTGACAGTTGTGTTTTTTTATGCTACTGCTTTTCTGTTTTTACCAGTTTTCATTAAACCGTCATAATGTCTATTCAACAAATAGGCGTTAATCTGTTGCATCGTATCAATAGCAACCCCTACCATAATTAATAAGGATGTGCCACCATAAAACAATGCCCATCCTGCTTGTATGCCTAATAATTTCACAGCAAATGCAGGAAATATGGCAATGATTGCAAGAAATATAGATCCCGGAAGTGTAATTTGTGACATTATTTTATCTAAGTATTCACCTGTTTCTGAACCGGGTTTAATACCTGGAACAAAACCACCACTACGTTTTAAATCATCGGCCATTTTGTTAGTAGGTACAGTGATTGCAGTATAAAAATAAGTAAATATAATAATCAACAAAGCAAAAACCACATTGTACCACAACCCAAATATATCACTAAAAGCTACCGTAAAGGACTGCGCCATTTCTGATGCTGATAGTCCTGCAACTGCTGCCGGTATAAACATAATAGCTTGCGCAAAGATAATTGGCATTACTCCAGATGCATTTAACTTCAACGGAATATATTGTCTCGATCCAAAGGCATTTTTTTCATAACCACCTGTTGCAGTTCTCCTTGCATATTGCACCGGAATTTGGCGTACAGCTAAAACTAATAATATAGAAAGTAATATAATGACAAACCAAATGACTAATTCAATAAGAATTAAAATTAATCCACCATTAGATTCAAACACTCTGGAAGCAAATTCTTGAACAAATGCTTGTGGCAATTTTGCAATAATACCAACCATAATAAGGATAGAAATACCGTTACCGATTCCTTTATCCGTAATTTTTTCACCAAGCCACATGGCAAAGATACATCCTGTTGTAAGTATAATTACTGAAGAAGCAACAAAGGTAAAGCTACTACCCAGCAAAAAAGCGTCACTTGGTAATATATTAAATAGGTTATAGATATAACCCGGACCTTGAACTAAGGTTATAGCAATAGTTAACCAACGGGTAATTTGGTTAATTTTCTTTCGTCCACTTTCTCCTTCTTTTTGAAGTTTTTGAAGATACGGCACTGCGATACCCATCAACTGCACAACAATAGAAGCA
>Ga0066648_10001700_pt1 | contig 11609 bp, 3 predicted proteins | sample CryGeyCG12114_NA_FD_59537 | JGI IMG/M metagenome (GOLD analysis project Ga0066648, IMG submission 59537) | Groundwater microbial communities from aquifer - Crystal Geyser CG19_WC_8/21/14_NA | ecosystem: Environmental > Aquatic > Deep subsurface > Groundwater | place: USA: Utah: Grand County... | reverse complement strand
GACGTGCTGAAGAACTACACGCCCTACAAGGTGGCATTCAAGCTCGCTCACAACGGGCAGGAGTACGACTCGGACGCCCCTCTCGTTGACCAGAAGAAGGCGCTCACTGAGCTGATGCAGTTCGTGCAGCTGCACGACTACAACATCACTCAGAAGGTCGAGCTGATCGTTGAGCACTTCCTCGACAAGATCGCATGGCGACTCGACGGCAGGGCCAAAGCGATGGTGGTGACCGGATCGCGCAAGCAGGCCGTGCGCTACAAGCGGGCCTTTGACGCCTACGTCAAACGCACCGGCCGTCAGCTGCAGTTGCAGGCGCTCGTGGCGTTCTCGGGGCAGGTGGTCGACCCCGAGTCCGGCCCTGACCCGTTCACCGAGATCAACATGAACCCCGGCTTGAAGGGGCGGAGCCTGCCCGAGTCCTTTGCGACGGACAGCTACCAGATCATGCTCGTCGCCAATAAGTTCCAGACAGGCTTCGATCAGCCGCTGCTCGTCGCCATGTATGTCGACAAGAAGCTTTCGGGCGTCACCGCCGTGCAGACCCTGTCGCGCCTCAACCGGGTTGCGACCGGTAAGGACTTCACCAGCGTGCTCGATTTCGTGAACGACCCGACAGAGATTCTTGCCGCATTCCAGCCCTACTACCGGGACGCCCGCCTCACCGAGGTGTCAGACCCCAACGTGATCGTTGATCTGAAGAACAAGCTCGACGCCGTGGGTATCTGGGAGCAGTACGAGGTTGATGCGGCCGCGCGCGTGGCCGTGCTGAGCGACCTCAGCGGGGCTGACAAAGGGAAGGGTAATAACGCCCTGTTCGCGGCCGTCGGGCCAGGGCGTGATCGTTTTGCGAAACGCTACGCAGCCGCCGTTGCGAGCAGCGACGGTGAGGAACGGGACCGTCTCGACCTGTTCCGCTCAGATCTCACGTCGTTCGTCAACGGCTACGACTTCCTGTCCCAGATCATCGACGTCGGCGACGTCGAGGTCGAGAAACTCTCGATTTACGGCCGCGCTCTCGCACGGCTGATCCGCGATGAGGTGCTGCACACCCCGATCGATCTCACCGGGGTGGAGCTTGTCGGCTACTCGATCAAGCCTCAGGACGACTACGACCTCGACCTCACTGGCGACGGTGAGCTCCCACCAGCGAAGCCGGGAAACACGAAGACCCCTGTCGAGCCGACTCTTGCGGCGCTGTGGGAAGCGATCGAGCAACTGAACACGCTGTTCGACGCCGACTGGGGCACCGACGTCGACGCCAAGGCGTTCATTGAGCACGTCAGCGGAAAGGTAGGCGAAGACGAGCAGATCGTTGCTCAGCGCGCCGCCAACACTGAAGAGCAGTTCCTCGCGAGCCCGAACCTAAAGCAGACAGTGGTCAGCAGCCTTGTGCAGTCGCAGGAGAACTCGGGCGGCATGACCGGCGAGCTGTTCGGCAACGATCAGAAGCTCGCCAAGTTTGTGGAGATCATCGGCCGCTTCCTCTACCGCGGACGCGACGCCGCTTAGGCACCGCTCCCCGTGGCTCGACTAACCGTGTCGCCCTGGTAAAGGAGCTGGCTGGAAGCTAAGCGCTGTGAGTGACTTTGAGGAGGTCGTCAGGGTTCCAGACGAGCTTCGCCAGGTGACCGTAGAGGGAGGTACGTTCAACGACGGCGGCCGCTTTGAACTCGTCGTAGGACTGGAACGGGAGCCCGCTCGCTTTGACGTAAGCAAGGAACCCGGGATTCTTCTCATAACTGAGCGAGTTGAGGCTAGAGGCGAGAAGATTCTGGCCGAAGTAGTGGGGAAGTTTCTGCTCGTAGGAGTCATCGTTGTAGCTCGCGTTGAACTGCTTTGGTAGAAGGAGCAGGTCTCCAATTCGGTTGCGGTGGCGAGCGAAGTCCGCCTCGTGTTGAAACTCGTCGGTATGCCGCTCAAAGTGATTGGCCCAAACGTGCTCCACCTCGTACCTCACCTTCGCGCCGTTTGTGAGTTCCACATAATTTGACGCCTGGCCGGAGGCGACAGTGAGGTGGTCGGTCATTCTGGCTAGCAAGTGATGAAGCTGTCCACGGTTCTGCTGGTGAACGTACAGGCCGTCAAAGTCAAAGGTCTCATCCATCTTCAGCAGATACTCACGGAGTGTCGTCGCGAGATCGGAAATGCTGAGGCTTCGGATATCTTTCATGACCGTGAACATCGCATACGACATGGTCGAGTAGGCGATGGCTTTGAAATTCCAGATACGTCGTGACACCAGGATGTCGGTGAACCGGCCGACAAGCTCCAACTTTCTGTCGCTCGTTTCCTGACTCTCCCCCACTACCAGCGGGGCAAGCAGGAGCTGATTTTGCAGGGTGAAGCCGAGGTCGGCGTTGTACCGAATGAACCGAAGTCGACTCGTCGCGTCCGCCGGCCCGGAAGCGGCGTCGAGAACCCGCGCGTACTGCTCGCCGTAGAACTCGAAATCCTTTGCCACGAAATCGTAGAAAGCCTCTTTCGTGGAGAGGCCGATAGCCTCGTGGGCATTCCGGAGCCAGCGGTGGAACTCAGTACCAATCCGGTCCCAGTCCTCGGCTTTAGCGCCTTTCCTGCGCTCACGGATTTTGGTCGAGTACTGCGACCGCAGCCACGTTTTGAGGAAGTCGGAGCCAGCGTCTTCTACGCGGTCGTCGAGAATGCGCAGCCGCTTGCGCCACAGCTCATTAGCTTTGGTCCGGGACTTGCCATCTTCCATATTCGCCAGGAGGTAGCCCTTGAGCATGTCAGCGGGCGTCAGCTTCAGCCCGCGGTCGTTCATGGTCTCAAAAATTGCGTAGGCGTCGTCGTCGCTATAGGCAGTGATCTGAACCAGCTGAACACGATCCTTGAACCAATCGATGAAGAACGCCAAGGCTTGCCCCCGAAGTTCCTCCGGAAAAAGCCCGTCGAGTTCTGCATAGCGGCTGACAAGGGTGCGCACGGATTCAGGAGCGTCTGCGGGTGAGTCGTATTCTCCGTGCTCGAAGAGCGCGTCCATACAGTCGATTCGATCCGCAACGTCGAGATTGAAAGACTTCTCTCCGAACTTTTCCGAGTAGATCAGCTCGTCAACATTGACGAGGTCTTCGCGGCCCTGCTGCAAGCGGCGGAGGTAGGTGAGGAACAACGTAAGGCTTGTCAGGCGCTGCTGACCGTCGACGATAAAGGGCTGCGCACCCTTTTGGGAGATGATTATGGAGCCAAGGTAGTACCCGGCGTAGTTGGCGACGTCCCGCCTGGCGTGGTCGGGCTCGTAAATTTGAAGGAACTTCGAAGTGAGATCAGCGACGAGTTCAGCGAGCTGCTTGGTCTCCCACTTGTACTCACGCTGGTAGTAGTCAATGGAGTACTTCTTTTTCTCTAGTACTTCTGCAATCGTCTTCGCCACACCGTCGATCGTCCGGTCATTTTCTCTCATAATTCGCTCCTATTCGCGTACAGTCGCACTAACTTCGTCGCCTCAAGAGCCCGGCGGCCTTCGCGCTGCGCCCTCTCCCTCACCCGTGCGTGGCCGGCGATAGCACCTCGGCCGGCAGCAACTGGGACGGCTGACCGCTGTAAGAGATGGCGAGCTCATCACGCGCTCGAGTTGCCGCTACATACAGCAGAGAACGCTGCTGAAGGAGCACGTCTTCGCGCTCCTCGACCGAGGCAGAAGCGAGCATGAACTTGTTCGGAAAAGACCCGTCGCTCATACCCGTGATGAGAACCTTCGCGAACTCCATCCCCTTGGCACGATGAATCGTCATCGCTGATGGCACGCCGTCTACGGAGTTGTCGTTGGAAACCCCTTTGATCTTCACACCGCGCTCACTCATTGCGGCAACAAGGTCGTCTCGCTGTTTGTTGCTCGAGACCAGCACAGCGATGGTCGCAGGGTCTATACCGTCCTCGCCGAGCCAGCTTTTGAGCTGCACCGCGACCTTGTCGAGCTCTTCTCCTCGAGACTTAGCGGCGATCAGCTGCGGGGCAGGCCCGGACCTCGACGATCGGTAGTCGCTCGACTGCTCTCTAGCGTCCTCGAGGTCCGAATAGACGGCCCCGGCGAGGATGCCGACGCCCAGACGAAGATTTTCGGCGGTCGTTCGATAGTTGAGGCGCAGGCGTTGAGACCGACCCACGATACTGATGCCGTATCGGCTCAAAACGATGCGGCGGCCGTAGATGCGTTGGTGAGAGTCTTCCGCTATGAAGAGATCATTTGCACCGGAGGTCGCAAGAGCGCGAAGGAACTGCCATTTCGCGGGCAGGAGATCCTGGCCCTCGTCGACCAGCACGTGATCTGCTTTGCGCGGGCGGTTATCTAGCGCCTCTATGTCCAACACCTCAGCAGCCACGGCGCTGACTTCGGAGTAGTCGACTGTTCCGTCCGTACGCGCCTGGCGTCTGTAAGCATCAACCACCTTCCATACCTCGGCACGCTTCGACCGGTCGAGGGCCACTCTCCGTCCGGGGCGCCGCACTGCGAGATATGTCTCGCGCGTAGTCACCTTGTTGGGAAGAATCACCAGGTCGTACTCGTCCTGGAAAAAGCCCTCTGAGCGCAAACTCTCAGGAAGCTCTGCGTCTGCGACCTCAAGAGCGTCTTTCCACGCTCCATTCTTGGTCACTCCCGTCACCGCAGAGGTGCGCTCCCCGAGGACCCTTTCTACCGCCTCGGCTACCTCCGATGCAGAAGTCAGCACGCCTCGTGCTAGGGCGTCAATGCCGACAACCCAGACGCCTGGATCGCCCAATCTTGCCGCCAGGGTGATGGACGGATTGAGCCGAACCAAGTCACGCCGTATAGCCTCTGCGAGGTTTTTGGTGAAAGTCGTGATGACGATTTTGGCTGCAGGATTCTGCTTGGCGAGAGCGTTCGCCCGATGCAGGATGACCACGGTCTTTCCGGTTCCTGCTCCCCCAGCCAGTCGGAATGGCCCCTTGTAGTTGCGCTCTGCATAGCGACTCTGTTCGGGGTGGAGGAACACCCGCCACGCACCGAAGGTCCCTTCTTCGATGACCTGACGTAGTTCGTCATCGCTTTCGATGAAGGTGAACGACAGCTTTGCGGCTGGATGCTTGAGCGCCTGGATGGTGCGCTCATCTTCAGAAACGGTGGGATCGGGTCGATACGGCTCAAGGTCGAGGCTCTGACGGACGCTTTCAATCGATGCGCCGGTGGCCAGCTCAAGCAGCGCCGAAGCCTGCCAGGCAACGGCGTCTTGCAGCAGAAGAAGCAGGGCTGTTTCATCGGCCGCAGCGAGGGCGGATTGGGCGAGATCGTGGTCCAGTCCGAGATCCTGCTCCAATTCTTCGATAGAGAAGCTTTGGAGAGGGGGCTGTGTGTCTGCAATCGCGGGGGGCGGAGGCGTGTCGACGTCAGTATTCGCGGCGCTGAAAGTGTCTGGGGGCTGATGCCAGCTCGAGGGTGCTGCAACGGGCGCACTGGCACCAACCAACTCGGCAACACCGTTGACAGGGTTGACGTGCAGGACTTTGGTCTTAGCTAGCTTGATGGCTTCGTCATGGTGCCAGGTGCCCATGTAGACGTAATGCGGTATCGCATCTGAACCCTCAAGGCGGAAAAGGACCGCGCGATACGCCTGATCTACGCGTCCCGTTCTGACCCGAGGATCCGACACGTTGTGAAGAGGCTCGATGTGAAGTCCGGGGAGTGTGTCGTCCTTCTGTAGCTTGCTGACGAAGTCGAGGACCTTCTTGCTCAAGGCGGGCTGGAGGGCCTGGCTCTCTGCCATCATGGTCACGTAAGGCATATCAGTCGACCTCAGCCTTTCGAAATACTTCGCTCCCCTGTTCAAGTGGCATGGAGCGCATTCCGGATCTGCGCGCGAACCGTCGAGGGGTCGAACCCTGCTTGGGCATCAACCACCGTCCATCCGCTGCTGGTCAGCCAGGCCTCGCGCGACGAATCTAGATCGACCACCACGCCCACTTTGGCCTCGGGCCACGCCCACTCCAGCTGCCAATCACTCGCTGGTCCGATGTCGAGACCCACCTGCGGCGCGGGCGACCCGGCTTCGCGCAGACTGTTCGCGACGCCAGCGAGAGAGGGATCGCCGAGTTCGAGCGCCTGATCCCAGCCGCCGAGGTTGGGCTCGTTCAGGGGAACGTCTTCTTCGGTCGGCTGGACGGAGATGAACGGTTGACCCAGCAGCACCCCGTTAAGGAAGCGCTCGGCACTGCCTCGAGACATCAGGTCGTGAACGCGCTGGTTTGAGAACGTGCGGAGGCATGAGTAGCAACTGGTCTCCTGCCCGCACTCGCAGTCAGTGACGATCTTCAGAGCGGTGGATAGCACCTCGTCGATCGACGATGCTATGAGCGCTGCGTAACCTGCTCCCCCGGGAACGGTGTCAATGATGTGGATTTCCGGGGAGTCCGAGTAGATGCCGTCAACGGTGCCATCGATGTTCGAGCGAGCGATCTGCAACGCATTTGACGCCCCCTGAAGCAGGGCGTAGAGCAGTGACTGCGCTGTCTGGTTGACGTTGCCACCGTGCCACGATGACGTGAATCGAATGCGAACCACGTCGGTTTCGTACTTGTGAGCTAACGACAAGGTGCTAAAGCTGCCAGTGCACGGCTTGTCGGTCAGCGGGCTCGTGTGAGCGTTCGGAGCCTTTTCGGTAGCGGGAAGTCCCCGCCCGCACCAGTTGCAAATGCGGAAGCCGTTATCGCCAACCCCCGTGTTAATTCGGACCATCTTCGCCCGCTCGAGGATCGAACAGGTGATCGACGAACTCGCAAATGTGATTTCTCTTTCATCTGCAAGCTTGCCGGCCTCGGCGATCCGCGTTTCGCCCCGCCAACTAACCCGCGGAGGCGAATCGCCCGGCTTCTGCTTGCCCCCCTCACCGACAAAGCCGAAACGGGGCTCCACATACCGGCGGGGCACGCCCTCCGGATGGGCGCCGCACACTTCGCAGGGCAGCTCGTCGGACTCGAGGCTTTCGCTATACGAGTCGCACTTCTTGCAGATCCGGAACACCATTCGCGGCAACTCTCGCTCCTTTCTTCGCGCGAGCCCTGCAGAGTGCCAGAGGTATCCACCGGCGACTAGCGTGGCGCCGGGTGCATACTCGAAAATCGCTTGCGACAGATCCCGCGAGAGTTCAAGATCGGCCGCCCCCGCAGAAGATCCATATGGGGTCTTCATCTCGACCGTATCGACTGGAAATCCGTACTTAGGAATGATGTTGCGGTTCGCGAGGAAGCCGAGCAGATCCCGTTCCCGAACGGTCTTCAGGATGCGCTTGAGTCGATCTCCCTCGATTCCCTTGTGATCGGCGAACGCCTTCTCAACAAGGGATTCGTAGAAGGCGGTCTCGTCAACGAACTCCTCCGCGACCTTCTCTACCAGATCTGTGAGTTGCGACGACCACGAGGCCCACTGCAGCAGCGGCCGCTTGACGAGGTCGTGGGGCAGGATTTCGCTGATGGATTCCGCGACGTCGTCCGGCTCGGCGCGAACCCACGCAACGAGACGCTCAGCCGCTGACTCGCCTTTCTCCACTTTGCCGAAGAACGACTCCACGGTCCGATAAATCGCCCCAGTGTCAGAAAACTCCTTCCGGAAGAACGAGGCCATTGCGATGGAGAATATGTGTCGGCCTGCGATGCGTTCGTTGTCGATGGGAACGATCGGTGGGCGGACGGAGCCAGCAATCAGCTGGCGGGGGTTCGCAAACACTGACAGGTCATGGGGTCGTCGCTGAGCGTAGGTGAGCACGAGCGCAGCGCTGTCGGAACGGCGACCTGCGCGACCTGCGCGCTGCACATAATTCGAGACGGTCGGAGGGACGTTGCGAAGCACGACCGACTGCAGGTCGCCCACGTCGACTCCTAGCTCAAATGTGGTTGAGCAGGACAGCACGTTGGTGCGACCGGTTACGAAGCTCTGCTGTATTTCGGCAGCCTTGTCGCTGTTCCATTGCGCTGTGTGTTCTTTGGCGGAGAGCGGTATAGGAGCTCCCGAGCGGTAGATGAACCGATAATGGTCGCGGTCTCGACTGCTATCGGGGAGCTCCCACGGCACAAGTTCGCCCTCGCACCTGAAGGTTGAGCAGACCGATCGGACACTCAACGATGACTTTCGTCGGCAAACTGTGCACCGCCAGAGACGGCTGGCACTGTCGACAACCCTCGCTTCCATCTCGCTCGGATCGAGTTGATACACCGTGCCCAAGTTGCTGACTGTTCGAGCGACGAACCAATCGGCGGTCCCGCTGTTTGCTGCCACCACCGCTCGCCAAATGCCAGCGAGTACATCCTCGGCATCCATCTCTGACCTACCCAGAGCGGCCAGCACCCGCCCGATATAGTCCGACCGTCGGTTCCTGCCCTTGGTCGGAGACCAGCTCATAACCTTGCGCTTGGGCTCAGAGCCAATGCCTCGTACGTAGATCGGTCCGAGACGTGGCTCGAACATTTCGTTGCCCAGGTCTACGTGCTCTTGCGCCGCAAGGACCCCTTGCATACGCAAGGTCCGCACGAGCATCTGTGCGAGGTCAGAACACTCTAAGGCGGAGAGCCCCAGCCCAATCAGCGGGGCCGGCGCAAAGCCAGCGGTCTGCTCGCGCATCCGCCAACTAACGAGGCCCGTACCCTCCAGCGACATCCGCTCGTCGAGACCCATCAGCTCGAGTTGCAACCATGATTCGACTTCGGTCTGCTTGCTCAGTGCCGACGCCTTGGGGTCGAAAAACCGCGCATCGGTTGCGAGCTTCCGGGCGATCTGCGCAATGTCTTGCACTGCGGCGGCTTCACCTTCGAATTGCGCTTTCTGAACCGCTTCAAACAAGATGCGCCTTTGCGCCAGTCGCCCATAGGTCGACTCAAGGTAAGGCGCAAAGTACGCCGCTTGTTGGCGACTGTCACTGAAGACGAGGAGTTTGCGCCCTCCTCCCCGTAGCCCGGCCTCCGACGAGTCGGCGGATGCCGGAAGCTCCGGATACAAAGCGGTGGTGAGGACGCTTACGGAAGCGTCATTGCCGCTCTCGAATCTACGGATAATTCCGGAGCGCGCCGCACCGCACTGAACGCACTTGCGGATTGATTCCCCCGGATTGCTGATTCGCGAAACGGACAGCATGCGACTATCGCTACATTGAGCGTTCTTGCACTTGGCGCCGCCCTTCGCGTCGAGGGAACCGCAATGGGCGCACAACGTCACCGAGGTCGTGTCCAGGTCCGGTTCGTCGTCAAGGACAATCCCGTCCTCGTCGAGGTCGTCGGTTTTCGAGCTTGCGAGCGACAGCCAGACCGTGCGACTTGGCTCGGCATTCTTCGGCGAGAATTGGCGCCCGGCCGCCGTAACGAGCTCGGACCCGACGAGGTATGTCCCCCCGCACGTTTGACAAGCCGCGATCTCAAAACTCGTCCACGCGCACTCGGGGCATTGCTCGTGACGGCTCAACGTGACGTGGGGCCCTGAGGGTGACAGGCAGGCGAATGCGCCCTCGGTAGCTCTCGCAAAGAGGTGGTACTTCGCCGAAAGCACAGGCTCTCCAGCACCATCGCGGGTTTGCGCAGCTGCCGAAACTAGCCGTGCGAGATCCGTCGGGCCGATCGGGGCATCGTCTCCCAGAAGAGAACTCAGCTCGCCAAGTGTCCGAGCCTTCTCAGAAGCCAGCCGCTTAAGCTCCAGGACATTCGATTCAGAGGACATGACATCGAACAGCGACGCGCCGACTGCGCCTCGAGACTTGGCGATTGTCAGCAGTTCGTCGGGCGGTGAGGCCAGGTCGTTTGAGGTGAAGTGCCCCCAGCTCGCCGCTGACCTAGGTTCGGCTCGTCGAGCACTAACCACATCTTGCTCCGACGCGGCGGAGTTGTGAACGAAGGGGGCGCCGAAAAGGTCAGATGCGAAGTTGGCTGCGCGGGCCATGTCGCTGCCGACAGTGGCGCTGGTGGCAATGCATTGGATCGGCGCGCCGCGAGCTACGCGCTCCTTCAGACGCCGCAGCAGGAAACCTACTTCGGCACCAGTCGCACCGTCATACACGTGCGCCTCATCGACCACGATGAACTTCCAGGTGGTATCTCCCGGGACTCCCTGAAACAGATCCAGGTCGAGCGGACGGAGCAGCAGGTACTCGAGCATTGCGTAATTGGTCAAAAGCAGATTAGGCGGTGTTGCCCGCATTTCGTCGCGGCTCAGAAGCTCGTTCGGCAAGCGGGCCGCCCCTGGATGCTGGGTCTCGTAGCGCTCGAGAGCGTCTCGCGCTCTTTGCTTCGTGTCCCCGGTATAGCGCCCAAACGTTATCTCGGGAGTGTCGGCGAGCATCCCCCTCAGCCTCTTCAGCTGATCGTTAGCGAGAGCATTCATCGGGTACAGCAGTAGCGCGCGGACCCCAGGGCCCAACGTTCCCGCCTCGCCTTCACGCTGCAGGGCGTCAAGTATTGGTAGGAGGAAGCTTTCGGTCTTGCCCGATCCGGTACCGGTTGCGACTACAACATTTCGGCCCGCATGAACCTTGCGGATGGCCTGCTCTTGGTGCCAGTACAGCGGGCGGTCGAGCGCGAGGCCTGTCGTGCCGAATCGCTCGAAGCGGGGGCCTAGCACCCCCTCGTCGATGAGCTGACGCGGTGTCGCACCTGTCAGATAGGCCGGGGTGGACTCTAGATAAGGCCCCTTCATCATTCCCTGGTCGACTGCGCTGTCGATGGCTCGCGTGAGGCCGGTGGCCAGGCCGGCGTCCTTCGGGGAGATGAGCGAACGCAGATACCGGGTGTAGGAACCAGAGATCCGGTCGCTCACGTCGAGCGGGTCGATTGTCGTCATTGAAGTCTCCACCTTGTGAGCCAGAGTTCTGCGAGAGCTAGGTCCCGCTCCACCATAGATGGGGCTGCATGCGCCAGGTCGGCGTACATCGTCTTCGTGTCGTGGAAGACCGATTCGGCACCCGGCACATCCATCGCTGTCATCCGGGCAAGGAATCCGAAGGCGAGCGACACGGCGGGCAGGTCCATCCAGCCGCTATCAGCCCGACGGGATTCGACCGGCTCGGTGCTCTGTCCACCGAAGTGTTTCCGCAAAATTTCGGTGACTGCTTCGATCAGGTGATCTGACCGAACCGCGATCGCCTGAACTTCCCGATGTCGGCGACGGTCAAACAGTTCTTTAGCGGCGCTAGCCCGAGGGTCTTTGTCAAGGAGGCGGCCCGGCACTGGGCTAGCAGCGGCCCAAACTTGGTCGATTCGTTCTTGAGGCCAAGTTTGCATGATTCGCGCCTCGGGCCCAAACTTGCCGACTTGACTGAAGGGATCGGTTCCTTCGCAGATGATCGACAACGCAGCAGGCCCAGCGTGGCTAACGAGCGAATCGAGAAGTAGCGGGCGCTCGTCGGTTGCGAGTTGGTCGCTGTCCGCGAGAATTCCGAGCCCAGCGCTGTACGACCACAGAAGGGGCGCGGACGACCAATTCTCGCCGGGCACAGTCACAATTTCGCCTTCAACAAACAATCTCATGAGCTGACGGGCTGGCGTATCGATCTCCAGGACGGCCGAAATGACGGACTCTCGATTGGGTCGAATCGCTTCGGCGAGTTCCTGACGTAGCGTGCGTCGAGGCACCGACGGCTGGAAGTCACGCAGCAGCG
>Ga0066648_10001694_pt1 | contig 11641 bp, 13 predicted proteins | sample CryGeyCG12114_NA_FD_59537 | JGI IMG/M metagenome (GOLD analysis project Ga0066648, IMG submission 59537) | Groundwater microbial communities from aquifer - Crystal Geyser CG19_WC_8/21/14_NA | ecosystem: Environmental > Aquatic > Deep subsurface > Groundwater | place: USA: Utah: Grand County... | reverse complement strand
GGCTCTGGCTCTGGCTCTGGCTCTGGCTCTGGCTCTGGCTCTGGCTCTGGCTCTGGCTCTTGGCGCCTTTCAAGACGGTTGGTGGACGGGAGGGTGCAAGCAACAAATTGTGGAGGGGAAAGCACGACGAGGGGGCGGGAGGTATATATGTATGCAGCCTGGTGGCAAGGTTTGAAGCACGATAAACGGGCCGTAGCATGCATATAGGTGTAGTGGCTCTGTGACGGAGCTCTGGGTGAGTAGTAGAGTGAGACAACGGGGCTGTGACAATGGCAGGAATATGAGCGAGATACTTGTTCATAAGATTTTGCTGGGGATAAGCCAAGAAGTGATTGCTCTTCAAGTTGGTCGATTGAATCGTGCGTTGTTCACGACATGTGCTCGCCTTCACTATCCTAGCGTCGTTATGCGCTGTACACGCACGCGTGTCTCCCATGGTCAAGAGCACCCCGTCATCTCAGCGTGACTGCAACTCTGCCGGTTCATGGTGGTAGGTAGATAGCAGACCTACTCTGTTCTGGCGTGACGAGCTTCCTGGCTGTGCAGCATCACTTGCTTGACGAGCTGAGGCGTTCATGCCCGTTCATCTTTGTCCAACGCTCCCTCCGTCTTCCAAGCAAGGTTCTTTCCCGCATTGCGCTGGTAGCCCACACGATATGCAATGGACAGGTGATATGACAAGAGAGCTCATTCTGGACCACAGCCGCTCCGGCGCTTACTTCACAGGTAGACAGCACGCGACACCTCCTGCCAGGCGAGACCGCGAAGACCGCTAGCCCAGATGAGACACGTGAAGCCTAGCAATCACCGCACATGGACCAGACGAGACACATACTCGTGTCGGGCTCTGTGCACTGGCTGCAACAACGCCCTCAAATGTCCCCCCTCGGTTTCGATGGTGATCTAGCCTACTCTGCATTTGCGCCCGCAAGCTGCGGCTTCACAGCGCCAACACCGCTTTTCTCGCTCTTCAGGTCCGAGCTGACTTCGTCGTCGACCGCGTTCACTTCGAGGAAGTGGTAGAGGACGATCAGGAGCATTGCAGCGGCGCCGAGGAAGAGCGCCAGGCTGTATAGTTGGTTGTCGGATATCATTGTGAGCTGAGGGGGTGGTCGCCGGTGTTGGGACTAGGTAGCGTGCGGTGTTATTCGAGGTATTTCTGGCTGCGAGTTAGAAGCCAGGCCGTTCAGTCTAGCAGATGTTGGGCCGTTCGTTGCGTGGCAGAGGCTGACTCGAATGTGAGTGAAGGCTTTGGTCTATAGTGGTTGCAGAGCGCAGGTCACCATGTAAGACGCTTTGGGGGTTCGTGCTGGCAGTTGCGAGCGGTGATTGTTGGGTCTTTCGGGACCCTACTATTGTATCGAAGTATGTAAGGTGAGATGTGTTCCGACTATGGACGCGACACGAGGCTGAACTTTAAGGGAAGCCCATGAACGAGGCTGAAGTGCGAGATGCTCAGCTCAGGCTACTAGTACTGTCGGTGGTACCGCACGGCATGAGTTGCACGAAGCGTCAATCATGCCACAATGAACTCGACATTATCGTCTTCATGCTGCTATCTGTGCTTCGTAGCTAACAACTCGTGGTTCAATGTTACCATTCTTGGGTGTCCTACAGCCAACACCAGTTCTGTTTCTGGTGATTTGAGTAATTCACCTGTCTTCGTCGAACTCGGCCAGTTGTGAGCGCGCGGTCTCCATTGTCACCGTGGTGGCTTGCCTTGCGTAAGACTTTCTACAGGAAATAGCCTCTTGTTTCTCCAGCGCCACTCCCAAGATCAGTGGACTTTCCCTCGGTGCCTCTCACCAGCGTCCAGACAAGATTTGGGCCGTTGTCCACTGTTTGCTTGTGTAGACACGTGTGCCAACGTCCATCTTGCCCTTCTTGGCGATCCCTCTTGGCGCCGACTCAGGTTGATGATCTGGTCCGAGTGCTAGAGCGGTTGATCTTGTGTCGGTAGCCGTGCAATCATTTACGGTGCCACTGAGCCTTCGGCTCCGGCTTGTCGTCATCTCGTCTGGACGAGTCTTGTGGCGAGTATGGCGTCCCTGCTTTGGATACACTAATCAGTGAGCGCAGCGACAAAGGAGATAGTCTCGCTTACACTTCATCGGGTTCCGAAGGGTCATTCAGAAAACGCTCCATAACAACAGAGCTTGCTTGCGACGGTCGCGATGATGCCCTTGAAGTTCTCGAGCGGGTGGCATCAGTCATGTATGGTGTGATAGTCACTGGTTTAACAGAGCCTAGTCGGGCCAGCCGGTCTGTGCTCGTGGCGTTCGTTGTTGACTGATCACTCGATCTCGAGGCTTCAGCAGCAGACTCGAGGTCCGCTATGCGCGAATCTAACAGTTGTAGATATGCTGAAGGTATTGAATTGTTGTTGTCTGACTGGGTGGTCGGTGGCGAAGTCGGGGTAGGCCTCGAAGCCTGACTCGTCGACTTTCTCTGACAATGTTGACATGTCAAGGCTGCCGCTGTGTCCGGGTCAAAAGTCCTCCGACACCTCTGGCACTTGATGGACTTTGGGTTCGTGCCGTCGTTTGCCATGTTAACTTAACTCAGTATTCCAGATCCTCCGCCGCAGCTATCCCACCATGGCGAATGCTAGCAGACATTTGGAAGAGGGTTGTATATATCAGAGACGGGCAGGTGAGACAACGCCATCGTCACCACGAGCCGCCAGTACGAAACAGCCCCATCGATCGGGAAAGTGTAGGAGACGGATACATCGCATGCAAGAACCAAGAAGAACTCAAGGCTTGGAGGAAAGAGCCACGAAGTTTTTGATGCTCTTGTGCATACTCCCATTCAAGAAGGAAGTGAGAGGTCCAACGATGGGTGATGATTACCGTCCACGTGGTCAGAGCCACGTGAGAAAAGAAACTATGCTTTGATTGTGTTTCGTTGCCATCGCGAAGCAAGGAGCTCGATAGGCCACGAGGCCGATAGCTTCCACATTTACAAGGCCGAAAGAATCCGCGTGGGAATGCTCACTACGCTTGTCGGGATCCGGCAGCTGCCTTAGTCTTTTCCATCTCCACCGAGATTACGAGACATTTCGAGCTCGGAACTGGAAACAGAAGATTGCCTATGGGAAGGCTTTTTTGGAGGCTTGAAGCGCGGTCCGAGCAGTGGTGGCTCCCGAGAAAGATTCGATAATGTAATCTGCCCACTTGGCCATAACAGGCAGGCGCAATGCTTGGCTATAACGGGAAGCATCAAAAATGGGTCTAGATGCATTTGTTCGCTTGGAGTTTGAAACCTCATTCCGCTTTGGGCTGGTGCTCAGTCGTGCTTCGGCAGGAATAGTCTTGAGCAACCGACTCGAGATGCGATGGTGTAATCATTATCAATGAACGCATCACTTGTTCTAAGCCAGGGTTCCAATGATATAAGCACTCCCTCCGTCGCGTCCGCAGTGCTTGAAACCCTCGACACGTGGCGATTATGCTACTTACGTGTAACCTGGGCCACACGATCTGCCTATTCTGGCTGGCGTCGGATGCGGACAGTGCATGAACGGGTTCGCAGACAGAGTTGCCCCTGCACTTGCCCAACGAAGCGAGGTCCAGCTTAGCGGGAGATAAACACAACGCTCCGACGCGCTGCTGCGCGAAGCACGACATATACAAGGTGGATTTGGCAGAACGTGTTGGCATCTTCTGCATTCATGTGAAACTAGACTGATGTTGGGTTCATCTGGTTTGCCACCCTGTGGACCGCTGGCTCTTTACCAAGTAGCCAGCCGAAGCCGTTGATCTGCTCCTTACGGAATTTCGCGCTAGCCTTCAGGAATGGAAAGAAGCCCCAATGACCGTGAGGCTGTCCCGGGTACACGTCGACTTTCGTTTTGATACCGTTATCTTCCTCGAGCATGGTGGCATAGATTAGGCCTTGGGTATGTGTCAGGAGAGCAACAAAACTGGCCCAGATATACATACCTTCGTCTCGAAGTGGGTCCATACCATCAATCTGGAAGTATGTAGGTGGTAGGCCTTTGTGGCCTTTAGGATGAGCAATCACAGTGTCTGTATGAGGTAAGTGGGTGGTCACTGCTTATCGATCCCAGTAGGGAAGGAGAACAAGACTTACAAAGCACATGGTTGTCCTCGTCCGGCGCGTAACCCTTCATGAACATGTCGATGGCAGCGATGGGCAAGACTGGAACCTCTTTGTTCTGCTCAAAAGATAGAAACCTGTCCTGGTACTTCTGGGGGATCCATTTCTTGTTTCCGACGGCTGGGATTGCTAGGTACTGGCCGGTCAGAGGTGGGGACAGTCCTTCGTCCCGAGCCATGAGCGTCAGCACAGCGGTTATGTTGCCGCCGGCCGAAGTGCCCCCAACGATGAATCCTTGTGAGGGGTCTGCTTTCAGTGACTTTGCGTTTGCAGCCGCCCACTTCAGGGCATCCCAGCTATCGTTCGGAGCAGCAGGGAAGGGGTGTTCCGGGGCCAGTCTGTATGATGCAGAGACACAGACAGCACCAAATGCTTGGACCATGTTTCTGCATGTCTGCTCCTCGCCCTCGGGACTACCGATACAAAACCCCCCACCTAGCACAGGTCAGACATGATCTTGGCTGTGTGTACCGTGTTGGGATTTGAAGCTGAGACCAGGGAGAGAGAGTCGGCACTCACCATGGAACATCACGATCAGGGGGCTCCCAGTGCTTGGTGGCTCGGTCGGCTGGTACACCTTGACACGCATTTTCGTGCCTTCTCGGTTCGTGTAGTGGTCTTCAGATTGTTTGATGTCCGACGGAGCGTCTCCTAGCATTTTTTGGAGCTGGGCATTGCGTCGCTCTGCGAACTCTTTGAACGACTGCAGGTCATTGTAGTCGACTGCAGGGATGTCATTGTTTTTGAGAAACTGTTCGCAGGAATTAGCAGGTACCGCGTACAGGGCGACAGTCACTTGCTTGCCTCATCAAGTTCAGGGTCTACCTTGCCTAGCTTCAAGATCTCTTCTTTGGTCACATAAGGGTGAGGCATCTTGACAGAGGGTCTTGAGCAGTATACTTTTGATAGAGGATGAGAAAGGCCACGCCGCTTCAGATGCCGATCTACGTCTTCCGCTTCACTTTTCTGATTGCCCTCAGACTGAGGTTACGATTCTTATGAATAATGCCTTGGACGGAGCACCCGGCTGAAAACCGTAATTCCTCCGGACGGAAGTTGTGATGAGGTACTCACACTGCCCCCGAAACTAAACCTCGGCATCACTAAGTGGGCTATCAATCATTGTAACCCACCTTCTTGAAGTGCCGAAAGCGGGCTGTTTCAAGACGCGACGTGAATAGTCTGTCAATGCACGTTATATGGTGGGCGCAGGTTATTTACCAGCACTGTAACTGACTGAAACCTGTATGGTAAGCAAAAGGATTTGGCTGCAGGCTCGATGACCGCACGGCTGGATGAAACAACACGAATACATAACATGAGAACGAGAAGGCATGCTTGAAGAATCTGATTCAATATTATATTCTTTGAAAATGTGTCGTTAATTCATGTCCATCAAATTCCAATGGGGTATGCAACTCGTACATAAAGGAGTTTGCCAGCCAACTGCTGACGTTCCCACCTGCTTTTCGAAACCTTATGAGCTGAATTGCTTGTCGAAGTCGGTCAAAGTAAATCTGTACTTGACCTTGTTGTTCTTGACTCGATCAACTGCCTCAGCACATCCTTCAGCAGAGATCGGAATAGTCTCGACCATAGGGAACAACTTCTTCTCGGCAGCCAGCTTCAACATAGCCAAGCACTCTGGCCTGTTGCCGATGTGCGAAGCGCCAATAGACGAGCCATTAGGCATGAACTGCTGCGGCTGCAGGGCGGGAAGAGGCTGGTCAGGCAGACCGACCTGGTGGAACTGGCAGTTGACCTTGAGGATAGAGATGTAGTTGTCCATGTTGAAGGTGTGCGTCATGTCGGCGGTGTTGAGGACAAAGTCGAACTTGAAAGCCAATGGCTTGGACCAGCCTTCTTCGCTGCTCAGCACGAACTCCTTGGCGCCGAGTTTCATGGCATCATCCTTCTTGCTTGGTGAATGAGAAATAACTGTGACCTCTGCACCTAGAGCGTTGGCCCACATGACTGCGAAGTGACCTAGACCTCCCAAGCCGACAATGGCCACTTGCTTGCCTGGGCCAACACCCGCCCGTGTCAGTGGTGACCATGTAGTCAGGCCCGCACACAGCATGGGAGCCGCGAGGTGAGATGGAATCTCGTCGGGGATTGGGAAGACGAAGTATTCGTGAGCTCGAATGTGAGAAGCATAACCTCCTTGCGAAATTGTCTCATCTGGGTCGACATCTTTCGGGTAAGGTGCGCCATAGGTATCAACCATGTGGGGGCAGTAGTTCTCGTTGTCGGCCTGTAAAATATTAATGTCACGAATACAGAACTGAACGAATGCTACCGACCTTGCAGTTCTGGCACTTGAGGCATGACCAAATTTGAGCACCGACACCAGCACGGTCACCTTCCTTCAGTGTAGTAACTTTAGATCCGACCTTGACGACCTTGCCAACGACTTCGTGGCCGACACAGATTGGTGTAGGAGCATCACCCCAGCCTCCTGTGATGGTGTGGACATCGGAACCACAGACACCGCAGCACTCAATCTTGATATCGACATCGTTGTCTCCAAACTTCTTTGGCTTGAACTCTTGCTTCTTGAAATCTTTGTATTTTCCTAACTCATTGATCATGAAACCCTCGAACTGGTCTGGGTAAGGCATATTTGCGGTTTGCTGTGAGGTATGTTAAGTTTTGAAAAGAGGTGTTGGGGGATTATGGTATCTGTTCGTATTGAGTACTTGAACCTGACGCTGCAGGAATGTGCAATGTCAGCCTATTTAAAGGAGGGGCAAAAACTCTACAATGAACATGACGTCTGGTACGTGCTGATGAAATATCTACCTTGAAACCGTGTAGTCCACATCCTGGACTGACCTGCGATATGATAGCGGGCACCTCGGATTCAATTTGCGTGGATGTCATAGCGATCGCGGTCTGTGACAAGTCGTGACGTTTTGAGCCTCAATGATCAAGACTCGAGACCAATGACGGTGCAGTCGCGTAGCCGACAGACTCCAGACTTCGTAGAATGTGTTGTGTTCCATTCGCTTACTAAACTTCGCTGCTCTCGAGGGAGCTGCGAGAAGCACGTTCCACTCATAGCAACAAGTCGAGAGATGGCAGACGGTCACTACATCGAACGAGGCCTGCAGTACGTTCCGGCTTAGCCAGGGCATGTCGGATACCACTGGCCTGCCAATTGCAACTTCTGCGCAGACAATAGAGTTCATGTGTCCGAAATGCTGCATCGCTGTTTTGCTCTCGCAAAGGTTATCATTAATTTGGACGTGAATTTTGGAGAGACAAACTGGTGACGCAATAATTGTTTACATTCTGCAGATTCGGTGACAGCATAGGCTCATTGCGACCAGCACAGGCTAATTGCTCGACAGGTCCCGGCTCTGCCGGCAGCGGGCGTTGTCAAGGTCTACAGAATTCCCCGAATGACAGGAGGAGCCAGATACTCATGTCGGAGCGGAATATTGATCGTAAATTCTGCCAATACGAAGCCGCTAATAAAGCGCAGCGTACTGCGGTCAGCCTGCCTGATATGGCCCCACAAATACAGAATAGGAAATATTGGGTACGGCAGCATTAAGCCTCGTCTTCATTTGTGCAAGTTGGTAATGATCCCTTTCAGAGCATCTTCAACTGTGCCTTTGTTGCTTACACGATATGAAGCTGATCCCCCTTCTCTGAGGTTACAGTCCTCTGGGTAGAGCAGACATATGCCCCAGTTGGGCATGGGCTTTTGACTCTTGTAGGTCTTTTCCAGGGCCTCCCACTTTCGCCGCATCTCCGCCCTGGTTGCGTGCGATATTGCATGCCCTGTCCATGCGGGGTCTCTGTTTGTGCTCTGGAGGGGGCCTAGCCAGCGATAGATAGCAATAATAAGCCAGATCTGTCGGCGGCCAGAAGCGTCTGGTGATAGAGATTCCCGCGCTTGAAACATAAAGCGTGTCCTACACCCACGGGTATAACATGACTGCTTGCATTTTCCCAAGTATTCTGGATCCCCAAAATCCTTCCTAGTTTCTGAGATACAAGGCGGACCCTTGACGCCAGGCGGCAGCCTCTGCGTGTTGATGCAAGACCGACAGAACCTGCTTAACAGATATGGGTCTGACAGGTTGATGTGAGGACAGATAGGAAAGTCAATTCCTGACAAAGCCGCGGCGACTTCTTTAACGCCAAACACCTCTTTGTAGGCCGGACTTCCGTTCTTTGTCTTTTCGAGGTAGTCAGGAGACGGCGCCTGAAGGATCGCAATCTTCGTGACCAGCAGCGAAGCAGCATTCTCGCTTTCAAGAGCTGCATCGGAAGTGCCCTTCTCGGGTCGGTCAAATACAGACCTGCTTCTAATAGTTTCTCTGCAGCGAGAGCAGGATTCAAGAGTTTTGGCCTTGAAGGGCGCTTCATGACCGGCCTTGATGGTGTTCAGCGTCTTTTGATAGCCCATGTGCTTATGCGCACACAGCCATACCTGCCTGCAATCACGTTCGACCGGTCCACACTTTCGTTCGGACGCAGGGAACGCTCCCTTTGGATGCAACTCTTTGCATAGTCCACAGACCAGGCGGTCTAGCTGGTCAGGATCCTGGTCTCTTTCGGTCATGCACATCCATTCAAACTTATCGCCCCCTGAAAGGTAGAAAGACGGCATCCCGAAGAGATTAAAAAACCTGGCACACGAATGACGAAGAGCGACCTCGCTACTCGGTTTCAAGTACTTCTGGAGTGTCAGCAATACTTCTGTTGGTAAAGACAGAAAGCCCGCCTCGATGTTGTTGAACACCGTCCTTTGCGAGGAGCTTGTGTTCGCCGACACATGGCTGTAAATAGATGGGGTCAACCTCCGAGGCGGCCTATCGTCGAGGTTCGTGTCTTCCGTGAATGTCAGTCGGGAGATCAGATTTTCGTCCGAGGGCGTCAGAGACAACGACTCTTTGCGAGCTGTTTCAGCATCTTCTGCTACGACGGGGATCGATTTGGCGCGCGAGACCTTTCGCTTGAAGCGTCCAAGCATCATAACCCGACCAGGAGAACAGACAAGTCAAGATGCCGAGGTTTAGTAGCTTTCCCGGGCCGGTTTCGTGGCGTTAGCGACTTATTGGCTAGAGAGCGCTAATATGCTTGTTGATGAAGGCTTGAACAGATCGGACGTCTCCTCGAGGCCTTGCTGAACGCTTGATAATAATCCAAATGCCTTCAGGATATACCGGTAGACAAAGAGTTGAGCTCTTTGCCCCACTCGCCACACGATAAACATCTGGGCCATTCGGAAAAGATAGGCGGGAAGATGAGGAGACCTCGGAGTATACGAGTCTAGGCGACTGGTACATGTCGGAGTCGCTGCTTGAGCCTATGGCTGTGGGTCCCTCAATTATGGCTGCGATCAACAATAGTAGCGCCAGATCTCATGCCGCGAGTCGCCACGGTGCGCCTCTGATACCCTTTCTGGTCGTCGATTATATCGATGACGTCTCAGAAGACGCGACCTGCGATCGCGACCTGAATTTCGTGCACAGACAATAATGTCGTGGAAACCAACGAAGATGTTTTCACAGAGCTTCATGCGGTCTTTCGGTCAAACAGATCTCTTTCACGCCACCGAATGTACAGTAGGAGCTTGACACGGACGGGCAACCTCTCAATCGTCACCCTTCGATACAGATCTTGCCTCCACTCCTGGTGTCTTTGTCCTCGTGCGAGCTCAAGCTGGTCGCAACTGCATGCACGAGCGATTGTTTCAGCTCCAAAGCTCGGCATGGCAAAACGGAAACGCTCTACGGTGCAGGATGAGGAGGTGGCATCTATTATGCCACCTCCCTCCGGAGGTATCCCGTCAATGCCACGCGTGGTAGCTTCTCCTGCTCCTGTCCGTAGGGCGAGTTCCAGACGGACGCAGCCGCCTCCTGCAGACATCGACGCGAACCCTGAAAGGAACCCGGATGTTCAAGACGCTCAGTCGGCTCTTCGTGCATCTCCAGATGCGGAAAGGGAGGAGAAAAATGCAGCCGGCACAGGAGGCAGGGTAAAAGCGCCACGCAAATCTGCTACGGTAAGCACACCTAAGAAGAGCATCAAGGTGTCTGAGTCAGACTCGTCGTTGTCCGAGATGTCAGACGTTGAGCCGCCTACTCCTGTTGTATCGACTTCAGCCAAGACTGTAGGCACGAAGAAGCAAGCGGCCAAGAAAACAGACAATCAGGTAGAAGCAGACCCTGAAGCTGAAGCTGAGGGCGATGAAGATGCCGATCCTGAAGAGCTTACGGCTGCTATGATGAGGCCTCCAGCCGTCAACAGCTCATATTTGCCGCTACCATGGAAAGGGAGGCTAGGGTACGCATGTCTGAACACATATCTACGCCAGGCGACACCGCCTGTATTCTCGTCACGTACATGCCGAATAGCCTCAATCCTTGAGCATCGACATCCCCTGAAAGATCCTACGCAACCGGAACATGCTACGAAGAACCGTCCCGATAAGAATCAGCCCGCCGACGTTGCTCGAGGCCAAGCATATGTTGAAGCTCTGGGCGTTGCAAATGCGAAGGACATAGCGAAAATGTTGAGGTGGAATGATCGATATAACATCAAGTTCTTACGACTATCGTCAGAAATGTTTCCTTTCGCGTCGCATGAGGTGTACGGCTACAAGCTCGCACCTTTTGCATCTGAGGCTCTTGCTGAAGCAGGCAGAGTTGCAGCAGAGCTCGGTCATCGACTCACAACTCACCCTGGACAATTCACACAGCTCGGTTCGCCACGCCCGGAGGTTATCACTGCCGCTATCCGTGATCTAGAGTATCATTGCGAATTACTCGAGCTCCTGAACTTACCACCACAGCTGGATCGTGACGCAGTGATGATCCTGCACATGGGTGGTGTCTTTGGTGACAAAGCAGCGACGATTGCTCGCTTCAAAGAGAACTATGCTCGCTTGCCCCAGAAGATCAAAGATCGTCTCGTGCTTGAGAACGATGACGTGTGCTACACTGTACATGATCTCTTACCTGTCTGCGAAGAGCTCAATATTCCGCTTGTGCTGGATTACCACCACAACAATATCCTGTTCGATGCGGATAAGATACGTGAGGGTACACTGGATATCATGGAGCTTTATCCTCGCATCAAAGCAACTTGGGATAAGAAGGGTATCACGCAGAAGATGCATTATTCTGAGCCATGTCCAGGGGCTATCACTGCTCGGCAAAGAAGAAAGCATAGCCCACGTGTGTACACTCTACCACCTTGTGCGCAGGATATGGATCTTATGATTGAGGCGAAGGACAAAGAGCAAGCAGTGTTTGAGGTCATGCGTACGCTGAGACTCCCTGGGCATGAGAAGATCAATGATGTGCTCCCCTACGTTCGGCTAGATGAGAATAAGCCGTGGAAGCCACCGAAGAAAAAGAAGACGCCGAAGAAGAAGAAAGCAGCGGAGGGCGAGGAAGACCTGCCGGAAGAGCCAGAGCCTCAACCGCCAGCTGTTGTCCCTGAGGAAGAAGTTGCGATGGGCGGACCGGACAATCGAGTATACTGGCATGTTGGCTTT
>Ga0066648_10001691_pt1 | contig 11656 bp, 10 predicted proteins | sample CryGeyCG12114_NA_FD_59537 | JGI IMG/M metagenome (GOLD analysis project Ga0066648, IMG submission 59537) | Groundwater microbial communities from aquifer - Crystal Geyser CG19_WC_8/21/14_NA | ecosystem: Environmental > Aquatic > Deep subsurface > Groundwater | place: USA: Utah: Grand County... | reverse complement strand
CCCCGAATCCGGGCTACGCTCCACCCGCCAACATTCCACAGTATGATACTTCCGCCTGGGGAGTAAAGTATCATCAAGCTCACCAACAATCGGGAACTGAAGCCAAGCCTCCTCTTCCTCCTAGACCAGTTAGTGCTGCTGGTCATGGAAGTCCGAGGCTAGATCAGGGCGCCATGGGCCATTCGCATCAAGGCTCTCATGAAAACAATTACTACAACGCGACACAATGGGGCCCTTCTGGACTGGCCGATTTTCCACCACCTCCTCCGCCCCGTCCACCTGAATATCAAGCACAAATATCATGGCAGAACAACTTTCCTCATGCCCAATATTCGCATCCACCTCCAAGCCATCACTACGATTTTGTTGCGGACAATCTACATACGAATGCATATGCCCCCAATGCGCCGCTAGGGCAGTATGTCCCGCCGTCAGGCGAAGCGTCTCTCGTCTCACCCATTGACCCCGAGCATCATCAATGGACAAGCAATATGCCTGCAGAGCTGGGATCTACATCTACGTGGCCGCAAGGAAATGGCTGGCCGTCTCCGAAGCCGAACACGGCACAGACACAACCTGGCTCTACAACAGTCGGGAGTGGAAAATCATCAGACTGGGAGCATTATGATGGACGTACACAACCCCACGGCAATAGAAATGCAACTAGCCCAATCTTCATGTTTGACGCCCCACAAAATCCTTCAACTCCTGCTCAAACATCAGCTGCTGTACCTGCACAATCACAAACCACGGCATACACTCAGCCCAACGTTGAAGGCGTGACTGCCTTTGGACCCGCTCAAGACGATGCGGCGGAGCAAGCTGGACCACTGGAACAATACTCTAGCAACAATATCCAATCACAGTCTGAAGAACGATCCGATGTGAAGAGGCGCCATGGCAGCACCACCTCTATTGGTACCCTGGACGGTATCAAGCGAACTGGTACGATAGACAGTGTGATCCATGCATGGAACAAGCCTTTGTCAGATCGAGAGGCATCTTCACGACCACACAGCAGCAGCAGCGGCGTATCAAAGGCGGCTAATGAGCGACAAGTGTCATCCAAAGAGGATGCTGTTCTCCCGAAGCAGGCCGCACCGGAACCACAAGTCATTGTAAGGACCGTAGACCCCTATGAGGATCTCGAGCCTGAGTACCGTGCCTCCTTGAGACGCTTCGCTCTGATGCTTCGGAATGAGACCGCTGCAGAGATGGATGAAGAAAAGTTCAAGATTTTCCAAGCATTCGTCGAAAAGGAGCTGCGGCTACGAAGCCTGCTGTACGGTATCGAGATTGATCTCCGGCCCAAGCGGATCAAGGAAGCAGACCACGGTATGTCCGATCCATCGGAAAGCAAGGCACAGCACGGAAGCAAAGGGCACGACGACGAATCTGCGACGCGCTTACCACATACACAGGCGACCCCGGTGTTGGGAGCACCGCTCTCCACGTCTGCAGCTGTTGAATGTTCGGGAGCACAGACGACGCCAGCCAAAGAAACAACAGCTCCAATCATCGGCACGCCTCAACCGAAAGAGGAATCTTACGTGCTTGAGGATGCATCACCTCCTCTTGATGACGATGGCGTAGCATATAGCCCGGGTGGTCGTCCTATTGTAACCAAGCCCGCAGCGCTCAAAACCCACGCTCCACGTATTGCTGCCCCTGCACCAAGTCAATCCATTCCGCTTTCTCCGAGCAATGATGCGCCTATACCTTTGGAAGACTACGTGACTTCAGATCGACCATCGCCCAGCGACAATGCACCGATCTTGTTTGAGACCGAAGCGATGACCGAGGGCCTCTCAAAGGCTCAAGACAAGGAACAGATGCCAATTAACTTTGAGCCTCTACGACCATCCTATACCCCTTTCCGATACAAAGAGGTCAACTCGGCATCAAACGCGAGTGGTCGTCCAGCAGATGAGGCATACTCTTCTCTTCGGAACCAAGTTGCTGATTCCGGCAGGATGCTTGCTCACGACACACCCGACTTCGCAAACAGCGTGCGCCGTGCGGACACGGGCTTTGGAATAAGTAATGGAAGAAGAGAACATGAAGAAGCATTTATTGGGTTACTGAGGCAACAGAGCAACCTACACATGAAAGCAACACCCGATGTTTCACATATCGCACAGCTGAGAGTGGGAACCCCCACGAATGTCGAAACCGTCGATCCTTTGTCCATAGCTGTTCTCACCCTCCGATCCCTGCTCCCTCAAACAACTCCTAAAATCGATGGACCAGTTCATTCGAGATTAGCTGCAGTAAAAACCGAGTTAGGCAAGATACCCGAAGAGTTCGGATTCATCCACGACACTGTCGTTGAATGGGATCGTACAAATCGCGAGATCAGGAGGGTTCAAGATCAAGAGCGAAACACCAGACAGACCGAATCCGAGGGGCATATTGATAGTTTGTTCAACGATAATGAGATCGCATACGCCGATATTGGAGTCTTAGAATCAGAGTTCAAGCTTGCAGAGGCCGAGCGGAAATACCACGAGGATCAGCAAGAGCTAGAATCGTTTGTGGGAGGGGTTTTTACACCAGTCACGGAGCGCCTCCAAGACGAGCTGTCGAAGTTGAATGCTCAGTATACCATCGCTGTGGACATTCTGGATCTCGGTAGTGTTGCTGCGGCACACGATCTGAGATCGGACAACAACCGACCTCTGATGGCAGAGGCTATGGCGACTGTACTTACGATCTTCAAGAAGGTTGAAGTCAGGCATCAAAAGCTTGCCGAAGCCGAGTTCGAAAGGGAGCGACGCCGCAAGCAGCTCGAGTTGACCGTGCTGCGCGCGAATGGCAACATTGCCGGCATGAAACAGCTCGAGAAGGATTTCATAGTTGCCGAGAGGATGCAAGTGCTACAAGACGCTCGAAGCAAAGACACGAGAGCGAACAAGCTTATGGACACGTTTGATCGCGCTACCGTTCGCGGGTTAGGAGACAATCAAACATACGTGGACGAACTGTTAGTAAAAGTCAGAGCTCTGAGAGAAGCACTGTTCTCCCCGACTACGAGAACGTCAGACGATTTATATGGCATAGACGGCCCACGAGATACATTGAGTCTGGCTCAAGAAACGATCGACTTTGTTCTTGCTGATTCCCGGAAACTATTGGCGACGTCCAACGTGGCTGATAGCATTCTCAATGATGCCGACTATGGCGTTTCTATCGCCGAAGCGAGGGTGTCCGACGCAAACGAAGAGACCTACAAAAAGTTGCAAAAGGATAAAGCCAAGGAAGACGCGAAGATATGTGAAGACACGGACAGCCGCATGAATAGCATTTCCAAAAGTCCTATCGAAGCGACGAATCTGATACGAGAAATTGTCGACCATGTTGGAGACGATCCTCATCGTGAACGCATCAGACGCGCTTTAGTAGACGCCAGAATGCGGAACGCAACGGCTGATGCAGGTTGAGCAACTATCTGTCTTTCAGACAATGCCAATTTCTTGAATGGCTGTACGGAAAAATGCCCCGATGAAAAGAGCTAGAGGCCCGGTGCGTAGGTGTTCACGAAACGAGTCCAATCGATTGTTCTCTCGCGGATTATACTACACTTGAGGTTGCCAGATGCTGACTGCCATAATAATGAATGCTCCTCGGCCTGTCTATAGCTGCTCTCGATCGACGGCGCTATTTGGGAATCCAGCACCATCATCATTCCTGCTCGGGATTGTCAAAGACCGGCAGCAAGGTGCTGCTGGAGGGACGATGATTGCGGTGGCATAGTCTACCTTTTGGGTGGCAGCCTGGGCTAGGCCCCAGAGATGACTGGGTTCGCCTAGCGAGGAGTGAGGTACAGATTTACAGTACCCGTGCCCGTGCCCGTGCCAGCAATCTACGTACCTCTCTGTGTAGGTACCTTGGAGCCACAACGGCCGTGCTGTAGACGTTATGATGCACATCGGGCACTGCATGGAGCGCAGGTGAGCAAAGAGGATAGAGTTTGGGATATCTGAGGTGTCGGAGAGAAATGAAGCGTGCAGAGGAGCTAAGAGGCAGCAACCGCGATTGCTGGGATGAGGCCTGTTTGAGCACGTCCGTTGAGCCAGCAGGAGCGTGTCCCACTGCCCAGGGACCCCGGGCAGTACAAGATACCACGAGTAGAGTAGTACCTAGGGTTTCTGCAGGGCCTGTAGGTAGGCTGTACTAGTAGACGCCCCACGGCCGAAGTAAACCTGGAACGTGGAAGGCTGATCGTGACGTCGTCACATCGCAACCGCAGGCTCGAGTCAGAGTCCTCGACACGTTCACCGTGACGTTCGCGTTCGGTGCCGAATCGTCGTCATCCTTCAACTTGAAGTGGTAGGTATACTCGTACAATACAGAGCTAGCTCATCGTAATCCATTCCCTCTCCAGCGTGCAAACCGATTATCACTTACTACCTATCTACCTACCTAGGTATCAAATCATGCAGGCTATCAAATGACCGGTGATACTCATACTCACAGTACTGCAACCGCACTGCACCCCGCCATATGTTAGGTACCTTGTAAGTGAGACTCGTTCTGGCGACGGACTGCGATCCGGTATCACAGGGTGTGTGGCTGCGGGGCATGCACAAACGCCCTTGCTCCCATCGTCATGGTAGCTTTGGTAGCTTTGATAGCTCTGACAGCTTCAAGTTTCAGGATTCGCTCTCTGTAGCTTCGTCATCACCCAGACGCAGACGAAGATCCAGCGACAGTCTGGCGGCGTCTATCATGTTGCGATACAGGCGTGCCTTCTCTTCAAAAGTCGTTAGCTGTCTTGATATGACGGGATTGAGTGCCCGAGAAGCATTGGCAGGAGCACGCAAATGCGGGTCACCTGGTTAGTAGGTAGACATCGCCAACGCAGATGAGACGCAGATCGGGAGATTCCTGAGACGTTTGCAACCTGAAGCTGACGCATGGGCTCCTTGGGCCCTTGAAGTTGGCTTTCAAGTTCACGGTCCGAGTAGTCAGCCACAGTGTCAGGCCCCATGACGATCCATGCACGAACAGCCCTTTGAGTTAGACTTTAGCCCTCCGTAACCCACTATCGCCGCTTGGGCTGTAGGCGACGCCACGCCCAAGCTATGCGCCCCCGGGGCCCGGTCACGACCAAAGCTTGACTGCAAACTGGCGCGCAGCGAGCACGTACAAGTTACAACCGTTACTAGTAATCAAGTTGGATATGAGCCTTGCTTGCGACGTCAACTAGCATAGAGCTTGCGCAGAGGAATCATAAATCGCCCCGGCCGAAGAGCAGACCCATCATTCAGAGGCGTCCGGCGTCAAGCTGAAAGAGGGACCGGCCCTGATGGCGGCTGTGGAGCGCCGGTGGCGTCTCCAGCCACCGATGACATCAGTCGTGTCTATTGAGAGACGAGCATCATCGGAGACAGCAACAGCAACAGCAGATGAGTGGTGCGAGGTGACGGGAGACGTGAACGAGCCAATGAAACTTGAGGGAGCATGCTGCTACAAGGTATGTCCCGGAAGCTTAAGCCTGAGGGGACAACAGGTAACAATAAGTTAAATGAGGAGCCCTGTGGGAACCCTGGAATGTACGAGTATGGGGTGCAAGATCGGTGGAAGGAGGCTGTGCAAGTTTGCTACCAGGTAGGGGAGGCACGCTTATTCGTGCCTGCCAGCGGGCGCTGAGCTTACGAGTATCCTCCTCAGGCCATGTATGAGTACATCCTGCGGACGATATAACCGTGCGCTATTCGATACCTGGCGTTTCCGCCATTTCCATGCCCCGAGGCAGCTGGAGATGGGACATGTCTCGCACACTGCCCAAGAAGTTGCACATGACACACCGTGGCAGTCTTGAATGTGGTGTTGGAGGGGTTCACAGTTGGGTCCACCATCTAGCATGCCTAGGTCAGCGAGTTGCTTTTGCAGCCGTTGATGGTCTATGCCTATGAGTAGGTGCCTGTCTAAGTCGTCAATCATACCTTGCAGCGAGGGTGGAGCGAGTATCGTGGTACTGTGGTACTGTGGTACTGTGTACACGTACCGTGGTAGGCTGTTCAAGTTGTGGTCCCAGTCCGAGTCCGGTTCCCTTGCTGTTCCTGAAGGGAGTGTGTGGCTGCTTCTGATCGGCGGCCTTCTTGGACATGCATTATTGTCTCGCTCTGCTCTGTTCTGCTCTGGCTCGCCTCGCTGCTCTTTTGCATCTGCAGCCTACACCTGCTTGTCCTGTTCTACCCAGTCGACGACTACTACCGTAAATCCGTGATACAGGGATTAACGTTTCCTTCCCTGTCGCTTTAGCGACGCCACCGCCACCGCCACCGGAACCGTTTTCTGATATCGTACGCGTCGTTTCAACCAGACTGCCCTCGTACTCAGCTTTTCCCACATGAAGGTAGGTAGGTAGGTACCTGGAAGTCTGCGTATCTTACGCTCGTGAACCAGTTCAAGCTGTATCATAATGATCCACTAGCGGGACATGGTGGAAAATATGCTCCCTGGTAGCACCGGGACAGTGCAGGTCCCTTAACTACCTACCTGGTAAGTTAACTTAAGTGACCTCGTGAGTTCATCAGCATCCCGCCAAGCTTAGCATCCACTGTCACTGCCAGTGCCACTGCCACTACTACCAGTGCCGCCTGTGTGCAGCATATTCAAGTTGCATCCATCCATCATCAGCCTACCTACCCGTACCCTGCACCGAGCCCTGAGAGGCCCTGCATCCGTGCCACTGACAGTGGATCGCGTCGTTCATCTTCAACTTCGTCTTCAACTTCAGGCTCTCTCTTCAATCTTGCCCACTAGCGTCACCCGCCTTTTTGCGCTCGCCATTCCGTCCTCACGTTCACCTTTCCTCGAACTCATCACACACATAACCTTTTTCCATACAGCACTGTCCCGTGCACCAACTCGACTACCTCTCTACGCCGTTGTCCCTACCCTTCCCTCAACCGATTCCTTCGCTCGAGTAACTGCAACTTCAACTCGCCGCGCTTGCATCGAAAAGATCCGACTTTATGCGCCCCACGCCACTCTCTCCATACACGACCACTACCACAGCGATTTCTACACCCTTCGGCTTGCGGTGCGACACCCGCGCTACATAGTATCGCTTGACTGTCTTGCCAGGATTTGTCGCACTCACGGAATCGGGCATTGCGCCTTGTTCGGCTTTTACCTCGACCACTTGCCACGTGGACGTCTTGCGGCCAACCTGGTCTCGAATTTCGAAAATTGAGAGAAACAAGGTGCATGGTGAGAAAGGTGTACATCGATCTTGGTCAAAAACTGTGCTGCTGGCATATTATTGTCAGACTTTCAGTGGAGCCTACTCGTGGCTGAGTAAGGCTGTGCCTGGTGCGGTTTTGAAGCATCCGACTTGGCTCGAGCACGACTATTCGAACTTTTAGCCACACTTGATCCATGTTCTCAGAAGAGGTATGTCAGGAGTCTTCATTGCGGTGCTTCAAACTGCCTCGGCCTTTCTGGCTGGTGTGGCAGAGCACGCGCGGCTGCGCTATATGCAGTTCAAAATGCCCCATTGCTATGAGGTCTTTGATTCGGTTCATCTAAATCTCGGGACCTTGGGTTTTTGTCAAAAAGAGTTTCCAAGGTGACTAACATCTACTTCCAGGCAACGGGTACTGCAGACCTTATCCACTTGATTGATGGCTGATCCAGTCACCCCAACCAGCGCACCTGACCAGGAGCGTTCAAGCCCGATATCAGGGTTCCGAAAGCCCAGTATCCTTCCCAAGACTGGGTCTCGCACAGCAGCGCATCTGCCTCTGAGTCCGATTGCCCGCGTCCGTGACTTACAGGAGTCGGAAAGACCTGGCAAGAGACCCAGGCTAGATCCTCCTTTGCTGATGACGGCTGCTACTGCTATAACGGAGCAGAAAGCGGGGCACTCCTCGCCTACCAGTAGAGGCACCAGTCCGAACCCTGCTTCTAAAGCATTGAGTGCGCTTATGGGAATCACTAAAAATGCAGTGAGCAAGCCTAACACGTCCTTAAACACCACCACGAACCCCGCGACAACCATGAGTCAGCCATTTGGTATTGTCGCGGAGAACCTACAAACGCCGGGCGGTGTGGGAAATAGTACCATTGCTGCAGCTGAATCAGGCAGTATGGCAGATAGTCACGCTCAGACCAGTCCTGTTAGTGTATCAAGTTTCGCGACAATGGAGAGCATGGCTATGCCCTCGGGCATGACAACGACTGTCGGTAGTCCTCTGCCGATGGAGGACACAGCACGTCACGTTGCCAACAGAGCTAGTGTGTCTTCCACTTCTCCAGAGGACGGCAACAAGGCATATTCGTATCCAGCGCCGTTGCTGCAACCACAGCTGGCCGAGGGTGGGCGGCGGGGAATGAGTTTGCCTCATTCAGGTACACGACAAGGTACAAGATCTCCCTCCAGCAAAAAGCACAGATGTCCATATTGCGCAACCGAATTTACCCGGCACCACAATTTGAAGAGCCATCTGTTGACTCATAGCCAAGAAAAACCGTACGTTTGCTCCACCTGTCAATCGAGATTCCGACGTCTCCACGATCTCAAGCGCCATACCAAGTTGCACACTGGAGAACGACCACATATATGCCCCAAATGCGGCCGCAAATTCGCCCGAGGCGACGCTCTGGCGCGTCACAACAAAGGACCCGGTGGCTGTGCTGGCCGACGATCCAGCATGGGTAGTTTTGGTGGTGATGACGATTTTGAAGGAGACGAGTCTATGGAGGGTGTTATGTATGGTGAACCCGACACTATGGATGAGGATGACGGAGGCTCTAAGACACCCGGTATACCGGGCATTAGACGTCAAGCACCCTCCGGAGACGACAACAACGAAGACTCTCAGCATGAGTCTCGTATGCCCAGTACGTATCCCCCCATACAAGGCCGACCGCCCGGTGGTATGGCTAGCGGCTCTTATCCCCCAAGAGGTTATGGAGGACCAAGCGCTGGGCCGTTGCCTGGCTATGGTCAAGGCCAGCCTCTGCCTCATCCTCACCAATCCCCTGCTGGCGGCACCCTCCGTTCTGGTCCAGGAGGCCCCATGTTTGCACACAATCCATTGACCGAGAGTCCGGGGCCGTTGTCACCAGGTCCCCATGGTCCCCAAACTCAAGCGAGAGGGTCTGGCCCTACTCAGGCTGAGGGCAGTATTAGTCGCAACAGGTCACCCAGTATACCACAGTACCACCCGCAGCAAGGGTCCTATCCTCGCCCGACTAATCGGCCCTCTATGAACTCTCTCAATGTTCCGCCGAGCGGACCACAGCTGCCCCCTCCACACGGCCTCACCCCGCCAGATCCTAGGTTCACTTTGCCAAGTCAGGGAGGCCCAGCTCATCCACCGACACAGCCCAGTGGACCCCCTACTCATATGGGAAGTGGACCATTATCCTCGCACAGTAACAGTTTGGCATCAAGTGGCCAAGCTCACTCAGGACATGGAAGTGGTGAGCATGTCAAATCCATGTTTGCAAATGACGAACGTCTTTGGGCATATGTGAAAAGTCTGGAAGTTAGGTTGAACTCGATGCAAGACGAGATAATTAGCCTCCGAACACAGTTTGCGAATGCGACACAGCCACACACACAACAACATCCTGCGTAGGATGTGGGAAGCTCTGGCTCTTGGGTGGAGCTGGAAGAGCAACCAGCACGTCCCGAAACATTGTCTTCCTTTTAAGACTCTGATTCAGACACGATCGTTGTTTGCCGAGAGCACGGCGTACCGGACACGATCATTATCTTCGGTTTTGCATTTCACTTGTATGAATTCTGATACCCCAACGCATCCGACCGACTCTTTACGCAGACATTGCATCGGTCGGTAAGAAAAGAGCGCAGGCGTTCGGTAATCTGACATCTTTCCCTCATGGCATTGCGACGGGTTTACATTGCCTTGGTTGACGCGAAAAGTAAGAAAAAAGCACACGATGCCGATGAGGAACTCCTCGGCTGGAGCAGATTGGCCAGCGGCCGTGTGAGGCAAACCTTTCCACGGATGTGCTGTCAATCTTGTGCCGTTTGGCATATGAACGCGGGCGTGAAGACCGAGGTTGGAGTAAAAGAAAAACGTGTAAGATCAGCAAAGACGACCCCCATTGGAGAGCACTATTGAGATGAGATAATGGGTCGACATTATGAGAATATGTATATTATGATTGGCCTGGTGGATTGGTAAAATGGTAGCCCAAAACGAAGAAGAATTCTTTTGAAAACACGGGCGGTGGCGTTTCTCCTTTGCCTTTTCCCTTTTTCCCTGCCGTTGTTGTTGCCGCGAAGCATCTACCACTTTAAGCCCACCGGGCCCATTGCTCCAACCCAAACGCAAACCACCCATCGCGCCCATGGTAGGTTTGGCATTTGTTGCCTGCCCTTTTCTCTCGACAGCCCCTCCTTTGCCTTAGGGTTTAGGGGCAGCATGTCTCGCTCCTCATCCAGCGCCTGCAAAATGAATTCTTTTGCTTCTTCGCTTGTTCACCACTCGGAGCCACTGCAGTAATGCTTGGTCGGATCGACGAGTTCTTCTATCGTGCCGCCATCTTGCGCTCGTGGTCAACTCGGCTCTATTTGCGACCGCGGGAGGGCCTCCTCATAGAATGTTTTGTCGCCCGGGACAGCGCCCTTATAGACCCTGTATAGTGGAGGACCGGGAATCTGTGTGTTACAGCCGCTGCTGAAAGGACGCTTGCCCAGGTGGTGTCGTGAGCAGGAGTTGGAGGTTGATGGGGCAGAGTGGTGGCGACGTATAAACTGGAGAAGCATGCGGACTCTGTCCCTAGAGGTGTAATTGCTCAAGGGCCTTTTCACGACGGCGAAAAACGTACTAATAAATCGTAGGTTCAGGGGTCTGGCGGGTCTCCAGCCTTTTCCGAAGACCGTCGTACACCACTCTGGTGCCTTGTTTAGACGGTAGCTGGTTGTACTCGGAGCTCCACGCATGTGCTCAAGCTATTCCAATGACGATGTCGCCTTTCAACGTGCCCAGCAGCCTGATGTCGACGTCTAGATCAAGCTTCACATGTATCTTGATTTTCCCCCCAACATTCTCTGCGTCATCCTTGCTGATTTGTGGTTGCGATGAAGGATCTAGCTTCGGTACGTCCATCGTGAACAGCAACTCGCGTTTCTCGGTAGACGAGTCTTGTGCTTGACTCCGATTCGGCGATGCACTATTCCCCTGCTGAGAAGGCTCGGTTGATGTTTCCTCTGAGGTAGGTCGCTGCGTCTCGTCCTGCGCATCCTCGGCTGTATCGGTGCTTGCGGAGTGGTGCTCCACGGTATTTCCTTCAGCGGCTTGCTCTTGCTTCTGTTCACCAGCTGTTGCTCCTTTCGGTGCCTCGTCCTGATTTGGTGCAGCTTCTTGTGCCGCACTGCTCCCATGCAAAGGTTCGTGCTCGTCATGCCGCTTGTGCGCCTCTCCGGCTGCTCCCTTTCTTGGTGTGCGCAGCTTCGGAGGCTTCCTCTTCTTGGGAGTTGTGTTTTGGTCGCTTCTCTCGGACTCCGCTTCTGATTGCTTCGTGCTTCCCTCCCCCTGCTTCTTCGGTGTCGCGTCCATTTCCTTCGGCCTCTCCTCATCCGGCCCTTCCTCCTCTCCAGTTACCACGCGATCAAAGTACAAACTCCCATCAGTCTTCTCCTTGTTGTTATACGGTCCCCACTTTCCTG
>Ga0066648_10001684_pt1 | contig 11674 bp, 13 predicted proteins | sample CryGeyCG12114_NA_FD_59537 | JGI IMG/M metagenome (GOLD analysis project Ga0066648, IMG submission 59537) | Groundwater microbial communities from aquifer - Crystal Geyser CG19_WC_8/21/14_NA | ecosystem: Environmental > Aquatic > Deep subsurface > Groundwater | place: USA: Utah: Grand County... | reverse complement strand
AAATTACAGATAAGATAGTTTAGGCCTACCGCAGCAAATCTACCTCCTTTACATTCGGGATCGAGCAAGTAATTGGACCCTCTAACCATTGACACAAGTTTAAGATTTTAATTTACAGTGATTGTGAATTCGGATTTCCCTAGTGTGCGGTAAAAACTTTCTTTTTAGCGCGCACTTAAGCAAGCTTTTGAAACATTCTTATTAAGGAGACGTAAATTTTATGCAACTTTTCAATAGATTTTCAGATAGCATATTTTCATTGGAGCCATGCCTTTCTTTTGAACTGTGAGTTTATTTTTACACATCTGATATTAATAACTTTCTGTATGCAATAACTTCACAATTAAAAATTTTCTCAAGATTAAACAAGCTAAACTGTAAGAAAAATTTCTATAATTAAATACGTTTCTCATGATAATTTAAATAAACTCAAACAAGTGAACACTAAATGTTTGAGGAGTCTGCGTCTGACAAGTGGAACTAACTATAAACAAGTTAACAATTCAATTACGCACTTAAAACCACTTAATTATCTCAAAATCAACGCCTAATGGCCAGAGAAAACAAAACCATTACCATTACACTTTATACACTCAAGGCTTTCAATAATTTCCAATTATAAATTATTCAGTACCAAGTAGAAACAAAAACAACAAAGGAGTCATCGGATCTTATACGCCTTTTTCCAAATTTCACACAGACAGACTGTGGAGTGAAACCTGTAAAATATAGCTAAAGGCATAAAAATGCGAGTAATGACGGTCCAGCCCCAGACACCATAAAAATGCAAAAGATATGGATGACTATCTCCTCTAGATTTCTCCAAACAGTTGATGAGCCACATTGCTAAATTGGTAACTAGGAGAAAAGTCACAATTTCACGGCCTGGCTTTCCTCTTGCTTGTGCACTTGTGGCCACAACTCGTTTTGAAGCATCCAAAATGAACAATGTTTGCAGTACCACTTGAATAAGACATACAAGTGGAGTGACCAGAACTAATTTATCATTCTCAACCGGAGTCAAGTGGCCGCCAATGATACAGAATATGTTGAAAACAAAGGATCCAGATTGTGCCACTATAAGTAGAATGTTGTCCAGTTCAAGATTCTTCCTGCTGTCGTATCGCAATTGTCTTAGCTGCCATAAAAAGAAGAGAGTATCCATTAAATACATCATCAAACATAAAAATGAGCTCAACATACTTAACTTCCATTCCAGAAAGGAACAAGAAACTACAATATTACAGCGGACGCAAAAATTGAGTAAGTAAAACCAGAAAACAAGAGCTTAAGAATGAGATGAAAAGAATCGCATTGATGATTGAAGATTGTACTAGCAAAGCACAAAAACGACGCTACGTTGTGGCGCATGCGCAGTAAAAAAGTAAGTGGGTTGTGGTTGCAGGCTAGAAGACGTGGTAACTGATATCATTTGAAGTTGTTTACAGTTTCTTGCTATAAGTTACTAAAAAAATTGTTCTAAGTAACCTAACTAGACCTACTTATTTCCAATAAAAATAAATATGAATAAAAAAACAGACCTGTAGCATTCCCAGCAATACACCGATTATTGTAGTCGAGTACAAAATCAATTCCGTAATGTTGACTTCCAATGTGGCCAACTCTTTAAAATCTGGATGCTTGTCAAGCACGAAATTGAGGATGAGACTCATGATAGTGAGTACCAGAGCAAAAATTCCAGTGAAAAGTCCTTTATTGCTCCCAGCACAGTCTACTGTGTAGTGATGGGGAGACCGTGACTCTGCATTATGCTGGAAAAGAATATCTCATTTGACTTACTTTATCTAAACAATCTCGAGCATCAATCTAATCCACAAAGTTTATTAATGGATGAGTCTAAATTCTTGTTTATTCACTACTACTACTACTAGTAGTAGTACTACTACTTGACTTACAGCGGGTAAAAAATCAGGTCGCTTGGTTTGCAATTGATCCTTTAACTTGATCCGAGCCACTTTCCTTTTGGCCATACTTTTCCACATCACGTAGCAAACTGCAGCACAGATGAGCGAGAATTCAATAGTACATGGAAATAAAAATGGGGACGCATCGGTGACTACTGATCCCATAATGTTCACCCGTCGACATTCGTACATAGAATGAGGTCCAACAAGTCCTCGACGAAATCTTTGATGGGTGAGTCCAGTATCTGAGTTATTTTCTATGTCAATAAAATTTTCACTACTAGATGGAATTGACTCGGTGCCAATACTTGATTCGTTGTGTTCATGACCAGAGTGTTGATTCTTATGAACAATGAACTTATCCAGAGAATGGCCATAGTTACCTAAGCCATGAGTTACTGTGATAGTTTGATTACTGGGATCGTAGAAATGAAGAATTTCATGCTTCGTTTCTCGAATCAGCACGTTCAACCAGATGCACAGATTTGTGCCTATCATATGCATTAAGCCGAATTGCTTGGCCAATGATACTCTGGAAACTGCCATTTGAGAGTTCAGGAAAATGAAGTACATTTGGGTAAAAGTAAAAATCATTTGAAACATTGGAGTTACGGCCATCATGTAGTTGTGACAAATACTGTCTGGTTCCAGCTCAAAGTATTCCCCAAATTCTAAGCCACTGTAGATGAGGCTGCCCATTCCAAATGCTGTAAATATTTATAAAACATGTCAGCCTAGGCCTCCATCTCAAAGCACTTAAAGCAAATTTTACAAATCCTATCCGTTACACTGTAATCCACAGTGTAAGAGAAGGGCAAGGGGAAGGAAACAATTGGCTCTAGGATACTGGCAAGCATTCTTTTAAGTCTCACGATGCCTATCTATAGCTAGCATTGGATACCATATTAATCATATCATTCCTTAACTGCATAGTATTCTATTTCACTTCATTTTCTAGCTCTTTCAGTTATGTATATTTACTATTATTGAGAAAACTTATGCACTCATAACAAGAATTTGTAAAACATCCGTAACACAAGTTTTCCGGCCATTCTGAGTCTTGAACTAGCTATATGAGATTAAGATCAGGGAAAAAAAGTCAGTATGCGATTTAATTTATAATATACCTTTATACAGCCTATAAGAATAAGAAAAGAACTTCATAAATCGTGTTAAGAACCCAGAGCCGACAACGGAATTCAAATACACGCTTTAACTACTAACTAGCTCTGAAAAAAACTTGCCCACAGCTCCAATGCGCAAATAAAAGCTTCCAAAATGACTGCGTTGCCCAACTTCTTCATTTCTGTCTGACTCATTGTCATCATCACTATGTTCTGTCGGTTCTTTATCTTTCTCAATCGTGAAAGTGGTACATCTAGTCAATACGAGTTTAGGAGTTCTGCTACTGCTATTGACAATACTATTGCACTCAACGCTGGGCAATGGAGAAAGTATGTCCGTATCTTCATCTGAAACTCGACTGATATCATCGTTGTCGTCATGAAGGTTCGTAGATTCATCAACAACCACAGTTATGGTATTTGGCACAGAGGGAGCAGTTGAGGGTGTTGATGAAGAACTTGCAGTATGCAATCTTGATTTGATTTGGCTCACACCTGTGGTACAAAAGTGGTAAAGTGGTAAAAGGCTGTGAAAAGGCGAACACACTGGGGCGGGGGAATGAGAGAAGTATACTCTGGGAGTAGTTGATTATCATAATTTATGATGCTTAAACGTTTATTTAATGATATCAATAAAAGATGAACTGAACTTCTATTGTTAGTGACTAGTTAGGTGGGTAATTATTTTTAGTAAGTTAGTAAACGTGCTAATAAATGTAAATCGTTGTTGTGATGTCTCGCAATAACAAGAATCTGTTTAGATTTTGTTAGTCAGTCTTTAAATAGAATTTAGCGTCACTAGTACACATGTGTACTACTGTTTAGTAAGTTTTGTTAAGTAAGTGTTTGAATAAGAGATGTAAAATTACGCTGGACAAAAGTTAGCACGGGATACCCTTAATGAATTAGGTGCGGATTTTTGGTATTGGTTCAAGTTTAGAGATTCATGCAAGGGTCATTTACTTACTTATGCATGCGAAGGAAGAAACAAATATTACGATGTAAGGCTGAAGCTAGTTAGCAACTTTTATTTTTCTTACCTCGTGAGATTTCTTTCCTAGCCTTCTCCTTGATGACTTGAGAGAAGATGCAGCCCATGAAAAAAATGCTCATAAAGTACAGGTAGAGGTAAAATCCCTGAAACAATGGAACAAAAGTTGTTAAAACGATCCTTTTAAATGAAATGCGTGCACAAGAGGAGTGCTAGAGTTTTCTTAAGTGACCAAATATGTCATTTGTTGCACAGAGACCCATATAGTATGGACATGGACAGGGAAATACTTTTTTATGGTGATTAGATTTAGTTTGTTATGAGCTTTTGTACACCTACAGACGAAAGCAATGATTATTTATTTAGTTTATATGGGCCATTAATTAATGAATTTCTTTTTTGGGAATAGAATCATTTACAAAACCTGCACGACGAATGACGCAAAAAATAACTCAACTCATGATACGGAAAAATTAATAAAAATTGCTTACATCATATAAAGATGGTGGTAAGTAAGTTGAGATAACTTCGGCCATTGGGAATCCGATTCCTAGAACTACTAGCATTTTGGCATACATTGCTGAAAGAACGAATCCTAGGTTTGCACTGAGAATCCATTAAAGAAGAGTATGTAAATGATACTGATAAACTTTTTTGTTTTACTGATTCTGAGTTCAAAAATACTGTTATAACAAAAGAGTATACTTAGTATACTTTTACAATCATGAACTGTTTTCAAATTGTCGTTCAGACTATAAAAGTATCCTAAAAAATCACTCACTTTCCATAATGTCTCCATAATGCGGGATTCCCAGGGTCTTCCTTTTGTCTGTGACCGTTTGGATCTATATTAGCGTTTGATGACGAGCGTCTTGGAAAAATCGGTCCACCGCCGGCCCATCTAATTGACAGTTTCGCTATAATTCTTGATGCAATGAACCAAATAAATATAAATGCATGAAAATTAAATACCCGGGTAAAGAACCGGACCGCAGCCGGTCGATAATCTTGGCGGCAGAATTTCTTCTCCCATTAGAATTAGGAGCCAACATGGCTTCTAGCTGATCTGATAACTTCCTTGGAACTGCCATTTCTCTAGTCTATGATCACTAACACATGCACAAAAATTATGTCAGATACACCAACTATTTATAATATTTACATTCACAGTAATATGTAAAAAACAAAATATACATTCTTGAATTGGTCTACCTAGACATCAACTTCACAGTTGCATAATACGTGTGCAATGGAAAGTACAAGTACAAGAATGCCTGAGCAAGCTATTTCCACCAACTAATGAGGATCTTGTACCTGTGTTCTGGTTTTGGAAACTACATGTTAATTGGACTAGGTAGTCCCATGTCTGAACACAGAGAGCACACATATGTAATTTGCTACTTGCAAATTTTACTATGAATTCATTACCACAAAGTGTACTGAGACTGAAGGTAATTGTAGTCACACTTTTGAGTTTTTACGTGTGCATTGTACAGATACCCAGATGATGTGGGCGATTTTCATGAGTTTCTTTTGGCGCATTTAGCATGATGCCTTATCCCCTCGTTTCGCATTCGTTATAATTAGTGCTTGCAGCATGCAACGATATGAACTCCATATATTGATCTAGAATTATATGAAATTGGCTTCACACTAATTCAGATATTTCGTGTAGAATATAAATGATGTCAGTGCTGTGAAAAACTCATACATCCAAATAAAATGCCCCAATCGATTTTAAAACCTCTTTATTCATTCGAACATACAGTTTATTTGAATTTCTGGCACTGATAACAATATGGTATTTTTTACACGCCATCAATAACGTTCCATCCACCGTGCGTCATCAAAATTACAAGTAGTTACTGTGAAAAGGAAACTATTGTGATAATGATAAGTAACTCACTGTCAAAGTAAATTCACAAAATGTGAAACATTACACTCAAAATATTATTTCTCTATTTTTTATCATCTAATCGTAGTTAACGATTTTCTTCTAAATCCGAAATACCTTCACAAATCTTCCTTTCGGTATAACTTCTTGAAAATACAATATCACTGATTGATGAGTACTCAACTGTCGCCTGCAAGATTACTCACGTTTTAATGAAAGAAGACAGATAAACCTACAAAGCTTTGCATAACCTGCTTGCATATTCATGGCGAGTGCATACTTATCACGATAAACGGGGGCATTAAAATTGGATCAATGGATTTTTTACCAACCTATCAAAGTCATAATTCAATATTTAAAAAGTTTACTTTCATAATACTGACTAACTGGCCAATTATTACTTTAATAAATATTATTAATTTTGAATTACTTCAGAGTAATACGTTTACAACTAACAAACAAAACAAAGAAAGACAATAATTTGAAAAAAAACCGTGGAGTAATATTTTTTTCATTTTCAATATATTTATTTTACACTACGGGTCGACAAGAAACAGAAAGAAAAGTTAACTATCTCTATAGAATACACTAAAAGAAGAAAACAAAAAAAAAACGTAGAAATAAAAAGTCAAAAGCATATTCGAAAAATTGCGAAGAAAATTAATCAAACAAAATTTTAGTGTCAGCGATCATAATAAACCAGTTTTATAAATCCTAAAGGTACGTCATCATCAGACCTTTCATTTTTCATAAAGATTTCTTACCAAACAAAAGCAATAGCAATTCAGAGTTTTTATTTCGATGAATTTATTATAGTTCATATACGCCAGTTTATGTCTGCATCTGAAGCGCAGCTTGCAAACTTTGCTGACACTCTAGTGATAATTGTGCTACGCAAGCTTGAAACAAATTGGAGTCATTCTGAATCATTCGGATCAAATTGACAAGTCTAGGTCTACACGTAGCATCGTCAGGAACTGCTTTTCGAGCAAACGCTTCAGCTATGATATTGACAATGCGTGGTATATTTGCTCCTTGGGGTCCAAGTGCGATAGAATTGTTTGATTCCAAAAGATCACAAAGCAATCCGTACACAGTATCCATTTCATCTTTGTCTTCCCAAATCGGCAACCAAGATAGCCTAAGGAAAAGGATAATTAGAAAAAAACGGTTGCAAACAAACATGGTAGACAACCAAACAACAAACCCAATCAGTAGGGTTAAAAACTAAATAAATCATAGCCTCTTTTCATTACTTTGCATATACGATGAAATCATGACATCACGACTTTTTAGTGGGACTTACCATAGTGGGATTGTTTCATCCAAATTTACAGATGAAGGACAATATTTTATCATTCTAGCCACGGCTGAAATCGCATTTTCAGTTGCAGTCAAATTACTCTCAGCTCTGGCTTCAGGGTCGGAAATGATTTGCACTAGGCGCGGCAGAGCTTCTTTACACATTACTAAAAAAATAATAAACAGAATGTGATATTCACAATTTGAGATTTAATTAATCTGTTCGGTTATTAATTTTATCAATCGCGATCACTGTATGTCTCATTGGAAGAACTTGTTTTTTATAATATTAACCTTGCTTCAGACAAGTTCATTATCGCTACTACATACTCCATACGCATATACAGCAATGCCCTAATCATTGATGTTTGCCACTCATGTTACAAATAAGGACAGCGAAAACAACACCCTGGAGCATTGTGTGGAGCTTGAGAAGTCATGAGCTGTAAGCTGGATCAATATTTTAAAAAGGTTGGATCATTAATAAGAAGTGCTGCTAGTTTTGTCTTAGAGACAAAAATGATACGAGATTACAGAGTAAAGAATTTATATTTTGTTTCAAGGCGTATAATCAATGATGAATTACATGTAGGGTTGTCCAGCTCATATAACGTATAAGATAGATCTGTATTTTACAGAAACTAATTCATAGCAAAATTGCAAAACTATAAATTCATGACATCCTGACAGAGAGCCTGAGCTTCATGTTATGTCATACACAAAATGGAACCGTGGTAATAAACTGATTCCAAAAATCACTTACGTGCAAAAGCCTCCTGTCCAAATTGTGCCATAATGCCACACCCGTAGCCACAAGCCTGTCTCACCTCAGGACTACCATCTGCCAAATAGTTGAGCAAATGGGGAACAAACATGTGTTGGTATTTTATAGCAGCTGCACCCGTGAACTCTACGATGTCATCCCATATGCAAATCCCCCACTGTCTTTCTTGCCAAAACCTATCCGGGGCAATCAGTTTGGTGACACATGGGATGATCATGGGCTCCATACAGGGTAAATAATTGGCTCCATGGATTTTCAAGAGGGAATGAATCACATCTGAAGCTTTGGTTAGCACATAGTTATCTTCTTCCATTTCATCCCACAACTGCTGTTCAACCACTTCGTCAAAGTCCTCGTCCTTTTTCTGTTCGGCTCGTTTATCTGAGCGCTCAAAATGAGCGACGAATGCTTTCTCAACAACTTCTGTGATTTTTTTGATCATTTCTTCCGTGAATGCCTCTTGCGGTAAGATTTCAATGACAGAAGCAATAGCATACAACTGCTCAGATTTGACGGATGCTTCTGGTTCTGCTAATGTGGCCACAAGTAAATCTTGCCAGATTAAATTCCATAATGCAACTTGTTGCTCTTTGGAATCCTCAAGACAGCCAATCAAGAATGGAATAATCTCAGCAATATAAGTTCGGATTCCGTCGTGAAAGTAGAATTTCAAAAGGGGAATAACTAGTTTCACAACCTGAACAATAAGTAAGCAAATAAAATGAATATCAATAATTATTTTAAAAAGCTGTAACTTAATCTACTATTAGAAAAACTCTTACTTCATCGACATATGGACGAAAGTGGGTTTTCATGACACGAGCATAACAAACAAGCATTTGGCATGCCATAGCTTTGTCTTCTAGCCTGGCCGTATGCAGCCCAACTGCTTGTGAATCACCTAAAGGGATCAACTGCCAATCTTCAGCTCTTTCCACATCCTAACAGCCAGAAAGGAAAAGAATAAGCATCACTGGGAAAAATAACCAACCGAATAACAAAACAACAATAGCACATATTTACCTCCACTTCGTCAGGATCTAACATCGATATTTCAGGTTTGATGGACGCTGTACGCAACACAGGTGCCATGACCATAGGTAAATACGGTGCAAATCTGTCTCCTTTAAGAAAATGAACAAAACGTGTCAAAATTACAAAACACATGCAGTTCACAATATTGGAAAGCCTCAGAATAGAAGCCATTTTTAATAGATCATACATAGCATAGTAAATATATATTTCTAGTTTTATGCGTCATACCTAAAATTTGACAGATCCGAGCCCAAGCAGTTATCATATAGGATAGCTGGGGATCATCTTCGTCTAACTCAACCCCACCATTATCTACTTGAGTCCTAAGCAATAAGTCCATTATATCTGAGGCGTCCGCAGTGAATTTGTCAGCTCCAACAGCCAACCCGATCAAAGATGCGCATTCAATTGTTTTTCCGCGCAAAAGACGCAACTCTTTACAGTTTGCATTTTGCATAATGTACTTCATGCAAGGCATAAACAATTCATAGTATTTTGCGAAATCTTGCTCTAATGTGTTGGCAATGGAAGCAACAGTAGTTACGAGCTGTTCTAGCACCAGTTTTTTGTTTTGTTCAGCAAGTTCCTTAAGTTTAATTTGAAAGCATTTTTCCAGAGTCCCTAAGAGAGGATCAGAGTAATTGACCAAAATGTCTCGTGGACATTCTTCACAGAAGTTTACAAGAGCTGCGCCTAAAATAAATAAAAAAATATTTTAACATTCTAGTATGAGACTTGTGTTGGGCTCAACACTAGTGATTCTTCATTCTTACCAGCATGGGCTTGAACTCTAGGGCAAGAATTATCCTCTAACAGTTGAATTAGTCCAGGCAAAATTTTAGAATGAAATTTTTTCTCGTAATTTGGAGCAAAATCTGTTGCCATCTGTCCGAGTGCATTACAAGCTGCGTATCTGACACGAGGATCCTGAACACAAATATTCACATAATTTAAGCTTTTGTAGGTGTGACAGGGTTATTATTTCTGCAGCAATACATGAGAAAACAGTCCTACAATCATTCATTGGATATTAAATTACTTACTGGATCTTTCAAAAATCCTAAGATCGGAGTGACGATTTGAGGCAATAACGGTTCCATCTGTTTGGTACAACCCTCACCAACAGCAGACACTGCCATGAGTCCAGCGTATCGTTTATCCCACTCTGGACTCCCTAAAAAATCCTGAACCTTAGCCATGACAATTGGAAGTACCAACTTGCCTCCTAAAGCACACGCAAGCCTATCTAAACAAGTTTCAGCAGTCGATGCATCAGAGTCGTCATCGGCCTCATAAGGTTCATCAGAATTATTCCAGGTCCAGTCGCCGCCTGTTTCGTCTACATCCCTCATCATCTCTAATAGCTAAATTGGGAAAATTTATGAATAAAGACAACATCTACAGAACAAAATATAGCTGTACGCTGTACTGTAATATTTTTAAATCAAAATTTACTTACCAGGTCAATATATAAAGGAACAATTGGCCCACAGACCTTCTTGACGCCTCCTGGGATGCTTTCAGCAGCAGTTACTGCACATTCGAGAGCCAAATGACGCCAGTCTTCCGGGAATACAATTTCTTTAGCGATTTCCAGACATAGCTGTAAGCAAGGTGCGAGATGAGGTCGCATAAACTTGGGGTTTTCACTAATCAGCTCGATGGCTTGCTTTAAGAGATCATCATCTTCTTGCAAATGCACAGACTCTTCCAAAGTTTTCAAGAACAGGGGAACCAAATCCGTAAAATGTTTCCAGACCGCCTCTTCACTTTCACGATCATTTAAAATAAAGAGAGATAATGCCTTAGCCCCGTAAAATCGTACGGAGTATTGGTCGCTCTGCAGTGCATAGGTCAGCATTTGTTTAATAACATCTAAATAATTGGCTTGTTGGCTTCCAAAAATTCCCGGCACGAGAGCAAATATAATAAGCGAATTTTCTTTTAAGGAGACAACAGGACTGTTAGCCAATTGGAAAAGGAAATGTAAAAAGTCAGGCCAAAGATTATTCCCATCGTCATCAAACAAATTACGAACCAATTCGGCTGTAACCTCGCAAAGTTTCTTGCGCATTGCAAGTTTTTCATTATCTCGACTAATAAGAGCTATAATTTCATCTTTCACTTGTTTCTGGGCTTCAGGATTGATCTGCATATTGAAGAATCATTCAGTTAGTCACACTGTAGTGCACAATGATACAAAACATGTGATTATGGCACCTACAGATTTCCAAGCAAAGTCGAAATTCGTGGTTAGTAAACGACGAAGTAGTACAGCACTCAACTGTCGAAGTTCTTCAGGAGCTTCAGAGTTTCTTATTAGCGCTAGTAAGAAGAATACTTTCTTGTCTGCCGCAATCCCATCGTAAGCAGCCTGAAGATCAATAGTTCCGGTGTTACAAATTGGTGTTTTTATTCAATTACATAACATAAAACATAAAATATTAATAACATACCTCTGCTTGAGTCCGAACTTCATTATCAGTGGACAAAAAGGTGTTAATGATACCAGCGAATTGCTCTTCGTCACTTCCCATGTTGAATTCAACCTGTAATAATGATTACAAAAATGAAAATACGATCCGAGAAAATAATCAAACCATTATAGCGTATAGCTAA
>Ga0066648_10001682_pt1 | contig 11679 bp, 15 predicted proteins | sample CryGeyCG12114_NA_FD_59537 | JGI IMG/M metagenome (GOLD analysis project Ga0066648, IMG submission 59537) | Groundwater microbial communities from aquifer - Crystal Geyser CG19_WC_8/21/14_NA | ecosystem: Environmental > Aquatic > Deep subsurface > Groundwater | place: USA: Utah: Grand County... | reverse complement strand
TGGGAGTGCAATCCCGACCCGACACTCAACCAGACGGCGAAAGTGACTCTGCCGGCCCGCCACCGTGGTGGACTCGCCGACCGTTTCTACGGCCACATCTTCAGCAATGACTTCTGGCGAGACAATGAGGCTCCGTATCGAGCGCGAAGAACGCCGATGCCCGCGCCGTACGGCGTTCTCTCCGTGCCGTTCCGCGAGATACCACGCTTCCACGCGACATCTGGACGCGAGGTAGTCGAGCTCTGCACCTCCATCGCACAAGAAATTGCGGAGCAGAGCCCGCAGGGCACCGCCGTGCTTTTCCGCGGACAGACAGCCGAGTACACCCTGCCCCGAAACGCAGAGACACTCGAGGCGCTATACGGCCGCAGCGACGTGATCGAACCTTCCCTGCTACCGAGCGGCTCTCGCCGCACGTCGACTCTGCGCGCACGGATGGCGTTCGGCTCGCTCGTAGAGCTCGCGTCTGCGCCGCAAATCGCCGATTCGACGGCTACGTGGCGCTCATTCCCCGGAGACCAGCGCAAAGTCGCGTTCGCGCAGCACTACGGACTCGCCACTTATGCGCTCGATCTCACTGATCAGCTCGGCGTCGCCCTGTGGTTCGCGCTCACCGATCTTGCCCGCGGCACCGGCTCCGATTACACGGCGACATCCGTGGACGCCAGCAACGCGAGTGTCCTGTACATCCTGCAATCGGGGGAGTTCGACAGCAAGGCAATAGACATCGTGCATTCACCAAGTTCACGCCCGGCACGCCAGCGAGGATGGGTGAGCGCAGGGTCTTGGGGGTGGCAGTCAAACCGTGCGGCGAAGCACCTGGCCGCTGCTGTCTACTTCCCCGGCAGCATTCGCGACGGCCTTACTCTCCCCGATACAGCAGATCTGTTCAGCCCGCCGGATGCTGAGAGCTTGACCCTTCAGGCTCACGCGCTCTGCACGCGCGCGCCCAGCAATCCGGTTAGTGACGAGCTGGCGCGAGACCTGTACTCGGTCGTCTACTAGCGCCTTTCCTATCCCGCTCGTAGGGACTGCTCTGCTGGGTGTCACCTTGAGGCCCGTTCACCGTGTGGACCAGGATCACTTCCGGTCGGCGGTCTCGTGATCTCGGTCCACGTCGCCACTTGGCCATCAACGGGTATGCGACGACGCCTGCCTGCCTGCAGCGGACCCATCCGTCGCCATGCGGGGCGTCCCACTGGAAGATCTTGCCGGCGCAGTTGAGTCGATCGAAGATGGAGATGAGGGCCTCTGGAGAGAGCGCTGGCCCGCCTGCAATGGGACGGACAACGGAATTGGAGCGAGGGTCGACCTGAGCAGGGTCGACGATCTCGACCACGATCCGCTTCATCGGCACGACGTGCTCGACGATGCGCTCACTCCGGTCGACGAGCACCGCACCCATCGCACGACGCATCTGAGCCTCGCTCTCGCGGCCGATCGATGGTCACACGAGGAAGTGTCGCGCAAACAACTGCATCTCGTCACAAATACGCTGAGGTGGTGTCAAAGGTCATCCCGCGCGAGTCCGCGCCTCCGGCGCAGGAGAAGGTCGTGGTGTCGCGCAGCGGGAACACCTGCGCATACCCCGAATGCGGGTTGATCCTCACCATCGAGTCGCTCGCAGACGGCGATCGACCGAAGGCGACAGGGAAGGTGGCGCACATCTGCGCGGCGAGTCCCGGCGGCCCGCGGTATGACGAGACGATGACCAAACAACAGCGGGGGTCGGCGGACAATCTCATCTACCTGTGCGGCCCGCATCATGACGCCGTGGACGCCCAGCTCGAACTGCACACGGTCGAGTTCTTACGCGAAGCCAAGCGCGTGCACGAGGCGAAGGTGGCGCGCGGCGTTCGTGCCGGCCTTGGGAATGTGACCTACGCAGAGCTGTCTATGGTCTGCATGGTGATGGTGGGAGCGAGAGAACCGCTGACGGCGGTGCAAGTGGACATCGCTCTTCCCGTTCAACAGAAGATCCAGCTCAACAAGCTCGGTCCGGGCGCTGTCGAGCTCATTACCGCGGGCCTTTCGCAGGCAGACCGCGTAGCAAGCTTCATCGCATTCCAGTCCAACTGGAACCCCGGCTTCGGCAAGACGCTGGCCGCGCGGTGCAAGAGTGACTACTACTCGGCGGTTGCGGACGGCCTTCGACCCGACGAAGTGTTCGACTACCTCGTCCAACGCGCGTGGGATAACGCGGGCCCTCAGGACACCCCTCAGCTGCGCGCTGCTGCCCTCGCGGTGGTCGCCTATCTCTTCGAGATCTGCGAGGTGTTCGAGCGTGAGTGAGTTGTTCCCCGACAAGTTCACTCCTATAGCCAAGACCCTTGTGGGGGAGGCCGCGACCATCCTCGGGCTCATGGGCCCGCGCAGTCTCAGCGTTGGTCAGCTGTTCGTCGAGTATCGAGAAGCGGCGCCGAGCTCGCCCTATGACTCGTTCGCCGTGGCGCTGACCTTGCTGTATGGCGCCGGCGCCATCAACCACCACGACGGAATTCTGAGGGCCGATGCTGCTTCGTCTTAGTTCCAACAAAGCCGAGTTCAAGCCCATCATGTTCAAGCCCGGCTTTAACGCAGTCGTCGCCGAGCGCGCGCCCGACTCGACCGACCAGGACAGCCGCAACGCCCGTGGGAAGTCGACGCTCCTCGCGATTCTCAACTACGTCCTCGGCGGCACATTCGACAAGAAAATGCAGTTGCTCGCCGACAACGGATGGGAGTTCACCCTCGAGCTCCAGCTGTTCGGCGGTACCGTGAGCGCCACCCGCCCACTCGCCGCCGGCAAGAAGCTGCGCATCACGGCCACCGGCGACGCGAAAGCGTTCATCGCGCCATATCTGGTCGAGGGGCAAATTCCGGTCGAGGAGTGGAAGGAGCTGCTGGGACTGGGGCTGTTCCGTCTGGAACCTTCCGAGGAGAAGGTAACCGGCGGCATTTCGGTCCGGACGCTGCTCTCGTATGTCATCCGCACGGAGGCGCCGAAAGACCCGCTGAAGATTGTGGCTGTGCAGAGCGCCACCAGCAGCCGCGAGCACATCGCGTTTCTTCTCGACCTCGACTGGACCGTCGTCCTCGACCTCGCGAACGTGGATAAGGGGCTCCAGCAACTCAAGACCATTACGGCCGCGGCGCGCGATGGCCTCGTGACTACCCTCCGACCCGAGAGCGACCTTGCCCTCGAACGGGCGGCACTCCTCAACGAAGTCGAGGAGTGGGAGGGGCGGATCGAAGGCTTCCGCATCCTGGAAGACCCTAACTCGCTGGTGCAACGGGCGGACGAACTGACCGCGCAGATATCCGTCCTCCGCGACGAAGCAGTCGTCGATGGCCGCATGCGCAGCCTCTACGTCTCATCGTTCACCGACGATACTGACGCGCCGGCTACCGCCGTCGACGTCGAGGCGCTTTTTGCGGCGGCCGGCGCCGTTCTCGCAGATGGATTCGTTCGACAGATGCAAGATGTTGCCGCCTTCCACGCCAGCCTTCTCACGAACCGGCGAGCGTTCTTGCACAGCGAGGTTGAGAGCCTCGACGACCGTATCGCGGTCCGCAAGGCCGAACTCTCCCGACTCGATGAACAGCGCGCCGGCACGCTCCGCACGCTCGATGCGGGAGGCGCATTGGACGAATTGAACGCGCTGCGAAACGAACTCGCGACTGTCCAAGCGCACCTCGCTGCAGTCGATCTCCAAATCGAGCAGGCCCGTGAACTCGTCACCACCCGCGAAGACCTGAAACTCCAGCAGTCAACTCTTCGCAAGGGGGCGAGCGAGCAGCTGGCGGGCTCCCGGCAGAAACTCGACCACGTCGGCGCTCAGTTCAGCCAGAAGATGCATCGGCTATACGGCAAGGACGCCGCCCTCACGGTGGAGGTGGACAACGCGGGCTACAAGTTCACCGTGACCGTCCCGGGCTCGGGAAGCAGTGGAGTGGACCGAATGAAACTCTTCTGCTTCGACCTCACGCTGCTTGAAGAGGGCGCTGCCTCGGCTCGACATCCCGACTTCCTCGTGCATGACTCGGTGGTCTTCGACGGTGTTGACCCTCGCCAACTTGCGAACGCACTTCGCTTCGCGCAGGAGATGGTTCAAACCACGGGTGGGCAGTACATCTGCACCATCAACAGCAACGACATCCCGCCCGACGTATTGGAGGAGCCGTGGTTTAAGGGCGGCATCGTGCGATCCATCCTTGACACTGAGGTCGGCGGTCTGCTGGGGCGTGAGTTCTAGGACGAAGGAGCCAGCCCAGCAGCCCGGCCGCTTCCGCGGGCTGCCATATCTCTTACTTCCAGAATCCACATCGGCTGGCTTGAGATGCCGACGACGGAGCGATCGCGATTGAGCGTCGTCAGAGCAGCTGCGATTGTCCCTTGTCATCGGACTTGTCATCGACGCAGCGAGTTGACCAGGATCTTCTGTGTCGCCCTGGTCCTGAGACCCCGTACTCCTATGCCATCCGACCTGTCCGAAACCAGAACTCCCTGGGACCGCCCCAAGGGATCGAGGTGTCCAGTGGATGTGGATCACTGAGCTCAGACGAGGCGCGGAGTGCAGTTTTCGTCGTGGTGAAGGTGCCTCGTACAGCGCTCGATCCCCGGAATCAGCTCCGGACTGGTCTGCTGCGACACGTCAGGGCAGACCATGTCTGGGATAGGTCCGGCGCAGGGGAGTGTTCGGTTGGCGACCGGCTATCGAGACGGCCTCAGCGTCCAGGTTCGCGCACCTCCTAGGCTTCGTCGCATGGCAGCAGACGTCCGGAGTGCCTACTCGAATCGTGCTGCGGAGTACATCGAGCAACTGGGATCCATGTCCGCGGTGCATCCGTCCGACTTGCAGCTCGTGACATCCTGGGCGCTCTCGGTCGACGGTCCGTTGCTGGACGCCGGGTGCGGTCCTGGTCACTGGACGGCGCACCTCGCTGGGCACGGCGTCGACGTCCGAGGTGTCGATGACGTGCCGGCCTTCGTCGATCACGCGCGTGACGCCCATCCCGCGGTGGCCTTCGCGACCGGGAGCATCGATGCTCTGCCCGATCCGCCCGAGACGTACGGGGGAGTCCTGGCGTGGTACTCCCTCATCCACCACGAACCGACGACCATCCGACGTGCCCTCGACGAGTTCGCCCGGGTTCTCCGCCCCGGTGGCCAGCTCCTCGTGGGCTTCTTCCTCGGGGCCGCCGTCGACCCGTTCGACCACGCGATCGTCACGGCCTACCGGTGGCCGGCCGACCTGCTCGGGCACCAGGTCAGGGCTGCCGGGTTCGACGTGACCGAGACTCACACGCGAACCGGGGCCGATGCAGGACCTCGACCCCACGGAGCGATCCTCGCTCGCCTCTGTAGTACCAGCTGAGCCCGGGAGGAGCATCACTGCTCCGTCCGGCAGCCGATTGTCCTTCGAGCATCACTGCGCGACATGCCCCAAGCCACGGGCGCAGGGGTCAGTGACGGACCCAGCGCACTTCCATCACACCGGTATCAGGGTCGAGCTGTGTCTCGTTGGAGGCGACGAAGCCCTGCTTTATATAGAAGCGCTGAGCTCGGACGTTGGCAGTGAACACCCACAGGTGCGCCGGACGGTCACCAATCGTGGCGTCGAGGAGCATCTGAGCGACTCCCCGCCCGAGGACCGTTCTGTCGACGTAGATCGAGCTGAGTTCCAGGGGAGGAAGGTCAGGACGGTCAGGACGGTCGTCAGCCGTAGCGGAAGTGCTTGCGACACCGACGAGCTCGTTCGGGGTGAAGGCGAGCCACGCTCGGCGGCGCCCACGTGCCAGGCGGTCCCGCCACCGCTCGGCACGCATCTGTGCGGTCGTCGCAGCGAGGTACGACCCCGGGACGATTCCCTCGTAGGAGTCTGCCCAGGCACGAGTCTGGAAGACACCGACCTGCTCTGCGTCATCCGCCGTCGCCTGCCGAATCTCAACGTCCATCACGACGAGTCTGCATCTAGACGCACCAGTGGGCAAAGACGGCTATGTTCGCCAGCCGTCCGCGGGCCCATCCCTTGATGATCTGAGGAGCGGGTGGTGCCTTGTTTCTAGAGGCTGAGCCGCTGAAGTAGTAGCTCCGCAGAGGATGTGATGCTTTGCACCGACGTGAGCGTCACCACGATCGCGATGGCCGCGAAGATCGCGATCGTGGATGTAGTGGCCCGATGAATGATCCGGTCGAGGAGAAGTCCGACTACCGTGACGATGCCAAGGGTTGCGCCAGCGACGGAGGCGAATGCCATGCGCACGTAAGCACCTGCGTCTGGCGCCGACCAGCTGTTGGAGAGGACGCTGAGGAGGAAGGGAATCACGACCACTCCGCCTACAAGGAGAAGCGGAGCGGAGAGGATGTCTCGAGAGCTCGAAACGGGCCACGGCCGAGTAGCGATATCGCTCATGATGCTGAGGCTAGGCCTCCGAATCGATTCGTACCAAACGCCCGTTGGGCGTACTGATGCCAGTGGTGGCTAGGCTCAAACGCATGGAAGGTGTCGACAAGCTCAACCATGCGTCGGATCGGGCCTCAACCTACAGTTCGGTAGGCGGGGGTGTCGCGCTCTTCGGAGCAGCCCTTCTCCTTGGTGCGGCAGGCTCGATTCCTTTGATCACGGTCGGCACGGTGGCCCTTGCCGCAGGCCTCTCAGGCGTCGTCGTTGGGTTCATCAGGTTCTCTCGAGCAGAGCACCACCGGGCGTAACCGGTCGCCGGTGCGGAAGCGCCGGCCTTTGCCGGTAGCCGGTCCCGGTGCTCACCCGAAGTGCTCCTCGCGGCCCGACTCGAGTGTCAACGAGGACGTTCGATAGCCGATCGGTCTACGAGACGCGGCTGACCCATCGTTAGGGGCCACAGTAGCTTTAGCCGATTCGGCTGAACCGGACTAAAGATCCAAATATGCGGGCCTCGGCTGCTCGAGGAAGTCCGACCGGCCCCGTCCGGAACACCATCAACCAGCGGACGACTGAACGGCTCTGTAGTGCGCTGCTCATCTGTCACGCTGGGGGGCCGTGCTCGCCTACCCGAGGGGGACCCTTGACCGTCATCGCGCACCTCAGCGACCCGCACCTCGACGGTTCAGAGCAGCGGCTACGCCGCTTCCAGGCCGTTCTGGCACAGGTGACCGACCTTCCCGAAGTCGACGGCCTCCTCCTGAGCGGTGACCTTACCGACCACGGCGAAGCGGCTGAGTACGAGCAGCTCTTCACCGCCCTTCCTCGGGGCCTGCCGGCAGTGGCGGTGCCCGGCAATCACGACCTGACGGCGCCGTTCCTTGCCGCCCTCAAGAAGCACGATCACCCCGCGGCTCTTAACGCCACGATCGACGTCGGAGGGCTCCGGCTCATCGGCCTCGACTCGCACATCGACCAGGACGACGCGGGCGAACTCGGCCTGGCCGCTTTGGAGTACGCGCGCGAGCAGCTCACCGGCGCGAACCGTTCCGTCGTGTTGGCGCTGCACCACCCACCTGTGCCTGTGGGGCACCATGTCATGGATCAGTTCGGCCTCAACAACGGCGACGCCCTCGCCGAGCTCGTACGCACCCACGAGAACGTCATCGGCATCTTCACCGGACACGTGCACACGGCCCTCGCGACGACCTACGCCGGTGTGCCCTTGATCGGCGCGCCGGGCATCGTCTCGACCATGCGACTCGGCAGCAAGACCGACCCGATCGCGGACTCCGACGCCATGCCGGGACTCGCGGTGCACACCATCACGGGGACGACGATCAGCACCGTCTTCCACTACCTCAGCCCGTCCGCCCTGTGACCCTCACGCTCCTGGCCCTGACGGCACTTCCCTTCGTCATCAGCCCCGGAGCGAGCTTCGCCATCACCGTCGACGCCGCCAGCAGCGGCGACCGCCGAGCCGCCGTCAAGGTCTGGGCAGGGACCACGCTCGGCATCACCGTCATCGCGTCGATCGCCGCGATCAGCGGCATCGGCCGGTTCCTCGCCGAGAACGACACAGCCCGAACGATCTTCGGAGTCGCAGGAGGCGCGGTCCTGGTGCTCCTCGGAGCCAGCTCCCTGGTCAAGGCGCTCAAGTCGCGGCACCCCTCCGCATCGAAGGCTCGCCCTGCAGGACAGCTGGTGCTCTGGGCGTTTCTCGCTCTCATCACGAATATCAAGGCACTCAGCCTCTACGCACTGGTCGTTCCCGGACTCGACACCGCCGCCCTCGTCGGCCCCGCGCTCTTCTTCCTCTTCGCCGGCGTGCACGTCGTGATGCTCCTCCTGTGGCTGACCCTGCTCGGAGAAGCCGTCCGCCGCATCCCGAGCGTCGGCACGTCACCACGAGTGCGTGCGGGCCTCCTCAGCATCGCCGCCGTCACCCTCATCGTCATCGGCACGCGAACGCTCCTCGAGGCGCTGCGCTGAGAATTGCGTTCGCACGACCATCGGCTGATGAGATGGCTCATGGGAGGATCTGGTCGTGCTCGCTGCCTACTGGCCTCTGCTCAATCTCCGTCTGAAAACCGATCGCCTCGTCCTCCGTCACCCCGACGACAATGAGCTCGCGCACCTCGCGGGCCTTGCGGCGCGGGGAGTTCACACGCCTGGCGAGCGTCCGTACCTGAGGCCTTGGACGGAGGGGAATCCGCAGGAGACCGCAACTCACGTTCTGCAACAGCACTGGAGCCGGCGGGGAGACTGGACTGCTGATGCCTGGGCTCTCGAGCTCGGCGTGTTCCAGAACGAGGAACCTCTAGGCATGGTTGCTGTTCGCAGCCGCGAGTTCCCCGTGCTTCGTGAGGTCGTAACGGAGTCCTGGCTCGGACTTGCATACCAGCGCCAGGGGTTGGGAACGGAAGCCCGTGCTGCCCTGCTGTACCTGGCCTTCGACGGGCTGGGCGCCGAGAGTGCCCGGACTGAGGTGTTCCAAGACAACGCAGGATCTCAAGGCGTCTCGCGTCGGCTCGGTTACCGCCACGACGGTATCTCTCGAGACGTCAGAGACGGACAGGTCCTCATCTCGGATCGCCTCCGACTCGACCGCGCCGACTGGCACCGCATGGATCGTCCTCAGATCACCATTGAAGACCTCGCTCCCTGCCTACCGCTCTTCGGCATCTAACAGGTCAGCGATCGGGCTCGGACTGGAGGGCGCTCGTCGCAAGATCAGAGTTGCTCCGCGCTGTAGTCGAAGGCGAGCGGCAGGAGCTCGGAGGCGAGAACGCTGACGAGACCTTCCGGTGAGGGCAGGATCACCCGGATGCCCGGGTAGTAATCAGCGAGGATCTGCCGGTCGCGGCCGCACGGACTCTTCACTCCCCGCCCGTGATTGCCCACTGCCACGATATGCGTCGGCTCTGTCGCTCCAGCGGCGCGGGCGGCGCCGAGCGCCACGAGCTCCGCACAGGGCCCACCGGTGAAGTGGAACAGATTCACCCCGGTGAAGGTCCGCCCGTCCGCCGTTCTGACTGCCGCTCCCATGGTGTGTATGCCGTCCTCGTCAGGGCCGGCATCCGTGGTCGCGTCGATGGTGTCCCGTGCGAGCTCGACGAGGGACCGCTCGGCATCGGATATAGGAAGAGCAGTAGGAGGAAGCAGGGTCGCAGGCACGCCCCGATCGTAGTGAGGTGTCGCTGGCACAGTGTCCGGTGACCAATCGGCTATCGAAACGTCATGGTGACCGGAACCGAAGGTCTTCCTTACAGTGAGGAGACATGAGGTATCCGGTGATCGTCCGCCCAGCAGTGCCGGCAGATGCGAAGGCGATGGCTGCCGTCCATGTGCAGTCATGGCGGGAGACCTATCGGGGAACGTTGATGTCCGACGCGGTTCTCGATGATCCGGGGATCCTTCCCGGTCGAGAGCGGTTCTGGGCGGCGGCGCTGACCGACCGGCGGTGGGCTTCGAACCGAGTCGCTGTGGCGGAGCGGAATGGATCGTTGATCGGTATTGCCATGTCCGGTCCTGTCACGGGTGAGGCCTGGTCGCAGCACCTGTACGTGCTGTATCTGCTTCAGGAGCATCACGGCGCCGGGGCCGCCACTGATCTGTTGGAGGCCGTGATCTGGCCGGATGACCGTGCGGCTCTCTGGGTCGGTGATCCAAACCCTCGCGCTCAAGCTTTTTACCGGAAGAACGGGTTCGTCGCTGATGGGACGGTCAAGCTAGAGGACGGAGTCAGGGAGATCCGGATGACCCGTCCTGAGATTCCCAGGGATCGGTGAGTCATCACGGCTCGTGACCGACGCTCTACGCTCGGGTGATGCTCGGCCCTCGGGATCTCCTCTCTCCGCCGCCGCGCCGGGTCCTCATTGCGGGTCCCTCGGGTGTCGGCAAGACCGTGCTGGCCCAGCGCGTCGAGGGTGCGGCGGGTCTTCCGCACACGGAGATCGATGCGCTCTTCCACGGTCCCGGATGGACGGAGCAACCGGACTTCGTCGACAGCGTCGATGCATTCACGAGAGCGCCGCGGTGGACCACGGAGTGGCAGTACACAACTCAGCTCGGCGAGCTGCTGCCATCGCGAGCTGACACGCTGGTGTGGCTCGACCTACCGGTCACCGTGCACATGTCGCGACTGGTGTCGCGCACCGTCCGACGTCGCCTACTGCGCACCGAGCTCTGGAACGGCAACGTCGAGGGGCCACTGCACGCGATCTTCCGCGATCCGGAGCACATCATCCGATGGGGGTGGAGCGGCAGGGCGAAGCTTCGGAGGAGAGTGGCCGCTGTGGAACGCGAGCACCCGCATCTCCAGGTCGTCCGGCTCCGATCACAACGCGATGTCGAAGCCTGGTTACGCACGCTCAACTCATGACGTGGGACGTGACCTCGACCGGTGGTCGAGCATCTACCCGTTGCTGATGAAGTCAAGGAGCGCGTCGGTCCATTGCTCGATGGCGTCGAGGTGCGCATCGTGTGACGCGTCGCGCAAGTCGACGCGGTGCACGTTCCGGCCGCGCTGCACGAACTCCGCCTTCTGCTCTTCGGAGAACATGCCGCCGTCGGCGTAGACGACGAGCGTCGGTGCCTCGACGCTCTGCCACTCCGCCCAGCGCGGAACGGCGACGGCCTCGATCGCCGCCTGCATCACATCCGCGTCGAACCTCGGGTGCAAGCCGTCCGCCCGCTCCTCGAGGTCATCCACCCAGGCACGTGCCAGCGGGCCATCGCCCAGCGCGGCGGCTGCCGTGGCGCGATCGGCGAACGGGGTATCCCAGGACCGGAAGAAGGTACCGATGGCCGCGTGCTCCTCGGGTGTCCCTCCGCCCTCGTTGCCCTCGAGGAGGACTAGCCGGCGGACGAGGGCTGGCCGCGCCGCGGCCGCGAGCATCGCCGTGTGTGCCCCCATCGACTGTCCGACCAGGTCGACGGGCGCTGACGTCTCGGCCTCGATCACATGCACCACGTCGGAGACGAATGCCTCGCGAGAAGTGTCGATCGGGACTGTCGTGCTGGCGCCGTGGCCGCGCTGATCCACCAGGATCACCTTCCGGCCGATCAGCGCTCGAGCGGTGGGAAGGAACTCGCGGCTGCTTCCGGCGAGCCCGTGCAGGATGACGACGGCGGGCTGGCCACCCTCGACCACCGTGTAGGCGATCATCGTCCCGTCCCCGGCGACGATCCGGCGCGACTCTGTATTCACCCGGCGATCCTAGAGAACGGATGTGCTCGGGCGTCCGGTAGTCGATCCCCAGCGAGATACAGTTCCTAAACTCCGTGTCAGGCT
>Ga0066648_10001681_pt1 | contig 11679 bp, 8 predicted proteins | sample CryGeyCG12114_NA_FD_59537 | JGI IMG/M metagenome (GOLD analysis project Ga0066648, IMG submission 59537) | Groundwater microbial communities from aquifer - Crystal Geyser CG19_WC_8/21/14_NA | ecosystem: Environmental > Aquatic > Deep subsurface > Groundwater | place: USA: Utah: Grand County... | reverse complement strand
AACTTTTATTACACTTTCGTCGTTATCGTTGGGTATCATCATGTCAGCCACTATATCAACGTTTCCTTCTCGGATCCAGCCGAAGGGACCTTCAACGCCTCTGTTCAGATGGTCGATATTAAGAGCATCAAGACGTATGCGTGACTGTTTTTTCCATGGCTCATTTACGTCAACATCGTTCATATCGGCTCCTGTATAACTGTGGGACTGTCGAGGGTGGATGGTGAAAAGGGAGTGGTCGAATTCGCCCGTCATACTGTTGGCGCACAGAAAGTCATACATGAGCCATTGCTTTCGGAGCCTAGGAAGATCGGCGTTGTATATGCTGATGGTGAAAGGTCTGAAATTGTTTGGTTGGTGTAGGGTGATAAGTAGATCGTCAATTTTGAAGGACTCGATTTCGAAGTCGCCAGGGTTGTGTTCATGTCTGTAGCTCTTGGGGTCGACAGGGACATCCGTCCAAAAGACGTGGGTCCGGTCGACGACACCTCGTACGTGTTTGATCTCGACATCCTGCAGCAAGCCCTTGGAATTCCACCACTTGCTAAATGAGAGAGTGACGTTCACTTCGCCAAGCGTGATGTCGAACTGGGTGTAATTCTGGTCCTCAGGAGGAATGTCCTTTCTCGCAGCAGCTATAGCGGCAGCTTCAGGAGAACCTTTTGTGACAGAAGATTTCTGGTCCTGGCCTGGTCGCCTAGAGATGAAAACGTTCTTGAAGGTAATGACACCATCCCCCCACTTGGGCACGATGGCCGACTCGAAAACGACCTTGACTCCTGAAGACTTTGTGAGATATTCTCCTACCCAGCCCGCAAGGCTCTCTTGAGCTACGACGGTGTTGATGGCGAAGACAGCTAAAGATATGAAGGTGGTGGTTCCAATGACCAGCCACAGGATATGACCAAGAGCAATCCATGAGAAAAAGCCAACCATCTCGTCGACGTTGAAAGGCCGCATACTCCTGATGGTGGCCCACTTGAAACGTACTTTCATCCTCGCCCAGAAGCCAGTGGCTGCTGCTAGCAGCTCTTCCTTACTGGGCCGGTGAAAGTTAGGCATGTGCAGCCTGTCATAGAAGTGTTCGCCACCATGGTCCTGATCTTGCTTCTTGCTTTCATTCGACTGGACGTCCCTTTTCGAATATCGCTGTTCTGGTCGCAAACCGTCTCGTCTGTGAGGAGTATCGTGGATATGCCGCCGCAGCAAGCGTATTGCAAGAGGCGAGTCCGTCGCCTCACGCAGCGTCGACCTTGCCCTCGACCTGGAAGTGAATGCGCGATGCTGGACGGAGGGTAATGCTGTAGCTCCCAGCCTTGGTGGCCCTCTCTGTGTCCATGCTGATTTTGAAGGACTTGCAGTACTGTGGGCTGACAGGAATACTGTCCTCGATGAACACCTGGCGTTTGTGGGCACTGTAGTCAACCGACGACTTTGTATCCGTTCAGGTATATGGTATGTGAAGCTCGGATCCGAGAACCGAGATATTATCTGTAGTGGTGATAGTGATGCTGCATACGTTCCAGCTGCGGCAAGGACTTTGGCATCCTTCATGCCGACTCGATGGAAGAGCGTCATCTGATATCAAACATCATTTCTAACCTCACCATCAAACTATGATGATGGACTTATGGGCGCATAGATCAAAGTCTTGGTTGATACGGTCATGCAAAGAAAAGAGGTTGGTTTACATCATCCAACTGCGATGCGCATGCGCTCTTTCCTTGTTTGTAAAACAAATCAGCACGCGTTGCAGCAAAAAGCACGTGAAAATTCCGGAAATGAGCTTGCGGAGAAGCTTAACGCAGATCTAAGCAATCCGCTAATGCCTCAGGAGATAATGACCCCACCACGTTGGTTCCTCTGTTTCTCCGTACGAGCCATGCTTCAGCACCCACATCTTTCTACGCTGTCAGCTATTGCGACCGTTGAGCAATCTCTAAGCCAAGGCTTCTGGTACTCATCGGCGCTGGTGTCGTGGAAGCTGGTCGTCAGGTTGATCCCACATGAAAGTCTTGCCATGGTTTTCGTCGGTCGAATGGTTCGCACTCCGTACGGTTGAAGGCCTTACAAATATTACAAACAAAGGTATAGATTCAACGGTCTGGCCCATGTAGACTTCCTACATGACATCACAACCTCCATGAACCCGAGAGACTATATAGATGCATTTGGCTGCCAGCTAGGATGGGCCTGAGTTGGTCGAATGAAACCGTGGCAGGGTAATAAGCGTGCATCAAACACCTTGAAGCATTCGAGGGATAAGATTCTTGTAACCGATCGAGCAACATGACATCTCAAAGCAACTTCCCGCTCGGCGGCTCAGAGGTCTCTACCGATAGGGCCACGGCTACCTGCTACTGCGGTGCTGTTCAGCTCGAGTTTGTACGCACATACCCTCCCCCAGGAGGCCTTTGTACCTTAGTACGCGCCGCTTGCTGACACAAACGCTATCAACAGCCCACCGAAGGTGATGATTATGTCGACAGCTTCATATGCAATTGTACAGATTGCCGCAAGATCACAGCCTCAATGTTCGCCAGCAACTTCATAGTCAACGACAAGGCGGTCAAACACCTCAAAGGCAGAGACAAATTGACCAAGTTTGCTCAAAACACTACTATCGCTTCGGGCAGTACAATGGAGAACCACTTCTGCAGTGTCTGCGGGACGCTCATGTACAGGATCAGCAGCGGGTTTCCGGGAAAATATGTAATGCGAATTGGCACTGTAGACGACTTCAGCCTGCACGAGACCAAGTTAAAGCCCAGGATTGAGCAGTTTGGTAAGGATCGAGTGAGTTGGTTGCAGGGTGGGGAGGGCGTACAGCAAGAGCATGGGAATTACTATGACCCGAGAAAGTGAGAGTCCTATGAAACAGTTATCGCTTGTACCAGGTAAAGCTTGTGTAGCTACAGAGCTGATACTATCGGCCATACGCAGCCGGTTTGTGGGAGAAGTGCCAAAAGCCTCGTACCCAAGATCTCGTGCTTGAAACGTCCAGGATCAGACTGGTCGACAATCATCACTGTACGCGTATATGGTTTTCTGAACCACGAGAGTAGGTGGGTTGCGGAGGTATGTCGCAGCGACTGCTCACTTCTTTCTCTGCCATCTGAGTTCTTCGTGAGCTTATCCTGCATGTACGAGTGAACAAACCCACGTGATTGACACGCGCCGATGCTGCAGCATCCTTTCTCAACATAATATCTTGACGAGACGCATGAACGATTCTGAATCACGACGCGTAGCTTTGACTCCGGGCTCGGTTCGTTAACGGAACAAATGAAGAATGCTTGAGGTCCCAAGTACAAGGTCACATACAGGACGTGTCAGTGGCAACAGGAGGGTTCCCGCCAAGCAAACAATAGGCGAGGCAGGCGTCCGCCCGCTAGCGAGAGGTGCGGAATGTAATTGGACGTAAAGCCCGTAAGTCCCTTGCACTGTCCTCGAAAAAGCAACTGGCCACCGATCGACATCCAAAATTAAGTCTACATCCCTGTGGACGCCATCGAAATTCTTTTACTCGGAGAGAACTTCAAGTATTTTTGCTTGGTTTCATCCGCATCAAGGCGGCCGTCGTAAGCGTGTCAGCACTTCGAGACTGTCTGGTTCAGGCCAGCAACAGCATATCCCCAATGTGATCGTGTCTAAGCTCGATATGGATAAGCATGCAAAAGGCTCAACGTTGGTGCTTACATAGACTGACTCAAATTTCGGAAGCCGTGGGTCATGAAGTCGTTAGTGGTCCAACAATGCATGGTTTGACAGGATGTACAAAGAAGCCTTTTCTGGTCAGCAGCCCTAGTACAGGGTGTGGCTCAAACAGACGTCTTTCCACCAATAAGGATGACATCGCAATACCAAATTGCTGGACTAACGGAGCTAATTTCACGAGGTTCTGTCAGCCGCTGACTGAACTCCGCTCCTAACGGAGACGGTCCCATGCACCCTTGCCAGGTACTGGAAGCGGATCTTGCTGATCACTATATCAGAAGTCGTGCCCGCCTGAGTCGCTTCAGCTGCTTCCACGCCTGTATATCCTGTGGGTCACGTGTATAGACAGCTCAAAACTGCGCGACAATATGGCTGCCAGTAAGTCGGAAGACAATACCACAATGACCACCTCTTCACGAGGCTCAGATATCTCACCAATCTCGACACCTCCTCCAGAGAAGTCTACTGGCGAACAGCACCTCGATCTCGAGCGGTTCGGTGAGCAAAATGGTTATGCTCTCGACGAGACTGTGCTCAAGCGTCAGCTGGGTTTACCGGCAGATGCTGTCCTGAAGAAAGACTCCACTGGTCGAGTGCTCATCCCTCAGCCATCCGACTCACCGCTCGACCCGCTCAACTGGTCAGTCTGGAAAAAGCGCAGCATCCTCGTCATGTTAGCAATCGCATCCTTCACCTGCGACTACTCTGCAGCGACTGGTGCGTCAGCTCTCCTGGTCCAGGCCGAAACATGGCGTATCAGCCCCAACACCGTCAATCACGCCACGGCAGGCAACACTTTCATGCTTGGCGTTGGCGGTCTTTTCGTCGTCTGGCTATCTGCCTACTTTGGGCGTCTTCCCGTTCTCTTCTACTTTACCATAATTGCTGCAGCGACAGCTGTCTGGTCTGCCGCAGCGAACTCCTTCGAATCCTACATGGCATCCCGTATCCTCAATGGCTTCTTCGTTGTCGCCGCGGCTGGAGGTGGTTTGATGTGGATCAACGACGTCTTCTTCTTTCATGAACGGCCCCGCATGATCAACATCTGGTCTTGTGCGATTATTCTCTCGCCATTCCTCGGCCCACAATTTATGGCCGCAGTGCTACAGGTGTCCTCGTGGCGTGTGGGAATGTACCTGAACTTCGGCATCATCATGGCATCGCTCGTGACCATCATTCTCATTGGTGACGAGACGTTCTTCCCTCGCCACAAGCACGCCGCAGAGATCCCTGACATATATGCGAAGCCCCGCTGGCAGCGTCTCCTTGGCCTTGCTCAGACCAAGACGCACTACACTGACAACACTTTTCTCCGGGCGGGTACGCGTCTGGGACTCACTGCGACCCGTCTGCCCATCTTCATAATCTGCTTCTTCTACTTCCTCGATTTCGGCTTCACCGTGGCAAACAACACCACAATTTCGGGTAAGTTACCTGTCGCGTTTCTACCACGCAACGAGTGTCAGCTACAGCATCGTTATTGGGACACACTGTACATTGTGTCTCGATCTGATCGCCTGCGCAGTCTCTAGCCGCGTTGGCTCTCAGCGTTTTTCAAACACTTAGCACTTACTAACTTTGAAATAGTCATCGTGGTCCCAGCCTACGGACTCGACTATTACGGACTCGCCGCGATCTACTGTGCTCCGGTCCTCGGCGCCCTCCTCTGTATCCCACTCGGCCACTACCTCTTCGACTTCATCGGCAAGCTGTGGGCCAAGCGCCACAACGGCATCATCGCACCCGAAGCACGTCTGATTCCTATCTGGATTGTGCTACCGCTCAAGATAGCAGGCTACAACATGATCGGTGTGACTGTGCAGCGACATCTGAATCTCTGGGTTTTGATCGTGGGTTGGGGCATGCATAACCTTTCTACTGTTCTCACCACCTCCGCCGTCGCAGCCTACCTCATCGATTGCTACCCCGAGGCGTCGGGAGAATCAGCCGCGTTGCTTAATTTTTCCAGGACGCTTGCAGGCTTCATCCTGGGTTATGTCCAATTGACTTGGGCCCAGGCTGCGGGACCTGAGGTGGAATATGGCATCCAGACGGCAATCATGGGCGGTGCGTTCTTGTTCTTTGTGGTGCCACTAACGTTCTTTGGTGCGAGGATCAGGAAGATCCAGGGGCCACTTAAGTTCAAGACGAACTAGAAGGGTGCTCAACGCGCAGTCTCTGTTGTGACACATGGTACAAACAAATCGCCAAGACCTAGAATGATAGTATACATTTCTCGTTATTGACGGCCACCTATGACAACGTTCTTTGGCACGTTGACGCTCGGGTTGGGGGCCTGATTCCGATTGTCGCTAGTGCCGTGAGCTCCTCCAACCGCTCTATTGTTCCCATGGTCTCGTCCTTTTCCCAAGATTCTCTGCTCACATTTCCCATTACCCTATTGTGTGCAACGTTTAGTAGGCGGCGGGCGTTGGACCCACGTCGGCATCGTGACACGCAGGTACTTACAATTCTGGTGGACGACTGTACCTTAAGGAGAGCGTCAATGTCTGACGATCAGCGCTAGCCTCGAAATAGTTAGGCCCGTATCAGGAGATGCCGGCCTTTCTTCTTCTTCTCTCACTCCTTCTCTCTTCGTAGACAACTTGCGAATGCGCCCAGCCATTTACCACGATGCCTCCTGATAGGACCGACTTCGCGCATAGTGCCACTGCAGTCTGCCAATGCCGTGTGGCGCCTCTTTTCACTACGCGCTAGGCGTAAAGTTGGCTCTGGACGAGCTCGGACGAGCTTCGAAGGCTAACCTGATTCAGCGTTGTGAGCAGAAGAGCCGATGTCTGTCAATCGAGGATAAATAGTGATGGTGAAGCGCTCCGTGCTTCTCGTAGACTCACTGCACACACCACGGCAAGTCAGTATCGTTCGCACGCTTTCACCATGGATCTCGGCGCTATTCTCAACAGAACCTACGACGTCTATAAGTTCGACCCAAAGACCAGTATACCCGACTTGAGCGACAAGACCATCGTGGTGACGGGAGGCAACGCCGGTCTAGGATTCCATTCCATCCTGCACCTAGCGCAGCACAACCCACACAGGATCTATCTCACAGCTCGATCGCAAGCCAAATATGACTCTGCCTTGGCTGAGATCCGCAAGCAGATCCCAACAGCAGATAGCATGATCCGCTTCATCCAGCTAGACCTCGCCTCGCTAGCATCCACCAAGCAGGCAGCTGAGCAGATCCTCGCCGACGCTTCCCGCCTCGACATCCTCATGAACAACGCCGGTATCATGGGCGCGGCTCCAGCGCTAAGTCCTGACGGCTACGAGATCCACTTCGCAACCAACCATATGGGCCACGCTCTCCTCACCAAACTGCTCATGCCCCTGCTCCTACGAACAGCCGAGAACACAACATCCAGCGTGCGCATCGTCAACGTCTCAAGCGGCGCAGCCCACGTCGCCGACTCTGCCACTGGCTTCGACGAGAACCTGGTCAAGACCGACATGTCCTCCTTCGGCGGCTCAAACGGCAACATGATGTCTCGCTACGGCCAGTCGAAGCTCGCCAACGTCCTCCACGCAAAGGGCCTCGCGAAGCACTATCCGGCCATCACTTCCGTCTCCATCGCGCCCGGCCGTGTCAAAACGGGCTTGCTCGACGGTATGTACAGAGACGGTAGAGACAGGGCTTACGCCTGCTTCCAGAGGATCTACGATGTTGTCGTGGGCGCGATGACACCAGAGGTTGGAGCGTACACGCAGGTGTGGGCGGCAACGGACGCCAAAGAGCATGTCAAGGCGGGCGTAATGTACAACCCGGTCGGGAAAGAAGACGCAGGAAATAAATTCTCGAACGACGAGAAGATGGTCGATAGGCTTTGGGCATTCACCGAAAGCGAGCTGAAGAAACACGGGTATTAATTATGCTCCCTTCCGTTGACTTGGTTTCCGACGTATTTTTCCCCACCCCGCTGTCCAACCGCACGCGCTCCCCATCGCGACCCTGTTCTCTCCATATCTCGCGCAGCATTCTCACTTCCTCACCACCAAGGACCCCTATCTTTATCTGGTATATCAAATATCTTTGGGAACTCCTCACGCATCCAGTCGTGGCACTTATACATGCGGAAGTAAGCCTTGCCCGTCAAGTGGTTTGGGAACTTCCCAGACGATTCTCCTTCCTTCGCCTGAGCAAGCATAGGGATCCAGTCGTCGACGCAGTTGGTGTCGCTTCTGTAGAAGCGACAGGCCATTGTTGGGGTTCCGTCGAGGAACTATCGAGCGACCGATGTTAGATTAGGTTCGGGGAAGAATGGTGATGAGAGAAAAAGAAAGGACGGGTAGTATGACTTACCTCGTAGGTGCTGCCCTCGTCGCCCTTGTTGTTGGAGTCTGGGATCGGCCTGCAGACGTCCCACTCGATAACGTCGACGATACATGGCTTCACGCTTTCGTCTACGCCTGGGTGGTCGCAGACTTTGAGGGATGGCGGGCCCCGTTTGGTCGGGGCTGCTGCGACCGTCGAGGTCAGGAGGGCCGAGACGAAGGGGACCAGCAAGGATTGGAGATACATTGCTATATACCGCTGGAGAGGTATGAACTGAAGGACTGGGTTGAGCTGTGGTGGTGCTTGTTGAGCGGACTTAATCGGTTTCCTTTTCTATGAACTTTGAACTGAAGTGACGGACAGCCGGAGTAGTCTGCTTGGAGACGTTGGAATACGGAAGGAATCCTGGGAGGCTTATATAGTCTGACAGACGAATACTGCCTCGCTACGAATATATGATTCGAGCAGGTTTGAAATCAATTATGTCCATTTACTTGCTCTGCTTGGCTTAGATGCCTAGTATCAAACTTTCAGATCTGCGCGTTTTAGACTGAGATGTATCTGGTACTCGGGTCCCAGGCATCTAAATTGCTCAACCACAATACACGCTACCACACCGTACATAGCACAATGACTGGTACCTGTCGTGGTGCTGTGGAAACATTTTTGATCATCCTTGGATGTGGTGAGCTTGTCTTGTTTCATAGTGCCGCCGTCCCTTGATCATTCTTGCCTTCAGTTGAAAGTAGGTACATAGCACATTACTGATTACGGACTTCTCCTGTCATGCAAGCATTCAGTGCTCTCCATGCAAAGTGGATTGGACAAAAAGCCAGCACTACTCAAGCGGCACATAGTATGCGCAAGTCGGCCATGGTGTCTCAGACCTATCACCGTTCTGCACCTCGTTGATACCGCGCTGCGCGGCTCAAAGTCTATTGGTCATCTTCTCTTCCAGGCTAGATCTTTGCGTAAGCTATAGGCGTAACTAAAGGCTATCAACCGCAAGCAATAAGTGGAGCCTCGATATACCGCGTATCAGGCATCAACGTATCCACACTAAAACTTGCGCAATTGGTTGCGCTGGTCATTGAGCATCTTGCCTTGGATCTTCAGCCGCTTTCTGTGATGGCCACATGCATACAGATTCGTTTGGGATGCACGATGAAAGACCCTTGACAATGTACACAGCGTCAACCATGACCGCGCAGCATGACTTGCTCTGACATGACTGCGGGTGCGACGAGGGTACTCGGCACTTGCTTGTACTCGTTTATCCTCAAAGGCAAACAGGGTCATCAATGCTTTGTCGACCGACGACATGCGCCCGAAGATACGCCACTGGCAGAACAGAGACGATGAATTCCGACTGGGTGTGATCACAACTGCGTCAGACGGACGTTGCTAGGAAATGCGAACAATGCCAATTGGAATCTTGATTCATTTCTCTTTGCTAAAGCCATGCTTAGCTTTGAGTATCTGGGAGTATGGAGTGCAGCTGTCTGAACCGCGCTCCTGCAGATCTCCTCCTCATGCTACCTCTGGACTTGCCAGCTTACTACTATTTACTATACCGATCCGACCATGCTCCCATCAACATCTCGTCGTGGTCACATACATCGTTCGGTCTTGCCCTAGCAATCCTCAACACATGCGTATGTATTCCATGGTCCTAATATATGAGGGAGATTCGTTATGTCGTAAGTATTTTCCAAACCCGACGCCGCGCCTGCTGGAGCCAGAAGGCTCTCGAGGCAGAAATGCAAAAGCAAAAAGTGGGTATCGTCTGCAAACCGCCGCAAAATGCACTTCATCAAATCAGCAAAAAGTCCCAGCAGTTCTCTCGCATCACATCTCGCCAGTGCACCTCTTGCATTGATCGGATCTGTGGAGTGGCACTATGCCCGAAATTCCCGTTGAGAGGAGGCAGAGGCGAGCCATTGGCGGTGCCGAGAGGACTGACACCGCCGGCAGTGATGGGCGTGGCTTCGCAGACTGTGGCAGAAAGCGCAATGTCGTCATTTCTTCGCCAGACTTCGTTAAGCAATTTGTACATTCGTCCGATGTTACCAGTCTTGCCAGAGACACCTAACAGTTCGATACGTTCGGCCAGAACTGTTCGGAATCGTGAGCTTGGAACGGAGCTTGAGCCAGCAATGAGCAACGGCCAGACTAGTGATCTATCAAAGCCATCGGGGCCGTTTGGGATGAACGTCAGCATGTCGGTGATCTGCTGAACGAGGTTGACTGAAGCTTGGCCATATCGGTCGAACCCAGGCACTAGTGAGCACAAGTAGAGTCGAAGTGCTTTCCTGAAGATTGCAGTAATGTTGCGCGAGAGCTGTCGAGGACGAATCGCACCAGAGCTAGACCACGGATGTTGGATGACCTCATTAGAGTTCTCTGTGGCATCAAGCTGTTGACCGAGGGACTGTACATGTGAGCAAACACCGATGTCATCCAAACGCTTATCAAGTCGGAGAGCATCGAGGCAGGACACTTCCGATAGCAGGTACATCACGTTATCTTGACATCCCATAAGTTCAGCCAGGCCCGTGCTACCCGCTGCTAGATGACGGTTCCGGTAAGTGTCAGCAAACACTGGGGCTCGACCAAGCATTGTCGAGCCAAGGATATCGATCCAAGCGGTAAGTGTCATATTGAACGGCGGATGACCACCAAGATCCTGAGCGGGTGTTTGTTCTAGCATTTGTGGCAAGTCAAGTTTCCGAACAGGCTCAACTGCGGCCTGGAAATGTTGGTGCCATGGGATGTCGCGTTCCATGTCGTCCGCGTGACCTGTGATGCATTGAAGAGATATCATTCCTAGAGTGGCTTCCACGACCTGAAGGTGATTCGAGTCGGCGCCAAGGCTAGCAACCACTTCCTGCACGAAGGCGTATTTGTGCGTCAAGATGTCTCCGTCAATGTTCTCAGATGTGTTGAGCCCCATCGACTTCATGTGCATTGCGGCCGCGCCGAGGCAGCAATGGAAGTAGGCCTTGTTTGTTTCAAGAGCTGGTAATATGACATCAGATTTCACAGAGCCGTGTTGGTTGACCTCCAGGATTGGAAATACCATCGGTAAAACGTTCTGGACAAGATGATTGAGAAGTGGCTGATCACAATCATCGACTTCGATTTGAGCAGTCTGGGTCGATGGTGGCATTTGGGGGCCGTGTGAGAAATCAAAGAAGTTGAAGTCAAGGCCTTCTTCACCGTTCCAGTCCTCGGCTGGTGTTTCAAATTGTGCTGCCTGCAAGTACTCGTCGCCTGTGAACGACGGGAGTACCGAATGAGGAGGTGGGGGTACAAAGGTACTGAAAGTTGAGATTGACGAGTCTCGGCGTGTCGGGATGTCGTTGACATACATCTGTCTTTCGGTCTTCACATCGACTTCATATGTGTAGCCTTGACCAAACATGTCTGGGTGAGAGAGTGGGAAGTACTGCTGCGCGTGAGGGTCGTAGAAGCCAGGAGTGGCAGCGAAGGCTGGGTCGAGGGCGACATCGTCGAAGTCGTCAGATTCTTCTGAGTCGGCTCGGCCGTACATGTCTGGCGGAGCCATTGCATGCCGCATGCTGGATGGTAGCTTGGTGGTATCTTGGAGCGAAGTCTTCTCGTTCGTCTTAGTGCGCTTGATGATAGACTTGATGTGGTCCTTCTGC
>Ga0066648_10001677_pt1 | contig 11689 bp, 16 predicted proteins | sample CryGeyCG12114_NA_FD_59537 | JGI IMG/M metagenome (GOLD analysis project Ga0066648, IMG submission 59537) | Groundwater microbial communities from aquifer - Crystal Geyser CG19_WC_8/21/14_NA | ecosystem: Environmental > Aquatic > Deep subsurface > Groundwater | place: USA: Utah: Grand County... | reverse complement strand
CATGGTGAGCCAGAAGGCGGGCGGCACCGGCTCCACGGGCGGGCAGAACACGGGCGTGCCGTACTCCTCGCTGTCCTGGACGCCGCACCCGAAAGCGTCGGTTGCTCGCGGTTCGTTCAACGCTGGCGGTACCGACGACGACGACTTGCAGGACGACCTTCGCGCCGCCTTCTGTCACGCCCTGATCTGGGTGTACACCGGCAGCCGTCCGAGCGCGCAGAAGTCGATCGAGATCATGAACGCGTGGGCGCAGACGCTCAACATCATCCAGTTCGACCTGACGCAGTACCAAGACGGGAAGTTGCTCGCCGGCTGGACCGGGACCATCTTCGCCCGCGCTGCCGAGCTGATGCGCTACACGTACACCCCTCAGGCTGGCGAGACCGCACTGGATGTCACGAACGTCAAGCGCGTTTTCAATGACGTGTGGTGGCCGCGTGTTGGTGTCGGGCACTCTGGGGTCGGCTTCAACACGTACACGTCGATGGCTGACACGGCGACGCAGATCGCCGTCTTCCTCGACGACTCGTCAAAGTGGAACTACGCCACGCAGTATGTGCGGCGGATCATGCCGGGTCTTGCTTACCTGACGGGCGACGACAACCCCTGGTCGTGGGGTGGGCCGCAGAACCTCACGTATGCGGACGGCACCGTGCTCAACGCGCCGCTGGGTCTGCCGATCCCGCCCGACTCGGTCAGCCCGCCCGACTCGAACGTCTACAACCGGTCGAACTCGAGCGCTGTCGGCTTCATGACTTCGTGGACGAAGCCGACGTCGCTGCCGAATGGTTTGTGGGGCGAGATGGGCCGCGACATGCACCACACGGCGATGGGCCTTGCGGGCATCAGCAATGCGTGCGAGACCGCTTGGCATCAGGGCCTTGACTTGTACGGCGAGATCCAGACTCGCTACACGACGACGGTCGAGCTGTCGACGAAGTTTATCTACGACCGGTTCGTGAACAACATCGATCCGCCTCCGGGATGGCCGTTCGCGGTGTCGGTGTCGAACGCTGCATCGAAGTCGTATGCCACGTCGACTCAGCGCGCGTGGGGTGAGATCGCCTACAACCACTATGCGCGCAGGAGGGGTTTGAGTTTGCCGAACCTGACCGCCTACGTGAACGACTATGTCCGTCCCTCTGCCTACGACGCGGACCTGCACATCTGCTATGAGACGCTGACGTCTTACGGGACTCCGTGATGGCTAGCCTTTCTGTGCCATACGTGGTCAGCGCAAAGGTCCCAGGTAAGACGCTCAGGTTCTACAAGGCTGGCGTCTTGGTTCGGCCTGAGGTGTGGCATTGGGTCGACCAGAAGCTGGTCAAGGTACTCGACGGTCCGTCGAACGCTTAGGCGACCGTCGTGCGCCCTTCTGCTACGACGCGGGTCGTTTGTCGGCATGGTCGTGTGCTTCACGGTGCGCGGCCTGACGCGGTGGCTTGTGTGTGTTGCGGCAACGACTACCGCAGTCCGGGTCCGCTGTGCCTTGCGTGCCGTTAAGCCCAACGCTTCCACTTTGATAGACGGGAGATGCGATGCCTGACCTGAACCCTGGCGATGGTGGCGCTGCGAAGTTGAAGGCTTACTGGGTCAGAGGACCAGGGGCTCTCAAGATTGCGTGGGGCGCTCCCGGCGACTTCGATCGTTGTGTGTCCGAGCTGAGCAAGTACGTGGGACCTGGCATCGTTAAGGGCCTGTGTAGTAACTACCACCTCGCTGCTCTCGGCGTACGGCCAGGGCAAGAGCACTAGTGGCTGACGAACCTGCCGTCAGCATTGAAGCGTCCAACGATCTCGTGCAGGAGAAGTTGAGCGAGGCGCTGCACCAGATCTACCCGGGCGATGTGCCGCTGAAGTTCGTAGTCATCATGGAAACACTCGACGCCGACGATGGCGGCCGAAGCATCGTGCACTTCACCCACAACGACGCCCGCTTCTGGGACACGCTCGGCCTGATCGAGTGGCTGAAGACCGTGGTCAACAACGCGATGGTGCAGCCGTGAGCGCTAGAATCTAAGTTGAAAGAACCCGGCGACGGTTGCAGCCGCCCCGGGTAGTGGCCAGTCCTGTGAAGGGGACCGACGTGAACGATGGTACGCGAGAGTGCTCCCGATGTGGTCAGTCCCTAGACGGCCTGAGCTACCGGTTTAAGAAGCACCCAGCATGCTCGGAGCCTGAGGTGCATCGGACTCGAAAGTGCACTTGGTGTGATACCGAGTTCACATACAAGAAGAGCCGTGGAACTGATAGGACCTACTGCTCGATTGGCTGTCGTCGATCACGCCACGCGTCATTGGCCGAACCAGTCCTGGACCGCTGCACTGTCGAGAATTGCTCGACCCCGATACGTTCGTCGGGTTCTTCGTACTGCGAAATGCACTACGGACGCATGCGAAGAAACGGCCATCTCGAGCCGACTGTTCGTCGAGGAAACGGCACCTGTCACTACTGCGGCGGGTTAGCTCCTGGCAAGCTCGTCTTCTGCACACCGCTGTGCGCTACGCGCGAGCGCGCAGGTCGACCACTAGATAAGCGAGCTTGCGCTGTATGTGATGTTGAGATACCGGCAGCGTCTCACTGGCGCCGCATCTATTGCGGTCGTGAGTGCAGGTGGATCGCGTTCCGAGCGCGCCGATACGATGTACCCGTCAAGCAATACCAGAACGACATGCGGGCCGGTTGCGCCATCTGTGGAGAAACTAGACAGGACTTAGTGACTGACCACAGTCACAAGACTGGTCGGTATCGGGCGATGCTATGCGGCTCATGCAACGTGGGGCTGGGTATGTTCAAGGACGACCAGTCCTTGCTTCTGCTAGCAGTGGGGTACTTGAGCCAACATGCCGAGAGCTCCTAAGTTCTGCGGTGCTACGGGTTGCACGGTCAAGGTCACGACCACTTACTGCATCACACACGAAGCTGAGGCTCAGGCCCGGATGGATGCAAACCGTGGCACTAGCAGACAGCGTGGCTACGACGGCAAGCATGACTGGTCTGCCGTGAACGCTAAACGAGCAGCGGTCAAGGCGGGTGCCTTGTGTCCTCGGTGCGGCGAGCCGATGCTGGCAGGCCAGTCGCTTGACTACGGCCACGTTATTGCGCGCGTATTTGATTCTTCAAGTCGCGCGACTCGCGTAGAACATGCGAAGTGCAATCGGAGTGCTCAACATCTGAACGGGTAGGGCACCCCTCCCCCGGGGTCCCTTGCCGTGGACCGGGACGTACTGCCAAATGACCTGCCTACGGTTCCCAGGATTCTGAAAGGAGGGCGGAGATGCCCGCTGCAAAAAAGCATCCTTCTACGCGAGCGCGCATGAACCGCGCTTCTTCAGCAGCGGTGCTGTCAGATCCTGCTGCTCGATCCGTACGCCCTCTTCCAGATACTCGCCCTTGGCACGACCTCACCCGTCAGTGGTGGTCGGATCTTTGGACATCGCCGATGTCGGGTGAGTATCACTCGTCCGACTGGTACCAACTGATCCTTCTGGCTACGGCCTACGACCTGCTCCTCCAGGATGATCTGACGCCGGGTCAATTCAAGGCGCTGTCCGAAGAGGTCAGAGCACATCGGTCTCCATTCGGCCTCACTCCTTACGATCGCCGTCGTCTTGAGTGGACGATCGAGCAGGCGGAAGAGTCCAAGGATCGCGGCCAGGCACGTCGGCAGCGCCAGGCTCCGCAGCCTGCTGCCTCCGACGACCCTCGGAGTGTGCTGAGGCTCGCGTGAGTCTGCTCATGGTTCCCTCTATGGAGGGAGAAGCCTGGCCGACGCTAGGCCCGCAGGTCGCTTCGCTTCTTGAAGAGCAGTCGATCTTCGGGCCGGGGTCGTTCAAGGGCCAGCCATACAAGTTGAGTGCTGACTGGCGCGCGGCGCTCTACCGCATGTACGAGGTGTACCCCCAGTGGCATCCGTTCGCGGGTCGGCGACGATTCAAGCGGGTGGGACTGTCGGTTCGCAAGGGCCTCGCAAAGACCGAGTTCATGGCCCAGGTCGCGTACGCCGAGCTGCACCCCGACGGCCCGGTCCGCTGCGACGGTTTCGACGCAAATGGCGAGCCTGTCGGACGTCCAGTGGTCGACCCGTATATTCCGCTGCTCGCGGTGACGGTGGAGCAGGTTGAGGAGTTGGCTTACGGCGCGATGTACGTGCTGTGCACCGAAGGCCCTGACGCCGACCTGTTCGATGCCACGCTCGATCGCATCCTGCGGCTTGGGTTGCGCGGGGAGGCTGACGGCAAGTGCGTTCCGCTGTCGAACTCGCCGGGTGCTCGAGATGGTGCGCGAACAACGTTCCAAGGATTCGACGAGCCGCACCGTCTCTATCTGCCCCGCCAGGTACAGGCGCACGAGACGATGGTTGCGAACCTTGAGAAGCGCGTTCTAGAAGACCCGTGGGGTCTCTACGTCGGCACCGCAGGCGAGCCTGGTCAGGGCAGCATCGCGGAGGGCCTACACCATGAGGCCGAGTCCATCCAACGTGGCGAGATAGACGAGCCCGAACTGTTCTACCTGCACCGCGAAGCCGCACCCGGGCACGACATCACGACCCTTGAAGGCCGCATCGCTGCCGTCGAGGACGCGACGGGTCCTGCCGGCGAGTTCGGTCCTGGGCAGTTCCGTAGCATCGCTCGGCAGTGGGACCGTCCAGCCGCCGACAAGAAGTACCTTGAGCGTGTATGGCTGAATCGTTGGACGCGCTCCGATGAGCAGGCGTTCAACGTCAAGCGCTGGACAGACGACCTCGGCATCGCTGAGCCGATCCCTCTCGGGTCTTTCGTCGCTGCTGGCTTCGACGGTGCTCGCTTCCGCGACTCGACCGGTATCGTCATCACCGATATTGCCACTGGTCGTCAGCAGCTCTGGGCGACGTGGGAACGCCCGGCAGATGTTGAAGAGTGGGAGATCCCTGAGCGTGAAGTCACCGAGGCCTGGGTCGATCTTCAGTCCAAGCACGTTCTTTGGAACTGCTACGGCGATCCTCCGCACTGGACGGAGACGTACGGCTCGTGGGCTGCGAGATGGCCTGACAAGTTCACAGAGTGGTGGACGAACGCAACAGCCAAAATGGCCCGCGCAGTTCGCTCCTACTCAGAAGGCATCAAGTCCGGGGCGGTAACCCACGTTTCTCGCCCTGGAAATCCGTTGGACGAGGCGTTTGACCGTCACATCGCAGCCGCAGGCCGCAAGGATGTCAATCACTGGGACGAAGATCAGCGCCTCTTTGTGCTGCGAAAGATCCACGAAGACCGCAAGTTCGACAACGCTATGGCGGGTTGCTTGTCGTGGACGGCCTACCTTGACGCAGTCAAGACTGGGGCCAAGCCCCCAGCTGACGATTGGTTCATGCCGTACCGCGTGAGATGAACCGAGTTGCCCGCACACCCGAAGACCCTTAGGAGGCTGCGTGATCGACACGACGGTCCCCTATTCGGACGGCTGGTGGCTTCAGCGTCTGTCTAACCAGCTCCGTGAGCAGGCGGTCCACTGCGAGGAGTTGCAGCAGCGGTATGAGGGCAACTCTCCGCTTCCGTTCGTGTCGTCGCTTCAACAGGCTGCGGTCCGTTGGTTTGTGGAGAAGTCCCGGACGAACTTCGAGCGGCTGATCGTCTCGTCGGTGCTGTCGCGGCTGCGGATCAGCGGCCTGCGTACCTCTGTCGACAACGACGAAGGCGGCGACGCTGAGGCGTTCGACCAGTGGAAGCGCGCTCGCATGAAGCTTGTGACGTTGGACGCGCACAAGATGATGCTGGCGATGTCCCGCTCGTACATCGTGGTCGGCAAGGACTCTGGCGGACGCCCTCTGGCTACCGCCGAGGATCCGCGTTTCGTCACTGCGATCACCGACCCGGCCGACCCGTACCATGTCCTGGCTGCGCTCAAGTTGTGCCACGACGACGTGAACGACCGTGACGAGGCCTACCTATACCTCCCGGGCCGTGTGGCCGTTGCGACGCGCGACAGGAAGTCGACAGGTCTGCGTAACTCGGTGGGCTTCTCAGCCGTCTCGTTCGCGTGGGACGAGGAGCGGTCGGTCGACATCCCGGAGCTTCAAGCGAAGGGCGCGACCGAGGACCTGCCGGCACTTCCTGCGCTGGCGCCGATCGCTCCGTTCTTCAACGAGGACGGCATGGCTGAGTTCGAGCCGTTCTTGAACGTGATCGACCGGATCAACCAGCAGATCTTGCAGCGGATGACGATTGCTACGGTTCAGGCGTTCAAGCAGCGGGCTTTCAAGGGCCTGCCGACTTCCGATCCGAAGACTGGCGCGAAGATCGACTGGAATGACATCCTTGTCGCTGACCCCGGCTCGGTGTGGAACATTCCCGCGTCGATTGAAATTTGGGAGTCCGGGCAGGTCGACTTCTCGGGGATCTTGCTGGCGATCCGCGACGACGTGAAGGATCTGGCCGCGACTTCCGGTACGCCGCTGTACTCGGTGACGCCTGACGTTGCCAACGGATCGGCTGAGGGCGCGTCGTTGCAGCGCGAGATGAACGTGTTCAAGGTCGAGTCGCGCATGGACCGCACTGAGCCGTCGCACGAACTCGCCAGCGAACTCCTGTTCCGCATGGCTGGCGATGAGAGGCGCGCCGACCCCGGGGCTGTGCAGATCATCTGGGCTCCCGTTCAGCGGTACTCGCTCGCCGAGCGGGCATCGGCTATCTCGCTCACCAAGGGCGTTATCCCCCGCTACCAGCAGCTCACCGAGATCTGGGGCATGGACCCGTCGCAGGCGGATCGTGCGATGTCCGAGCTGACCGACGATATGGTGTTTGCCCAGCAGATGAACAGTTCAGACCCGACTGTTCCTATTGCTGCCGACCCGAGCGCATCGCCGCCTGCAACCCTTACGCAGAAGGCGACTGCGTTTGGCGTGCTCATCAGATCTGGTGTAACGCCGGAGTCGGCAGCCGCGCAGACAGAACTGTCTGGCGTGAAGATGATTCCGGACTTTGTCCCGGTCACGATCAAGGACGCGACCCCTGAGCCTCGGGTCAACTAGTGGACGATGACCGGCTCGAGGAACTGGCTCGGGCGGTGCAGGTCCAGGAGGCTGCCCGCACATCCGCCGAGCAGCAGATCAATGCCCTCGTGCTGGCGGCGGTCCGCGACTTCTCCGACTGGTACGGCACTTCGGCGATCACGTCTTGGGCGCGGGCGCTGGTCAGGCGTGTGCAGCCCGTGCAGCGTTCCCTGGCGCGCTCAACGGACGCGTACCTGGCGTCGGTGGCCTCTGTCACCACAGGCCGCAGGGTCCGCCCTGTGGGGTCTGTGGATGTGTCTACGCTCCGCTCGGGCGTCACTCACGAGGGTGCTTACGGGCGCGTCGCTGAGTCGTACCGCTATCAGGAGTACGCACTTCAGCGGTCGTCGTCTCCAGCCGACTTGGCGACTCCAGACGAAGCCGCTACTAAGCGCGCGCTTGATGTCGCTGGAACTGATGCGATGTTGGTGCCTCGGGCCCAGTCGCAGAAGTTCATGACGCGGTCGCCAAGGATCACAGGCTATCGGCGGATCATCCACCCGGAACTGTCGAAGACGGGAACTTGCGGTCTGTGTGTGGCTGCGTCTGATCGTCTCTACGGTCCGACCGAGTTGATGCCGATTCATCCGCCTACTTGTCACTGTGTGCCGCTACCGGTGTATGACGGCAAGGACCCGGGAAGCATCCTCAACAAGCGCGACCTGGACCGTCTTTACCGTGATGCCGGTGACTCGACTTCCGGCGATGCGCTGCGACGTACTCGATACCAGGTCAACGACAACGGCGAACTCGGACCGGTTCTGGCTGAGAAGGGCTATAAGGACCCTCAGTCCGGGCGTCGAGAGCGTAAGCAGCCGATTGGCTCTACGCCGGTCGAGTTGACGCCAGAGCGGGCTCAAGTAGTCCTGGAAGGTCAGAGGAAGGCCCTGGCGAAAGCCCAGGAGCTTGCCGACGCCGATCCGCAGAAGTGGGGCCAGTACCTGTCTCAGGTGCAGGCACGCATCGCCGATCTTGAGAAGACCGCTGATTCCTGAGCGGCACTCCCTTAGTTCACCCGCACGGCCTGGGTCATGGCCGGTTCCCGCCCACGGTGCGCGTTCAAGCGCCGGTCGAAAGAAGGCACCATGCACAAGCGCAAGATCACCAGCCTGATCGTCAAGACCGCCGATGGCGAGCCTGATGCTGGCGGTAGTGGTGAGCCCGATCCCGACGCCCCAAAGGGCGGAGATCCCGGCAAGGGTTCTGAGTGGACTCCTCCTTCCTCGCAGGAGGAATTCGACAAGATCATCACGGCTCGGGTGGCGCGTGCGACCAAGCCGTACAAGGGACTCGACATCGACGACCTGAAGGCCAGGGCAGCCCGCGCGGATGCCTTGGATAACGAGTTGGCGTCGGAGACCGAGAAGGCCGTAAGGGCTGCCCGCGAGGAAGAGAAGAAGTCGGCGCGCAGCGCCTACGCACCCCGTCTGGTCCAGACCGAGTTCCGGGCGCAGGCCAAGGGTGTGCTGTCAGCCGACCAGCTCGATGCGCTACTCGAAGACCTTGACCTGTCCAAGTACCTGACGGACAACGACGAGGTTGATGTGGAGCGCATCGAGAAGAAGGTCACCGCTTTCGCCCCCCCGCCCAAGGAAGAGGCTCCGCCGCCGCGCGGAACCGACTTCGGTCAGGGCCGTCGTGCCGCACCCGCCCCCAAGGGTGTTGACGCCGGTCAGGCGCGGTACGAGGCGACGCGGAAGAAAAGCACACCTCCTCAGCGATAGCTGACCCTTAGAAGGAGCACCAAATGGACCTCAGCGTCCGCACGGATTCTGTTGGGGCTGACGATCAGTCCTGGATGGGATCCCGGCACGGCACGAACAACGCTCGGACGGTGACGCTGGCGAAGGCCTCGTTTACCCCCGCAACTCACTACCCGCAGGGCTTTGTGCGCTCGGGTACTCCGCTGGCGAAGTACACCAGCGGTGGTAACACGGGCCTGTACGGGCCTTACACGCCGGGGGCTACGGATGGTTCGCAGACCTTCGTCGGTCACCTTCTGACCCCGGTTTCGGTCACGTCGGGGACCGGCAACATCGTTGCCGCTCTGATGGACCACGGTCGTATCGTCGAGGCTCGCCTCCCGATCGCGATCGACACCGCCGCCAAGACTGCGGCCGCCGGCCGTCTGATCTACGTCTGAGAAGGGAGGACTGACCAATGGCACTCTGGACTGACATCGTCGACCCCGCAACCCTCACCGGGTTTGTCCGGGCTGATCTCGCCGACTATGAGGCGAACCGCAACACCCTGGCCGCGTTCCTTCCGAACCGGCAGATCAACGACATCATCGTCAGGTTCTCGTCGGGTGGCGCTGGCCTCACCGATGTGGCGATGTACCGCTCGTACGATGCGGAGACGCGGATCCAGTCGGGTCCTGCTGCTCAGCGTCAGACCGTCGAGCTTCCGCCGCTCGGTTCCAAGACCCGCGTGTCGGAGTACGACCGTCTCCGTTCGATCGGGGCTGACTCGCCGGAGGCGGTTCTGACGTCGATCGAGCGCGTTGCTGTGCAGCGTGCTCGTGCGGTCGCTGACCGTGTCGAGGTCGCTCGCGGGGCTGCTCTTGTCAGCGGCACCGTGTCGATCAACGAGAACGAGTTCGTCGCTACCGCTGACTTCGGTCGCGCTGCCGGTCACACTGTGACCGCTGGCACGCTTTGGTCTGCTGGTTCTCCGACTCCGCTGTCTGACCTGGCTGCGTGGACGCAGACCTACATCGACGCGAACGGGCAGGCTCCGGGCGCGATCCTCATGTCCACTGCGGGCATCACTGCGCTTCAGCGGACTGCGGACTTCCGCACGTCGGCTGTCCAGCTCGGTGGGACGCTCCCCGGCCTCATCTCGGTCGATGGCGTCAACGGTGTCCTCTCCGGCTTCGGCCTCCCGCCGATCGTCCGCTACGACCGGACTGTGCGGGTTGCTGGTTCCACGCAGCGGGTGATCCCCGCGAACCGTGTGATCCTGCTTCCGGCTCAGGTCGGTATCGATGACGCTGAGGGCACTGACCTTGGTGGCACCGTGTGGGGCCGCACTCTGGAGGCTCAGGAGCCGAACTACAACCTGACGCCTTCTGACCAGCCCGGTCTGGTTGTCGGCGCCTACAAGGACGACGACCCGCTGTCCGTGTGGGTGCGTTCGGCTGCGATTGCGCTGCCGATCCTGAGCAACCCCAATCTCAGTTTCTGCGCGACGGTTCTTTGATGAGTCGGCGGCTGGTCGCAAACGTCACGATGATGAGTGACGACGGCATGGTCGCCCACTTCCCCGTCGGCATGTCGGACTCGGACCTGCCGGAGTGGGCGGCTGCTCGCATCACCAACCCTGATGTTTGGGAGCAGCCGGTCGTGGATCTGCCGAGCGTCGTCGTGGAGGTGCCGCCGAAGTCAGGTGCTGGTTCCAGCGTCTCGGCTTGGGCGTCTTACGCCTCTACCAATGACGTTTCGGTGAAGCCTGACGCCAAGCGGGACGACGTCATCGCTGCCTGTGAGGCAGCCGGCGTTCCGACCGACTAGGTATTTGGAGGGTTCGTGTCGTACATCCTGCCGTCTGACCTTGACTGGGTCGGATCAGCGAGTGACACCGGTTTGGTGGCGAAGCTGATCAGCAAGGCTGAGATCAGGCTGGCATCGATTGTCGGCGCGCGCGGCGGGGACCTTTTGGTCCTCGCCGCGGACCCCACCAAACTTCCTCTGATCCAAGATGTCCTCGAGAACGCTGTTGCTCGGGTCCTCCGCAATCCGGAGGGACTCAAGTCGGAGTCTGAGGGCGACTACTCGTACACGTTGAACGCTATGGATGCGTCGGGCAACATTTGGTTTCCTGAGTCGGAGATCGACGCCATCTACTCGGTCGCGTCTTCCTACGGCTCGATTCGTCTGGGTATCACCGCTCCTGGCTGGACGCGATGAGTCTGCTGGACCGGGCCCGTCATTGGGTGTTGGTCGAGTCGGCGGTGTCGGGTGTCGGCGAGTACGGCGAGGACACGGTTACCTACGGTCCTGCCGTGTCGGTGGCGTGTGCTGTGCAGCCGGTTCGTGCGGAGGAGGCTAACGGTCTCGGCGTTCAGGCGGACACGGCCTACAAGGTCATCGCCCGCGATTGGCCAGGTGGGATCCATTCGCGTGTGACGTGGCTGGGTCGCACGTGGTTTCAGCATGGCGAGACTCTGCGCCACTCGATGAGTGCGCGCACTCAGCACGACGTGGCGATCATCGAAGCGGCTAGTGCGGGGGTGCGGTGATGGCGCAGGTTTACAAGAGCGTCGGCGTCGAGGCTGCTCGCATCGCTGGCCGCTCCCCAGAGATGGACGCTGCGGCTGAGAGGGTCGCGAACGCGGCTCGCGCCCTGGCGGCGGGCCACAACATCACGGGCGAGTACCTGAACGGTATCGGTACCAGCGAGATTCGTGGCAAGCGTGGCGTCACTGACCGCATCGCCTTTGTTGACGCCGAGGCTGCCGCTAGCCGCGAGTTCGGTCACCGGACGCGCGACGGCAAGGGCTACGTCGAGGGCCTCCACATCTTCGGCCGTGCGGCTGGCGTCCGCTGATGGCGTTCGCCTATCTGCCGCGCAAGACGGTCGACTTCGAGCTGCTGATGTCGAGCCTGCTCGCCTACGACGGCTTGACGGTGAAGCCGTACATCGACGTCACCGGCTACGACGC